>Ga0315279_10001578_pt1 | contig 37412 bp, 32 predicted proteins | sample YL17G06_20_MG_FD_203694 | JGI IMG/M metagenome (GOLD analysis project Ga0315279, IMG submission 203694) | Sediment microbial communities from Yellowstone Lake, YNP, Wyoming, USA - YL17G06_20 | ecosystem: Environmental > Aquatic > Freshwater > Lake > Sediment | place: USA: Wyoming | collected...
CGCTCCATTGTAGGCACGATCTCCGCACCCGTGGTGGGTAGACCCTCCATTACGTCCGGGACGTGCCGGCGGTCTGCGAAGAACCGGTCGCCGTGGGCGCGCGGTCTCCGCGCCCTTGGTGGGGAGGCTGAATCCCCGCAGTCCGTTGAACAATCCGACCGCCTCGACCGTATCCTCTTCCGGAAAGGGGAAGGCAGGTGGATGAGTCCGACGAGCGGGAGCTGTTCGACCGAGCGCGAGGCGGCGATCGCGCGGCGTTCGACCGGCTCCAGACGCTGCTGGAGCCGAAGGTGCGCCGCTTCGTCGTCCGCCTCGTCGGCGCGGGCCGCGAGCGCGACATCGCCCAGGACGCGTTCCACGCGCTCTGGCTGAACATCGAGCGGCTCGCCGGGCCGGAGCACGTGCGGCCGTTCCTCTTCCGCGTCGCGCGCAACCTCTCCTACGACGAGCTTCGTCGGCAGGGACGATTCGATCACGTCTCCCTCGACGACGCCGGCCTCTCCGAGGCGGAGTACGCGGCGCTTCCGCCGGCGGCGCGGCAGCCCGAGGAGCGGGCGCACTGGGTGCACCTCTGGGCCCGCGTGCGCGAAACGATGGACCGGCTGCCGGAACCGCAGCGCCAGGCGCTCATCCTCTACGCGGAGGAGGACTTCACGTACGAGCAGATCGCCGAGATCATGGGCACCGACATCGGCACGGTGAAATCGCGCATCCACTACGGCAGGCGCAACCTGCTCCGACTGCTCCCGGCGGACATCCTCCGGGGGCTCGGCATCGAGAAGGAGTGACAGATGGCGGACACCGATCTTCGCGCACTCATCCAGCTCATCCCGCCGGCGCGCGCGCTGCGGAAGGAGCTGAAGAAGAGCATGGACACGGAGAGCTACGCCGGCCTCGGCAACATGGCCGTGCGGAACCTCCAGGGACTCCTCACCAGCCTGACGAAGGTTACCGACGACGAGTACGTGCGGACGCTCGCGCCCGACGTGCCGTCGGAGGCGCCGGACAAGGAGAAGGTCGCGTACGTGCTGCTCGCGCTCTCGCAACTCATTGCGTGGCTCGAAGGGCAGGCGGGCATCCCGAGCAGCGACGAGGAGCGAGGCAAGGGTGGCAACATCAACAAGCCCTTCAACATCGCCTTCGGCGACATCTCAATCTCCGCCGAGGGGTTCGACAAGGTCGGCGAGAGGATCTCTAAGCTCTTCGACGACAGCGAACTCGGCCAGGAGATCAAGCGGCGGATCGAGGAGAAGTTCGGCAAGGGGAAGAAGGAAGAGCCGGAGGAGTAGGAGCGGCCGCGTCCTCTTCGATGACGTCCCCGTGGCCGCCCTCGTTGCGCGTTCACCGTGTCCAGGGGCAGGCACCGTCGAACGCTTCGCGTTCGCTGGCCTGCCCCTACGCGAACCGAGGACACCTATCCCGTAGGAACGGACTCCGTGGCCGCACCGGCGAGGAGGTGGCGCGGGGCGTTTTCCCTTCGGGCGCTCTCGCGCATCTTGTACAGCGCGAGCGGTCTCGGGCGAAGGAAAGGAAGAGCATCCCTCTACCTTCTCGTATGCCGGCAGGCCTGCCCGCCGGTCTCGCAAAGGGTCCGCGAAGTCATCCACCACGACGGGAAGCTCCGCGAAGGTTGGGCTATGAAGGCTTGGGCCGTTCTTGCCGGCATGGCACTGACGTGTACGTGTGCGGCGTTCGCCCGCGCGGATCGCGGCGTCGACACGACGAGCGCGGACCATCATCCGATCGTCCCGGCGGTGCGTGCCGCGGCGCCGCCGGTGGTTGACGGCGTGCTCGACGACCCGATCTGGGCGTCCGCGCCACGTCTCGACGGGTTCCAGCGGCTCTCGACTTCGCCTGTCGCCCTTCCCTACACGCAGCATGGTCGCTATGATCCCGCCACGGACGTCGTCGTCACCACGCGCGACGGCGACGTGACGTTCGAGACGACGAAGTAGCGAGCCCGCGGCTCGTGGTTTCCCGCGGAAGTGTTCTCCGAGCCACCATCGTTCCGCGTCATGCCGATGAACAACCCGGCGCCTTCGCACGTATTCGGGTAAGGGCGATTGTCGAACGACGAGCCGTTTTCGGTCGGTGCCGTCCCGTTCGACTCGGATGCAGTGCCCGCGATCCCGAGCGCAACTCGACATCGACCTGCCGTCACCGCATACGGGGAGGTCCGCCATGAAGTATGGCATGGTCATCTTCACCTTCGTTGCGGTCGCCGTCATTCCCGCGGCCGCCGATATCGGAACGAGCGCGGCGCCCGACGGTCATCCGCTGATCCCGGCGATCTGCGCGTCGTCGCCGCCCGTCCTCGACGGACGGCTCGACGACCCGGTCTGGCTCGCGGCGGCCCGACTCGACGACTTCTACTCGCCGCATCTTGCGCGGACGCCGCCGGAGTCCACAGTCGTCTGGCTCGCCCGCGACAGCGCGTTCCTCTACATCGCTGCCCGGTGCTACGACCGCGAACCGACGCTCATCCGTCGCGAGCAGACCCGCCGCGGCGGCTCCTTCGGCGGCGACGACTACCTCGCCGTCTGCATCGACGCGAACCACGAGCACCGCTCCGGCGGAGCGTGGGAATTCAAGATCACCGCCGGCGGCACGCAGGACGAGAACATCCCCGCCGGCGCCGCGTCGAAGGTCGAGTGGCGCGGCGACTGGACGGCCGCCGCGCAGGCGGATTCGCTCGGCTGGACGACCGAGCTCGCCGTGCCGCTCGCCATCTTCAACCAGCCGGCCGGCGAGCGGACGATCGGCGTCGCGATCTGGCGGCGCATCGGGCGCACTGGCGAGTTGCTCCGCTGGCCGAACACCGGCACGACGATCGACGAAGCGAAGGATGGCGACTGGACCGGCGTCCGCTTCCCGCATTACCGGCGGCGACCCGCGGCGACCGCGACGGCACCATCGGCCTCGACGCGAAGTTCACCGTCCGCCGCGGCCTCGTCCTCGCTGGCACGATCAACCCCGACTTCCGGAACGTCGAGCGGCAGATCCTCGGCATCGACCACTCGTATACGGAGAAGGCGCTCGGCGAGAACCGGCCGTTCTTCGTCGACGGGAACAGCTACCTGCCGGAGAGCGCGACGTTCTACACGTGGCGCGTCGGCGAGATGTACGGCGGGCTCAAGCTCTACGGCACCGCGGGCGCGCACCGGATCGGCTTCCTCGAGGCGTACGACCGGGACCAGGTCAACCACGTGACCGGCCGATGGATGTGGCAGCTGCGTCCGCGGGTCGAGGTGATGAACCAATTCGCATGGCGGCACGGACCTGAGGGCATCCGCCCGCGGGCGGACGTGCCGCTCGCGGAGGACCACCTCACATGGGTCGGGCAGATACGTCGCGGGTGGGCGCGCGAGCGGAAGGACGACTGGTTTGCCGTGCGCGGCGGTTTCACCCGGACGGCGAGCGACAGCGGGAACGGACATGAGATCAGGATATCCTTCGATCGCTTCGCACGGCCCGGCGCGCTGAACGTCGAAATGTACGTGATGCAGCGGAGCGGCGGCTATCTCCCGGCCGACGGTCTCCTCCCGAAGGCCGATACCGACGTCCGACAGGGAGCGATCTTCGCGTCGTATACCATGGAGTATGATCGCCCGTGGATCCGCCAGTGGTGGGTGAAGGGGCTCGTACGCCGGGGCATCCGCTTCGACGGCGACCTCTACCTGCAGATCTTCTCGATCGGCGCCGGCGGGGAGATCCGCCGGGGTCTGGGCGTGTATAGCGAACTGATGAGCTACGAACGCCCGCCGTATCGCGATCGGATGGGGTACTTCTCCATCGGGTGGAATGACGACCGCCTGTACAGCTCGGGGAGCGTCAACACGCAAGTGGGCCAGGTCGCGGGGACGGACTACCTCTATGTCGGCGCTGAGCAGGGAGTTCATCTTGCCGAGCCGCTGAGCGTGGATATCGAGGCGCAGTATGTGCGGCGCGATTTCCCCGTCGGGCACGTCGAGCGGCCGGCGGGCGGCGTCGCGGAGTCCTGGCAGGCGTGGATGACCGCGACGTTCGACCTGACGACGGAACGCGCGATCTCCGGCCGCGTCGCCCGCACGAGCGACGGGACGAACGGCTACGCGTCCTACCGCCAGACCGTCCGCCGCGGCATGGACGTGTTCCTCATCGTCGGCGATCCGAGCGCCACGACGTGGACGAGCCGCGTCGCCCTGAAGGCGGCGATAGTGCTCTGAGCGGCGTCGGGGGTGCGGGCGGACACGCGAAGGCCGTCGGCGCCGCGCACCGGCACCGACGGCCTTCGCATCCAAAAGGGCCGCGCACCTCGACCGCGGGCGCGGCGAGGGACGAGCGCTACGACTCGGTCCGCTCCGGCGAGACCTCTTCAGGAGCTGCCGCGCGCTTCATGCGCCGCCGCTGCTTCTCGACCGCTCGCTCGGCGCGAAGCACGCCCGCCTGCTTCATCTGCTCCCGCAGCCGCTCCTTCAACCGTTTCATCCGGCGCTGCCGACGCCGCCGAATCTCGCGCTCGCGTTCGCGCTTGTGGTGCATCGCTACTCTCCGTCGTCGATGGGTTCGTATGCCAGGTGAACCTGGTCCTCGTCGGACCTAATGGTCACGATCCATCCGTCTATCGGCTGGCCGCGCACGTAGATGCGCTTCGGCTCGCAATCGACCACCATGTCCGGGCGGAACGGGCCCTTGTCGGGAGGATGGACGCAGAACAGCTGCTGCAGAACCATGGAGCTTTCCTCCGTGCACGTCCTTCCTGTTGTGTCCTGGAAAGATAATCGTTTCTCTTGGGAGAGCGCAAGCGGGCATGGGTGGAGCACGGCGGAGACGAAATGCTGGCGGCCGGAAGGCAGTGTGCCCGCGGCAGGTCAGATGTAAATGAGCAGCGATATACCATGCCGGGTGGATTGACTTAGCAACAGTATCGTGCTAACTTCTCGGTGTTGTCTGTTGTTTCCTGTTGCATTTGAACGTGCGTTCACGGCGAATGGCTGTTTTCCTGATGGGGTGCGTCGCGAATTCAGGCATATCTATGTATATTTTCGGAGAAGCAACCTTTGGTCCATGTTTGGATTGTGCCGGACGCGCCAGGCCTTTGCGCGCGATCGGGTCGTCGACGGGGAGCATAACCATTTAAGGAGAGTGAGCCATGAAGTTCGGCAAGCGGCTCCAACGGGAGCGAGAACGTCGGGGGATGACTCAGCGGGAACTGGGGCTCAAGGTCGGCCTTACGTCGGGCACGTACATCTCGCAGATCGAGTCGGGCGAGAAGATCCCGCCGCTGGAGACATCGATCAAGCTGGCGAACGCCCTCGGCCTGGAAGACACGTATCCGTTCGTGATGCATGCCATCCGGGAGCGCTCCACGGTTGAGTACGAGTACCTCACCTCGCGCATCGCCGAGCGTCCGGCGGTCGAGTACGAGACGCCGATGCGCGCGCTGCCCGTACGGTCGTGGTCGAGCATCGTCGAGGGCAATCTACCCACAGGCCATGCAGGGTCGCCCGACGACGTGCGCTGCGTGGTGATCAGCGACATCGACGACGTCGATGCCTTCGTCGTGCAGATCGAGGACGACTGGATGTCCGACCTCATCGTCCCGGGCGACCTGGTGGTGGTCAGCCCGAACCACGAGGTGAAGAACGGCGACATCGCCCTCGTACGCGTCGGCGGCAAGCGCGGCGAGGGCACGAGCGAGATCAAGCTCAGCACGATCTACTTCCGCGATCGGTGGACCGATCTGGTGCCGGGCGATCTCACGAAGAAGCAGATCGACACCGCGCAGTCCAACGCGGTCACCGTTCTCGGGCGCATCGTGAAGCGCATCGCCAGCGTCTGACGGCGCGCTCCATCGTTCCTCCTGGCAGGCGCGCCGTCAGCCCCGACGGCGCGCCGGCACGTATTTGTCCGCCCTTCCCCATAGGCTTCTCCCGTCCCATCGTTATCTTCAACGAAGCGATCCATGCGCCTCGAGGGGACCCCATGCGCGCCTCGTTGTTCATCACCTGCCTCGCCGATCTCTTCGAGCCCGCCGTCGGCGTGGCGATGGTGCGCCTCCTGCGGAAGCACGGCGTCGACGTCGATTTCCCCGAGGAGCAGACATGCTGCGGGCAGCCGGCCTTCAACACCGGCAGTTGGGACGACGTGCGGCCCGTCGCCCGGCGAATGCTCGACGTCTTCGACGGCGCCGAGTACGTCGTCTCCCCGTCCGGCTCGTGCACGGCGATGGTGCGGGAGCACTTCCCCGAGTTGTTCGCCGACGATCCCGCGCTCGCCGACCGGGCGAGGGCGCTCGCCGGCCGCACGTACGAGTTCATCGAGTTCCTCGTCCGCGTCCTCGGCGTGACCGAGCCCGGGGCGCGGTTCGACGGCACGCTCACGTACCACTATAGCTGCCACCTCCGCGCGCTCGGCATGACCACTGAAGCGGAGGACCTCATCCGCCGCCTCGACGGCGCCACGTACGTCCCCCTCGAACGGCGCGACCAGTGCTGCGGCTTCGGCGGCGCGTTCGCGGTGAGGTACCCGGACGTCTCCGGCTCCATGGTGGCGGACAAGGTCGAGTGCATCATCGGCACCGGGGCCGACGCCGTGGTCGTGAACGATACGGGCTGCATCATGAACATCTCGGGCGCGCTGAAGAGGCGGAAAGTGCCGATCCGGGTCATCCATCTGGCGCGCATCCTCGCTGGGGAGGTGACGGGGCCATGACGACCGAAGCGTATCCGACGACGGACGTGGCGCGGCGCCGCTTGGCGTGGGATTTCAAGGCCGCAAGCCGCCGCGCCCTGGTCGACGATGCGCTCCAGCTCGCGCTCCTCCGAGCGACCGGCAAGTTCGACGACGATCGCCGGACCATCATGGCCGACCTGCCCGATGCCGAACTCGTGCGGGAACGGGCGCGGCAGATCAAGGACGACGTGCTCGCCCACCTCGACGTGTACCTCGCGCAGTTCGCCGAGCAGGTGGAGCGCGTGGGCGGGCACGTCCACTGGGCGGCCACAGCGGCCGAGGCGAACGCCGCCATCGCAGGGATAGCCCGCGAGCATGGCATCCGGCACGTCGTCAAGTCGAAGTCGATGGTGAGCGAGGAGACCGAACTCAACGCGATGCTCGAAGGCGAGGGCATCCGCGTCGTGGAGACCGACCTCGGCGAGTACATCCTCCAACTCACCGCGGACCGCCCGTCGCACCTGGTCGTGCCGGCGGTGCACCGGACGAAGGAGCAGATCGCCGATGTCTTCAACGCAGCGTTCGGGGTCAACCTTCCGCCCGAGCCCACGACGCTCGCCGCGACGGCGCGCGCCCGGCTCCGGGACGAGTTCGCCAGCGCCAAGATGGGCATCACCGGCGCCAACTTCGCCTGCGCCGATACCGGCACCATCGTCCAGGTGACGAACGAGGGGAACGGCCGGCTCAGCACGACCTGGCCGCCCGTCCACGTCGTCCTCATGGGGATCGAGAAGGTCATCCCGAGCATCCGCGACGTGCCTCTGTTCCTCAAGCTCCTCGCCCGGAGCGCCACCGGCCAGCCCATGACGATCTACACGAACCTCATCACTGGGCCGCGCCGGGCCGGCGAAGGCGATGGCGCGCACGAACTCCACGTCGTCCTGGTCGACAACGGCCGCACCGCGGCGCTCGCCTCGCCGTACCGCGAGGTCCTCCGCTGCATCCGCTGCGGCGCGTGTCTCAACACCTGCCCCGTGTACCGTCGCGTCGGTGGCCACGCGTACGGCAGCGTCTATCCCGGTCCCATCGGCTCGCTCATCACGCCGCTCTACGAGGGGAAGGCGCGGTTCGCCGACCTGCCGCACGCCTCGTCGCTCTGCGGCGCGTGCCTGGATGCCTGCCCCGTGAAGATCAACATCCCGCAGATGCTCGTCGAGATGCGCGCCGACCAGGTGAAGGCCGGCCAGCGTCCGGCAGTGGAAGGGCTCCTCTTCCGCTTCTGGGCGCTCGGCATGCGCTCGAAGCTCCTCTACCGGCTTGGCGCGCGCTTCATGCGCCTCGGGCTCGCGCCGTGGTCGGCCGACGGCTGGGTGGCGAGGCTTCCGGGGCCGTTCGCCGGGTGGACCGACCACCGCGAATTCCCCCTGCCGTCCAGCAAGCCCTTCCATCGGCGCTGGAGGAAGCTGCGGAAGGAAGGTGGAGACGAAGCGACCGCATAGGGAGTATCGAGGCGGAGAGCCAGGCGCCACAGAGGTGCTGATGCTAGGGTGTGTCTGGTAAAACGGGAGGCCTGGCTCGCCACGTTGTTATCGATGCAGGAGATGCCGGTGCGACGGGCATCTGCCCCCGTAGGGGCATGGCGCCGCCATGCCCCTACACGCGATTGTGACCATTTGTCAGACACAGCCTAGTGCCTATGTGCGCAAGTTCATGTACGCGGAATTGGCTGTCGAAGTCCCAGCAGATGGGCTTTCTCTTCCACAGTATTGGCATACCTTCTTCTGCAAGTAGGCACTACGAGCAGGAAGGCAGCGTGTACTTCGTCACGTTCAGGCTGATGAACGGCGCACTGTCAGCTCCTGAGCGACGGCTTGTCCTCGATCACGTCAGATTCGGCGATGGCCGGTTCTATGACTTGTTCGCGGCGGTCGTGCTGCCGGATCACGTGCACCTGCCGCTGCAGCCGCACTCGGGCGTGGCGGCGCAGCGGATACTCGGGAGGTATCAAAGGAGTGTCAGCGCGCTCTCACCGCTGCCCGTGGCACGAAGGGGACCCCTGTGGCAAGACGAGTGGTGCGACCGCATCGTGCGCGATGCCGACGAACTGGACGAGAAGCTTCACTATATGCTGAACAACCCGCTCAAGCTCGGACTGGTTGACGACCCGTGGGCTGTACGATGGTTGGTACGTGCAGGCTGACTGAGCAGGAGAAGAGGAGGACAGGCAGCGTTCCCGCAGGGGACGAGGGATGCCTGTTCCACCGTCGCGGCATCCCTGGTTGGTGGGCCAGACATTCTTGTCTGGCCACCTACGCGTGATGAACGCTCTCCCACTGGCGGCTGGCGACGCTCCGCCCTACATTCCGTACCCGTTCTCCGTGCACGTGGCCACCTGTTCGAGGACAACGCGATGTTCCGTCTCGCCGTGACCTCCATCCGCATTCGCCGCGCCGGCAAGCCCGCCGACTGCGTCGCCGGATGTACCGCCGCCATCGCCGCCGCCGCTTCACGTGGCGCGGACCTCGTCGTGCTGCCCGAGGAGCCGGACGTGGTCTCCGGCCGCCCGGCCGGGGAGCACGTCCTCGACGAGCACCCCATCTATCGCGCGTACCGCGAGGAGGCCGTGAAGCACCGGGTCGGCGTGATCGGCAGCGTCTCAGCGAAGGTCCTCACCGCCGACGGCGGCAGCGGCGCGGCGAACGTGGGCTTCCTCATCGACCGCCGCGGCGTACTCGCCGGGGCGTACCGCAAGCAGCATCCCGCGCCGTCGGAGGAGTACATCGTCACCGCGCCGGAGATCGGCGGCGAGCGGTTCCCCGTGTTCGAGTTCGACGGCGTCCGCATCGGCATCGCGATCTGCATGGACATCCATTTCCCCGAGATGTTCCGCATCTACATGCTGAAAGGGGTGGACCTTGTCTGCATGCCGACGATGTACCTCGACTACACCGGCGACATGCTCGAATCGGTGGAGAAGGCGCGCGCGGCCGACAATCAGATGTACCTCGCCCTCTCGCGCTACATCGATCAGCCGTTCCTCGCGGGGAAGAACATGGGCTACGCGAAGGTGATCGCTCCCGACGGCCGAGTCATCGCCTCCACGGGGCACACCGACGGTGTCGCGGTCGCGGAATTCGATCCGACGTGGCGCATGCCCTTCTGGGAAGCGGGCTACCGCGACCTGCGGGAGATGTTCGAACGCATCAGGAACCCCGCGGCATACGGCGAGATCGTCGCACCGAAGGGCGAGACCCTCGCCGGCATGGTCCCGCTGGACGCCGTCGGGTTGCCGCCGACCGAGCGGCTCGCCCTTGCCTTCCGCCATGCGCGCGAGGAGGCCCGGCGCTCCGGGAGCGCCGACGTGCGCTCATACCATGTGCTCCTCGGCCTCGTGCGGGACCAAGACAACCGCGCCGCGCAATTGCTCGACCGCGCCGGCAGCGCCCCGGACACGATCCGCACGATCGTGCGCGAGGTGGTGGCGTCCCTCTCGGATCAGGAGCCGGAAGGCGAGTCGATCGAGACGATCCTCGCGCGCGCCGCCGACGAGGCGCGAAGCGCGGGGAGCCACCACCTCGACGTGGAACACGTGCTACTCGCGCTCGCCGGGAACCGAGCAAACGTTGCGGCGCAGGCACTCGCAGTGGTGGGCGTGGACTACCGGAAGCTCCGCGCAGTGGTCGAGCGCCTGCGGCAATCCGATGGAGACGCGGCATGACGTGGCCCGACGGTGCGCGCTGGGTCTACTCGATCACGTACGACGAGGGCTGCGCGGCGCTCCTCGAGCACGCGTTGCCGATCCATCGCCGGCACGGCGTGCCGGGACACGTCGCGCTCGTGGCGAGTCAAGTCGGCGTGCCGCGGAACGTCCCCGGCTCCAGCTACGACGGCATGATGATCCTCTCCCGCGACGAGATTGCCATGCTCGGCCGTGAGCGCTGGGGCGTCTCCTGTCACAGCATGACGCACGTCGCCATCACGCCGGAGACCGCGCGGCGCGAGGTCGTCGAGGCACGGCGCGTCCTCGAGGATGCTATCGGGGTGCCCGTGACGATCTTCTGCGTGCCGGGCGACAATACGTCGTACCCGGCGTCGCTCGCCGTGGCCCAGGAGGCCGGCTACGTCGCCATCATGACCATCTACGACCGCGTCAACCTCCCGCGCGCCGAGTCGCTGCGCGCCGACCTCCTCGCCCTCGGCCGCGTGCCGATCCACACCGAGTACCCGCCGCCGTTCAACAGCGTCTTCGACCCATACAAGCGCCTCCACCAGGCGGCGGACCTCGGTGGATGGGTCATCGACTACTGCCACTGTCCAATGCCTGGCCGGCCGATCCATCCGGCGAAGGACTGCACGACCGAGGAGCTCGACGCGCGCTTCGAGACGGTGCGCCGCGTCGGCGGGGCCGACGTGTGGATCGCCGAGCCGAACGAGGTCGTGGCGCACCTCCTGCGGACGGCGAGCCGGTAAGAGGGGTTCACCGCAGAGTCGCAGAGAGAAAGAGCGGGTTGTCGGGGCAGGCCCGTGTGCTTGCCCTGGGGGACTCCCGCCGTCTCCGGGGACATCGACACATGGCAGCCGAGGATCGACCGCGCACACGGGCGACGTACGGCGGGGCGGCGTACAAGGACCTGCCCGGCGCGCTCCCCACGCAGTTCCCCCGCACGATGGGGCCGAACTGCATGAAGTACCTCCAGGAGGTGGTCGAGAGCGGCCTCCTCTCGGACATGATGACGCGGTTCGAGCGGGCCTTCGCGCACGAACTCGGCGTGAAGCACTGCATCGCGACGCCGGGCTGCACGCCGGCGCTCGCCGCGGTCGCCTCGGCGCTCGGCCTCGCGCGCGGCCTCCGCCCCGGCGACGAGATCATCGTCAGCCCGGTGACCGACTACGGCACCGTGCAGGGGATCATCTCCGAGAACTACATCCCCGTGTTCGCCGACGCCGAGCCCGGCACGATCAACCTGAGCGCGCGCACCATCGCGCCGCTCGTCACCGACTGGACGCGCGCGGTGCTCGTCGTCCACAAGACGGGCCTCGTGTGCGACATGGACCCCATCAACGACCTCGCACGCACGCATGGCCTCGTCGTCATCGAGGACGCGTGCCAGGCCGTGTTCAGCGAGTACAAGGGGCGCCTGGCGGGCACGCTCGGCGCCGCCGCGGGGTTCTCGTTCGATTCGGAGAAGACGCTCGGCTCCGACGTCGGCGGCTGCGTCGTGACGGACGACGACGACCTCGCCGAGGCAATCCGCTTCGTCGGGCAGAGCCGCGGCGGCGAGATGGTGCCCGGCTTCGGCCGCATCCACTCGCGCCTCGGCTACGCCTACCGCATGCCGCTCTGCACGGCAGCCATCACCCTCGCTCAACTGGAGATCGCCCGGGAGCAGGTGGCGCACCGCGATCGCATGATCCGGCTCCTCACCGACATGCTCGCCGAGATCCCCGGCATCACGCCGCTCCCGATCCCCGACTACGTGAACGTGTTCTCGTGCTGGATGGCGGGCTTCAGCATCGATCCGCGCGCCTTCCGGTGCGACGCCGACTCCTTCGCCGCGCAGGTGGCTGCGGGCGGCATCCCCGGCGCCGGGCTCGGCAGGTACTACCTCATGCCCGACGCGCTGCCGTTCCTGCGTGAGAAGGCCGAGCAGGGGGTGTATCCCTACTCGCAGCCGCCGGCGTCGCGCGCCTACCGCTACACGGGCGACGACTGCCCCAATGCGAAGGCGTTCCTCGACACGTTCATCCGCTGGGCCACCTTCTGCGAGAAGTACGGCCCCGAGCACTGCGCCCTCGCCGCGAAGATCATCCGCGACGTGGCGGACAAGAACCGGGCGTAGGGCGCGGCGGACGATGACGGCGTGCAACCGACGCCGCACCTACACTGAGCCCGCCACTCCGCGAGATTCGCCGCATCCTGCCGGACAGGGTGGACGTACGGCCGGCTCCGCCGTATCCTATCGTCTGAACGGCAGTAAGAAGCTCGGGCGCGGCGACCGCGAGCGGATCGCGGAGGAGGAGGAATCATGCGGCGCAGGGCTCGACAGTTGGAGCTCGGTGAGCTGCTTGTGGGCCTGTGGTTGGCGGCATTGGCATGGGCCGGGACGACGGGGAAGGTCGCGGGGACGACGACCGATGCGAACGGCGTGCCGCTGCCTGGCGTGGCGCTGACGGTCGAGGACAGCCGCCTTGGTGCGACGAGCGACGCCAACGGGCAGTACGTCATCTTGCAGGTTCCTCCCGGGCAGCACACGGTCACCGCGCAACTGGTCGGCTACCGACCCACGTCGGTGACGGCGGTGCGGGTGAGCGCAGACCGGACGACGCAGGTGAACTTCACGCTCCATGAGCAGGCCATCGAGGTGGAGGCGATGGTGGTGACGGCGGAGCGTCCGCCGATCGAGGCAGACGTGACGTCATCGCAGAGGACCGTGGATGCCGCCAGCGTGGCAGAAGCCCCGGTGAGCAAGATGCTGGACATCCTGAACTACGAGCCTGGCGTCGCGGTGAACGCGAACAACCAGCTCGAGATCCGGGGCGGCGGCCCGTCGGAGGTGCGCTTCCGGGTGGACGGGATGGACCGCACCGACGCGTCGACGGGGAACTCCTTCACGCAGCTCAACCAGACCCTTGTGAGCGAGGTGACGGTGCTGACGGGAGGGTTCAACGCCGAGTACGGGAACGTGCGCTCGGGCGTGGTGAACGCGGTGATGAAGGATGGGACGGAGCGCGGCGTGGGTACGCCGTGGGTGTCGGCGGTGAGCACGCTCGCGCCCGCGCAGCGGAAGCACTTTGGGCCGAGCGCCTACGGCGAGGACCAGTACAACTACCGCGTTGCGCTGCTGTCCGATTCGGCGAGCGGATACGCGCCGATCTACTGGCCCGACCTCTACGAGGCGACGCGGACCGCACCGGAGTTTACGGACCCGACAAACTCGAAGTATCGTGACCCCCACCTCACCCTGTTCAAGGTCTTCGATGGCTGGACCAGCCGCGCGGCCGCGACCAACGCGCTCGGGATCAGGAAGGGCGCGTACGGGAAGAAGGACTGGACGCCGAAGGAGGCACGCGAGGCGTGGCAGTGGGAAGCGAACATGAACGAGCAGGTCTGGGGCTACTCGAACGAGCCGGACCGGTCGCTCGACGCGTCGGCGGGGTGGGGGCTGCCGCGGAAGCTGGGCGGGCTCGTCGTCGGCTACCGCTACGACAAGCAGATGACGGCGGTCCCGGCGCTGCGGCCGTACTCCCTGGATCAGTCGCTCGAGGGCAAGCTCACGCTCACCCCCACGGACAACTTCAAGATAGCCGTCTCCTTCGTCCGCGGCGAAACCCACTCCACCGGCGCGGCCGGCGGCGGGTACAACAACGATAGCGAGCTCGGGGCGACCAACGGCCAGGCGGGCATCGGCGGGGATCCGATGCCGCTCCGTGGGGGGAGCGGAGACCTGATATCCGGCATCAACGGGGCCAAAGGCACTGGCAACAACCCGTTGAACCTCTCGTACAACGGCTTCCTCGGCGGCACGTACGCGCAGTATGGGACCTCGATCACCTACACGTTCAGCGCGCGGACGTTCGCGACGGCGGGCATGTCATGGTCGCATACGGCGTGGGACCTCAGCCGCGACCTGCCGCGCGTGAACATAGACGACTTCTCGAGCTCGGCCTATCGCCCGCCGACGGCCTTCAACTACCGCGACTGGCTCGTCAAGGCGTTCTACTGGAGCGACGTCGACGGCAATGGCGTAGCGGATCTGCCGGCGAGCCTCGAGGATGCACTGACGCCAGGCCGCGTCATCTTCACGGACAAGTTCAGCGTCCCGGACGTCAACGACCACGTTCCTTCGAAGGCCGTATACATCACGAAGAGGATGCCATTCGTCGGCACCGACGGCAAGCCGGACACGGCGACCGTGGTCTCGCCGCAGGGCTGGCTCCAGGAAGGCTACTACGATCTCTCCGGGCAGTTCTGGCTGGGCGAGGGCGGTGAGGTGGCGCGAAACGGGCAAGCCGACCAGATCGAGGCCGGCGTGAACATCACTCACGCCGCGGGGAGCCACACGCTCAAGAGTGGCCTCGAGCTCATCCGGGGCGACCTCGAGTACCACAGCATCGAGGCTCTCCGCGTGATGGGCACGCGCACCAACGCTTGTTTCCGCGACTACGGTGGCCACTGGCCGGCGGCGCGGCCGATGGTCGTCGGCGTCTACTTCCAGGACAAGTTGGAGTCGTTCGGCATGATCTCCAATTTCGGCGTACGCATCGAGCGGTTCGACGGCGGCCAGAACGGGTACATGGCGAACCGCATTTTCGACGCCCCGGCTATCAACTTCCTCATGGGCAAAGCAATCTTCGACAGCCTCGCCATTGCCAGGGGTTGGGATGTGACCACGCTCGGGCCCGTCCCGGCATTGAACCTGGCGGGCTATGCGCGGATCAAGGCGCGCCTGGGGGACGAGGTGCCGATGCCGTGGGACGTCATCGCGGCGTACCCGCAGAAGGACAACGTCGTCTACTGGCGGGCGATGCCGCGGTTCGGCATCTCGCATCCGGTGAGCCAGCGGACGAAGTGCTTCTTCAACTACGGCATCTTCTACTCGATGCAGAAGCCGGCCGTCATGTACAGCATCGGCACGCAGGGCGGCAGGACCGGGAAGAGCGATACCATCCGGCTCGGGCAGGTCTATAACCCGAGCCTGCGGCCGGCGAAGACGACGATGTACGAAGTCGGCGTCGAGCACGTGCTGCCGCTCGGCCTCCTGACCACCGTGCGAGGGTACGCGAAGTACAACGTGGACCAGGTGTCCACGGTGACCGTTGAACCTCCCACGGGGAACGGGTACGCGGTATACCGCAACTCGAACTACGAGAACATCCGCGGCATCGAAATCCGCCTCTCCCGCTCGGGCCGCTTCCTCAGCGGCTTCGTCACGGCCGAGCGCTTCGCGAGCCGGGCTGGCCAGACGGGTCTCCAGACGGTGCGGCAGACCAACAGCACCTACTTCACCGCATTCGTCAACGCCAACCAGCCCCAGTTCACGTTCGAGGGGCTCCTCCACCTCGGCACTCCGGCGGAGTGGGGCCAGCTCACCGGCGGCTGGGGCGTCAGCATCGTCCAGTCCTATACTGGCCCGGGCGGCGAAGCGATCTACAACCCGAACAACCTCGAGCGGCGCGACATCCCCGACGAGAATATCCTCAGCTACGTCGCCAGTTACCAGACAAACCTGAAGCTCTCCAAGCGTTTCTCGATCGGTCGCTGGCGCCAGTTGTCGGCATACGTGGATGTTACCAACCTGTTCAACAAGAAATCGCTCAGCATGATGCCGCAGGAGTACCTGGCGTACATCGTACAGGAGCGCCGAACGAACAAGAGCCTCAAGCTCGGCGATTCCTCGACGTTCCACGTGTTCACCGAGCCATACAAGGACGCGACCGGCAACTGGCTCCCGCCGATCGCCCCGTCGATGGACTGGCTGCTCTTCATGTATCCGCGCGCGTACCGTCTCGGAGTCAGCGTGGATCTCTGAGTGCGAACAGGACGCCAGCCCGTAACGCGTACCCGCGCGCAGCCAGTCGGAACCACAAGGAGAACTTCATGCAGCCGGTCAACGTCGGCATCGTCGGGTGCGGGAACATCTCGGAGGCGTACCTGAAGGTCTCGAAGACGTTCCCGATCCTGAACGTCGTCGGGTGCGCGGACATCATCCCGGAGCGGGCGCGGGCGAAAGCCGAGGCGCACGGCATCCGAGCGATGAGCGTCGAGGAGCTGCTGGCCGACCCGGAGATCGAGATCGTCCTGAACCTGACAATCCCGGCGGCGCACGGCCAGATCGGCCTCGCGGCGCTGGAGGCGGGCAAGAGCGTCTACAACGAGAAGCCGCTCGCCACGCGGCGGGAGGATGCCCGGCGCATGCTGCGACTCGCCGAAGAGAAGGGCCTCCTCGTCGGCTGCGCGCCCGACACGTTCCTCGGCGCCGGGCTCCAGACCTGCCGCAAGGTCATCGACGATGGCGCGATCGGCGAACCGGTCGCCGCCACGGCGCTCTGGGCCGGCCACGGGCACGAGCGATGGCACCCCGATCCGGGGTTCTTCTACAAGCCCGGCGCGGGGCCGATGTTCGACATGGGACCGTACTACGTCACTGCGCTCGTGACGCTGATCGGCCCGGTCGCCCGCGTGAGCGGCTCGGCACGCATCACGTTCCCCGAGCGGACGATTGCGAGCCAGCCGAAGGCGGGGCAGAAGATCAAGGTCGAGACGCCGACGCACATCACCGGCACGCTCGAGTTCGCCAACGGCGCCATCGCGACCGTGCTCACGAGCTTCGACATCTGGGCGCACACGCTGCCGGGCATCGAGATCCACGGCACGACCGGGTCGCTCCGCGCGCCCGACCCGAACACGTTCGGCGGGCGGATCTCCGTCCGCGCCGCCGGCGGGCAGGAATGGACGGACGTGCCGTTCACGCACGGCTACGCCGAGCAGAGCCGCAGCATCGGCCTCGCGGACATGTCGTACGCGCTTCGCGCGGGCCGCAGGCCCCGCGCGAGCGGGCGACTCGCCTACCACGTTCTCGACATCATGCAGGGCTTCCTCGACGCGGCGAGCGAGCGGCGGCACATCACGCTCTCCAGTCAGGTGGAGCGGCCCGCGCCGCTGCCAACGGGTCTCGCGCCGGGGATGCTCGACGAGTAGGACAGGATTGGCGCAGGCTCCCCTTGTCACCCGCAAAGGCGATGAGGAGCAGCCCTCCGTCGGGGATGCGTGCGAGGACAACGGGAACGGTACAACGGAAAGCCCGCCAAGCTGGTCGAAGGCACTGCTGCCACATCCCATGCGCGCCTGGGAAGTTGGTACACAGTTGGCCAGTGTTCGGCGGGCACAAATGCAGGTATGGAGAAGTATGATGCGTTTGTCAACCCAGTATCCGTCAAGCGCATGTCATGCTTGGGCTGCGCCGCCTTGCGCACAGAGCGCTGTCATTCCGAGTGAGCGATGCACCCGCCGGCGCGGGTGCATCGCGACGAGGAATCCCTTTAGCTCGGGATACCGCCTCATATGTTTCACTCTTATTGACGCTATAGTCACGCGCCGTCGGATCATGCGTAGGGGCGAACCAGCGGGCGACATCACCAGCCCGCGTGTGTTCGCCCACTATAGCGACAATAAGACAGTTCCGTATCACTTGAATGCATGCAGCCAGTGCGGCGAGGCTCCCATCGGGCAGCGGGACCTCATGCGCACCAGCACGTTCAGCAAAGGGATCCCTTGTCGCGTCCCGTCATCTTCGATGCCGGGACGCTCCCTCGGAATGACGGGGCATTGTACGCGGGGCGCAGCAGCCGGCAGGATGCAACGAGAGCAGTCGGAATCCGCATGATTCCTCGCTTCGCTGGGAACGAAAGAGGCCGGGCGGCGCTCATTGAGCGCCGGCCGGCCCCTGTGCTCGGTATGTGGGCGTGCGAGAACCTTGGTGTCCCGCCTATTCCCTTCCCACATTCTCCGGGTCACCGGAGACGGTTCCCGCTCCGAGCCTAGTCGTCATCGATGCCCCACCAGCTCCAGCCACCCCAGCCCCAATGGCCGTGGTGGCCGAAGCGTCCGCCGAAGCCAAGGCCGAGGTAGTTGCCGTAGAAGTGGTCGTAGAAGCGGTCGTAGTACAGCTCACCGTACATGTCGGGCGCGAGCGGTGCGACCGCCACGAAGGTGCGGTACTGCCGCATGAACTGGCCGAGAACCGTGGGAACCGCCACGTCGGTCGGCAGCGGGCCGGAGTCATGGCCCCCAAGCGAGACGATGTACTCGTAGCCGAATGGAGTCCTACCGCTCCAGAGGATAGTTCCGCCGTACTTGGCGATGATGCTCTCCGCCGACGACCGCGTCGAGCGATCGTCACTCGTGGTGTAGAGCGCGAACTGATTCTGCAGGCCGAACCACTCGCTCGACATCAGATCGGTGCCCCACAGCGGATGCCGCGCGTACCAGTACCCGTCGTTCTGCGTAAACGTCCACCACTCCCGGTGCACGACCCAGCGACTGATGCCCAAGTGGACCATGATCGCCAGGCGCATCCTCTCGCGCGGCTCTTTCCGCAGAGCCGCGGTATCGTGAATCGTGCGCCAGTCGCTGTCTTTGGGCGACCGCCAGCCCTCGTGCGACGGCTGCGCCTGCGCCGGGGTCGGCGTCGGCGCCGGCGCCTGAACCCGAGGCTGCTCGACAGCGGCGGCCGGCTGCTCCTGCCCCTGTGCCTGTTTGACGGAATCCGACAGCTGCGCCAGCGTCGGCACCTGAGATTGCCCGACACGGCCGGATGCCGCGCCGCGGATGCCGCTGCCACTATAGTTCTCACCGCCACCGGCGGGCGATGCTCCGGCGCTCACTACCATCGCCACCAGAAGCATCAGCCCGAAAGCAAGTGCTCTCCGCATCGCTTCTTCCTCCGCGCTACGGATACGATCACACTCACGCCCGTCCATTGGGATGCCACGAGGAGTGGACATCGTCCGGCTTCTTCCCTTCCCGCGTGCTGCGGAGCGCCGGATTCGACCATCTCCTCAAGGTTCGCAGTCATGCTCGTAGCCTCACCTCATGTGGCCGTAGCGGTGGCCATAGTAAGGGCCATAGTAGTGGCCGTAGTAACCCATGTCGGGTGTCAGTGGGGCGACCGCCACGAAGACGTCGTGGTGTTCGGTGAACCGGCCGAGAACCACGGGCAGCGGAACGCCTACCGGGAGCAACCCCGGGCCATAGCCGCCCAGCGTGATGACGTACTCCAGGCCGAAGTCGCCCGTGTCGCTCCAGAGGATGGTCCCGCCGTTGCCCGTGATGATGCTCACCGCCAGTTCGCGCGTCGCGGGGTCGTCATTCGCACAGTAGAGCACGAACTCGTTCTGCACCCCGAACCACGCGCTCGGCACCACTTCGACGCCCCAACCCGGGTGCTGCGCGTACCAGAATCCGCCCGCCTGGACGAACCACCAGTCCTCCGGCTGCACGATCCAGCCGCCATACCCCGAGTGGATCACGACCCCGAGGGACAGGGTCACGCGTGGCCCTCTCCGCAGCGCCGGACGATCAGGAACCCAGCGCCAGTCGGACCTGTTGGGCGGCCGCCAACGCTCGTGTGCCGATTCCCCCCCGCGCTCGCCGCGCCGCTCGACACGGGCGGACTGGCTCTCCTGCCCCCGGCCCTGCCGATGCTCGCCGCGGGCCGACTGATGCTCCTGCCCCTGTCCGTGCGATTGCTCGACACGCCCCGACTGGTGCTCCTGCCCGTGTCCCCGGGATCGCTCGACGCGGCCGGATGATCGAGCGTCGCCGCGACCATGCGCGCCGGCCGCCGCGACGCTCATCGTCATCGCCAGGAGGAGCGCCAGCCCGAGAGCAAGTACTCTCCGCATCGCTTCTTCCTCCGCATCATGAGCGATATCCGCTCTCGCAGGAGCGGACATCGGTGAACAGTCTTCAGAATGCCGGGGATGCCGCGCCGCCCGGCGGCGCATCTGATACGAAGCATCCCCACTAATTGGAGGACTCCCCGCACGATGCGCAGGTTCCTATCCTCCGACATGGACGCCGACCGGCGCGGCATTGACGGCCCTGCCGCCGGAACGCTGCATGCGCCGGGCACAGCCTACCCGCCATAGTCGTCCCCGCGCACCTCGTGGCCGTAGTACGGGCCGTCGTGCGCGTCGGGCGCAAGCGGCGTGACGGCCACGAAGATGTCCCGGTACCGGGCGTACCGATCGATGATCTCGGGGAGCGGCGCGTTGCACGGAAGCGGGCCGGCTTCGTGGCCCCGCAGCGCGACGACGTACTCCGGGCCGAACTCGCCCATGCCACTCCACAGGATGCACCCGCCGTTGCGGCTGATGATGCTGACCGCCATCGCCCGCGTGGCGGGACCGGTGTTCGCGCAGGTGAGCACGAAGGCGTTCTGCACGCCGAACCATGCGCCGGGCGCCAGCCCCGGACGCCGCGCATACCAGTACCCGTCGGCCTGCATGAACGTCCACTCCTCCGGGCACACGATCGGGCGGTTGTACACCGTGTGGACCATGATCCCTATGGACACCGTCATGCGCGGCGCCCTTCGCAGCGCGGGGCGATCGTGAACCCACAGCCACGCGAGGTGCTCGCGCGACTCCCAACGCCCGTGTGGCGGGAACGCGCGCTCGGTCACGTACACCCGAGCGCTCGGACGCTCGCGGGCCTCGTCTCGTTGCTCGCGCCGCGCGCGCTCACCGCGCAGGGCGCGCTGCTCGCCCGGAGCGCGTCGATCGTGCTCGTTCTCCGCAGACCGCGCGACGTGACCGACCGACCGGCCGCGGCCGTGATCGTCGCCATGGTCCTTGTCGTGGCCGCTGGACTTCGCGCCGACGCTTATTGCCGCCGCGAGAGACAGCGCCAGCCCAAGAGCGATTTCCCGCCGCATTGCATATCCCTCCGCGCTACAGATACGATCACGCTCACCTCGGTCCGTCGGCGCGCTCCATGGATGCGCGCGCCTGCACTCCTCGTGTGCAATCGGTGTACCGTCTCCGGAATGCCCGGCGGATGGCCGTCTCCGATGCGGCCGCATGTCCGGCGGTGTACACTTTGCCGTGGAGTTCGTGAGGTCGGGGAGCCGGAGCATATCAATAGTGATACGGCGTGAGGGAGGCGAATGAATACGGACACCCACCGCCGGAGGGGCGCCTTCGTCGCCCGGCGATCGAGGCCATCGCTCCCTGGGAGCACGCTGGGCTACGAGTACGCGCCGTGGTTTGGAGGGGAGTCTCCGAAGGAGATTCGGTATGGGTAGCCCGCGCATTCATTCGCCGGGCTGCCTCTTCCTGGACAGGCCCTCAGAACTGGATGCCCGTCGTGGTGACCAGCGGCACGATGGCCCGCGCGGAGGAGACGGCGAGGTCGAATGCCCCGCTGGGGAACAGGCCGAGCAAGACGACGATGATGGCGACGACGGCAAGCGGCGGGTAGAACGTCTGCGACACGCGGAATGTCAGCGGCTCCGCGCGCGGCTCCATGTACATGCGGACAATGATGCGCAGGTAGTAGTACAGCGCCATCGCCGCCATGAGCGCGCCGAAGACGGCAAGGAGGTAGAGCCTCGCGGCGAGCGCGGCGCGGAAGGCGTAGATCTTGCCCATGAAGCCCAATAGCGGCGGCACGCCGGCGAGCGAGAGGAGGAAGAGGGTCATGAGCGCCGCGAGCGCCGGATGGCTTCGGCTCAGGCCGCGCACGTAGTGCAGGTCCACCCGGCCGTGCTCGTCGCCGGGCATGGCCGCGACGACGCCGAAGGCGCCAACGCTCGCGACGGCATAGGTGAAGAGGTAGAAGAGCACGCCCTCGGCGCCGACCCGCGCCGTGCCGGAGAGGGCCATGAGGATGAAGCCCACGTGGACGACGCTCGAGTAGGCGAGGATTCGCTTGACGTCCTCCTGCACGAGGGCGATGACGTTGCCCACCGCCATGGTGAGCATGGCGAGAAGGGGCCACATCCGTACCCATGTCGCATCGAGGCCCGCCAGGCCCGGGTAGACGATCCGCAGCAACGCCGCCAGACCGGCCGCCTTCGACGCCGACGAGAGGAACGCCGTCACCGGCGCCGGCGCACCTTGATAGACGTCGGGCGTCCAGAGGTGAAACGGCACGATCGAGACCTTGAACCCCATCCCGACGATGAGGAGCGCGAGCCCCGCCATGCCGAGGGGCGAGTGGAGCAGCGCCGAGTCCGCCGTGAGCACCATTGAGCCCGTGGCGCCGTAGACGAGCGTCATCCCGAAGACGTAGATCGCCGAGGCGAACGCGCCGAGGATGAAGTACTTGAGGCCCGCTTCGGCGCTGTCGCCCTCCGTCCGCTGGTAGGCGATGAGCATGTAGAGCGCGATGGAGAGGATCTCCAGGGCGATGAAGATCACCATGAGGTTGCTCGACCGCCCGATGAGGATCATCCCGGCGGAGGCGATGAGCAGCCCCGCCATGTACTCGCCCACGGCCAGCCGCCGCGCGTCGAGGTAGCCCCAGGATAGGAGCGCGACGAGGAACGCCGAGAACAGCACGACGAAGCCGATGAAGTTCGAGAACGCGTCGCTGCGAAGCACGCCGAACGCGGGCGGAAGCGCGGGGTTGGCCTGCTGGAGGATGATGAGCGCGATGAACGTCACGATCGCCGTCGCCACCGCGCCGATGCTCCCCACGACGGCCGGCCAGAAGGCGTCGACGAGCAGGATGAGGAGCGCGCCGCCGACGAGGACGAGCTCCGGCGCGATGACGGCGAAGTCCTGCGAGGTGATCATCGGGCGGCCTCCTCGGTCGGGCGGATGCTCGCGTGCACCCGTGCATTCGCGGTGCCGAACGCGTCAGGAGCCGCCGGCCTCATCTGGGCCACCCGCACCTGCATGGTGGTGAGGATCGTATCGCTCGCGGTTTCCATCGGCCGCAGCACGTCCTTCGGGTAGATGCCGATCCACGCGGCGGCGACGATGATCGGCACGAGCACCGCGATCTCGCGCAGGTTGAGATCTGGCCACGTCCGCGCGGGCCAGACGCCGGGCCGCGTCGTGTACATGGCCTGCTGGAACATCCAGAGGAGGTACGCGATGGCGAGGATCACGCCGCTCGCACCGACCACGGCGAACCAGCGCGTCGCCTCGTTCGAGAACGCGCCGAGCAACGTGAGGAACTCGCCGACGAAGCCGTTCAGCCCCGGCAGGCCGGCGGAGGACAGCGTGATGACGAGGAACATCCCCGCGAAGATCGGCATCGCCGTCGCCACGCCGCCGAGCTCGCTGAACTGCCGCGTGTGGGAGCGCTCGTAGAGCATGCCGACACAGAGGAAGAGCCCGCCGGTGGAGATGCCGTGGTTGACCATCTGGACGATGCCGCCGGTCATCCCCTGCGTCGTGAAGGAGAAGACGCCGAGGAGGACGAAGCCCATGTGGCTCACCGACGAGTACGCGACGAGGCGCTTGAAGTCCTCCTGCACCAGCGACACGAGCGCGCCGTAGATGATGCCGATCACCGCGAGGGTGACGACGTACGGCGCGAAGGCCATCGCCGCCGCCGGAAACAGGCCGAGGCAGAACCGGATGATCGCGTACGCGCCGGTCTTCAGAAGCACGCCGGCCAGGAACACCGACCCGGCCGTCGGCGCCTCGGTATGAGCGAGCGGCAGCCACGTGTGCAATGGGAACAGCGGCACCTTGATGGCGAAGGCGAAGAAGAACGCCGCGAAGAGCCACATCTGCTGCGCCGCCGTCAGGAGGCCGACCTGGATCGCGGGCATGTCGAACGTCAGTTCGTCCAGGTACGACAGCCCGGTCTGCGCGGCGATGTTGTGCGCGTTGATGAGCGCGAGGGAGATGATCGCCACGAGCATCAGGAGCGACCCGACGATCGTGTAGAGCGCGAAGATGATGGTCGCCCGGATGCGCTGCTGACTGCCCCAGATGCCGATGATGAAGTACATCGGCACGAGCATCACTTCCCAGAAGACGTAGAAGAGGAACAGGTCCTGCGCAAGGAAGACGCCGATCATCCCCGCCTCGAGGAGCAGCAGCATCGCGTTGAACAGCTTCACCCGGTCGTCGACCCCGTGGAACGAAGCCACGATCGCGATCGGCGTGAGGAACGTGGTGAGCAGCACGAGGTAGATGCTCAACCCGTCCACGCCGAGGTGGTAGTGGATGCCGAGCGACTGGATCCAGACGGCGTCCTCGACGAACTGGAAGCCCGGGAACGTGGATTCGAAGCGCGAGAAGACCCCGACCGAGAAGCCGAAGATCGCCAGCGAGAGGACCGCTGCCGTGTAGCGGACGACGTCCTTGTTCCTCGTCGGCAGGAGCCCGACGACGAGCGCCGCGACGACCGGCGCGAAGATGAGGAGGGTCAGCGTCATGGGGATATCCCGTTCCTTCCCGCGATCGCGCGGCTATCAGGATGATCGGCCAATGTCCCCTCCGGGGCGTCAGACGAGGAGCCACAGCAGCATGAGCACGCCCAGGACCATGCCGAAGGCGTACGTGCCGATGCGCCCCGTCTGCCAGAAGCTCACCACGAAGCCGACGGACTTCCACAACAGCCCGCCGACGAACTGCACGAGGAACCCATGGATGACCCAGTCGTCCACGACGCGCCAGAGCACCGTCCGCGAGGTCCAGCGGATCGGGTCGACGATGACCGCGGCGTAGATCTCGTCCACGTACCACTTGTGCCGGATGACGCCCATGAGGCCGCCCGGCTCGGCGGCGATCGCCTCGGCCGTCACGGGCCGCCTGACGTAGAGGAGCCACGCGCCGGCGATGCCGACCAGCACGAGGACGAACGTCCCGAGCATGAGCGCCGCCTCGACGTTCAACGCGAGGGTCGCCTGCTCGCCGCCGACGACCGGGGCGAGGTACCCGGAGAACGCGTTCACGACGCGCGGCACCTGGAGGTAGCCGCCGAGGATGCTCAGGGCCGCCAGCACGACGAGCGGCGCGGCCATGGTCGGACCCGGTCGATGCGGATGCTCCACGCCGCCGCGGTACTCGCCGAAGAACGCGAGGAAGATGAGGCGGAAGGTATAGAACGCCGTGATCCCGGCGGCGGCGACGCCGACCGCCCATGCCTCGATGCGACCGGTCGCGAAGACCTGCGCGAGGATCTCGTCCTTCGAGAAGAAGCCGGCAGTGAACGGGAAGCCCGATAGCGCGAGGCCTCCGATGAGGAACGTCCAGAAGACCAAGGGCAGGCGCTTCCGCAGGCCGCCCATGTTGCTGATGTCGAGCTCGTCGTGAAGCGCGTGCATGGCAGCGCCGGCGCCGAGGAACAGGAGCGCCTTGAAGAAGGCGTGCGTCACGAGGTGGAAGATGCCCGCCGCGTACGCGCCGCAGCCGACGCCCATGAACATGTAGCCGAGCTGGCTGATCGTCGAGTAGGCGAGGATCTTCTTGATGTCGTTCTGCGCCGTGCCCATCGTCGCCGCGAAGATCGCCGTCGCCGCGCCGATCCAGAGGACCACCGACTGCGAGATCGGCGCGAGGTCGTAGAGGAAGTGGCTCCGCGCCACCATGTAGACGCCCGCGGTCACCATCGTCGCGGCGTGGATGAGGGCGCTGACCGGCGTCGGGCCGGCCATCGCGTCGGGCAGCCAGACGTAGAGCGGGATCTGGGCCGATTTGCCCGTCGCGCCGACGAAGAGGAGGATCGTGATCGCCGTGACGAGGGTGGTGGAGAAGATGCCGGCGCCCGCGGCGCGTTGCACCTGCGCGAAGCCGAGGCTCCCCGTGGTCGTCCAGAGGAGGAACAGCCCGACGAGGAAGCCGAAATCGCCGATGCGGTTGACGACGAACGCCTTCCGCGCCGCGTCGTTCGTCGTCCCTCCGTTGAACGGGCGCTCGAACCAGAAGCCGATGAGGAGGTATGAGCAGAGCCCGACGCCTTCCCATCCGAGGAACATGACGAGGTAGTTGTCCGCCATCACGAGGACCAGCATGAGGGCGGCGAAGAGGTTCATGTACGCGAAGAAGCGGCTGTAGCGAGGGTCGCCGTGCATGTACCCGACGCTATAGAGGTGGATGATCGAGCCGACGCCGGTGACGACGAGCAGCATCACCGTCGTGAGCCGGTCCACGAGAATCCCCATGGGAGCGGAGAAGTGGCCCACGGGAATCCAGTCGTACAGCGAGAAAGTGATCGGCGTCGGATCGGCGGCGAGGCGTAGGAAGGCGGCGACGCTCAGGGCGAACGACGCGGTGACGGCGGCGACGGCAAGCCACGCGCTCATGGCCCTCAGCCGCTTGCCGACAAGGACGTTGACGAGGAACCCGGCCAGCGGCAGCAGCGGGATCAGTGTGATCGCGGTGCGCATGAGAACCCCTCGTATCTCGTATCTGCGGGTCGCCCGGCTCGCTCCCGGGTACCGTCGGGAGCGTTCGGCTGCCTCCTCGCGGCCGCGTCACCAGCGCAACAAGTCGATCCGGTCGGTATCGACGGTGCGCCTCGTGCGGAAGATCGCCATGAAGAGCGCCAGGCCGATCGCGACCTCGGCGGCGGCGACGGTCATGACGAACAGCACGTACACCTGCCCGGCCAGATCGCCGCGCATCCGTGCGAAGCCCACGATGCCGACGTTGGCGGCGTTGAGCATGAGCTCCACGCTCATGAGCATGAGGATCGCGTTGCGCCGCAGCAGCATGCCGGTCGCGCCGATGGCGAACAGGATCATGGCGAGCACGATGATGTGTTGCGTCGGGATCATGCGGTTCCTTCCGAGGGCTGATCGTCGGTGCCGGTAGGAGCGGCAGCCTCCTCGTCGGGGTCCCGACGCCGGCCGAGGTAGATCGCGCCGACCACGGCCATGAGCAGCAGCACGGAGATCGCCTCGACGAGGAACAGGAGCGTCGGGTTGGTGAACATGAGCCGCGCGATATCCTGCACGCTGGCGGGAGAGAACCCGGTCGGGGCCCAGATTACCTGTGGTCGGGCCCTACGGAGCGCCATGAAGCCGACGAGCCCGGCGAGGATCGCGCCGGCGTACGTGCGCCAGTTCGCCCACCAGCGGAAGCCGGGGATACGCCCGAGATTCAGCAGCATGATGACGAACAGATAGAGCACCATGATCGCCCCGGTGTACACCAGCACCTGGAGCGCCGCCAGGAGCGGCGCGTCGAGGAGCATGAAGATCCCCGCGATCGATAGCAGCGTGCCGATCAAGTAGATCGCGCTGTACACCGGGTTGCGCGAGAGCAGCATCGCGATGCCGCATGCCACGGCGACGGCTCCCATGAGGTAGAACAGCGCCAGCGTCAGTGTCATCGCTCCCGCGTCTCCCCGCGTCTCGACAGTCGGTATCCGCCCTTCTCGTGTCGCTTGACCTCGAACCCCTCGAGCTTCGATAGGTGCTCCGTAGGAGCCGGCGCGAGCCGCTTGTCTCGCGTCACGACGCCGACGACCGGGTAGGCCATGCGCTGCACGTCGGAGGGAGACTCGGCGTCGGGGCCGATCTCGCGCTTCCTGGCGGTCCGGAAGTCGCCGAAGTCCACGCCGCGGAGCGCCGGCTGATCCTTCGTCTCATCGTAGATCGCGAGCAGCTTGTCGAGGCCGAAGATCATGTCCTCCCGGGTGCGAGCGACGAGCCGGTAATGCTGCGTCATGTGGATCGCGTCCTCGGGACAGGCCTCGATGCACCAGCCGCAGAAGATGCACTTCAGCTCGTCGATCTCGAAGATCTTCGGGATCTTGTCCCGGTCGGGCCAGTCCACCTCCTGCGCCTTGATCGTGATGCAGTGCGCCGGGCAGGCGGCGGCGCACATCTCGCACGCGACGCACTTGATACGCCCGAGATCGTCCTTGTTGAGCCGATGCACTCCCCGGTAGATCGGCGGGAAGACCTTCTCCTCGTCGGGGTACTGCACGGTCACCCGCTCGCCGAACATATGCTTCAGCGTCAGCCGGAGGCCATCGAGGATGGCGGGCAGGTAGAGCCGCTCCCACCAGGTGAGCTTCTCCGGCCGCTTCACGAGCACCGTTCTCGCTGCCATGCCCTCTCGCCTTCGTAGAGACCCGGCCCGCCTCGGCCTCGCGCGCACGCTATGGGACGACCACCAGCCAGACCGCCGTCGCGAACGTGTTCGCCAGCGCGACCGGCAGGAGCACCTTCCAGCTCAGAACCATGAGCTGGTCGTAGCGGAACCGCGGCAGCGTCCAGCGCACGAGGATGAACAGAAACGCGAAGAACAGGACCTTCACCGCGAACACGCCGATGCTCACGATCACGCTGAGGGCCTGCGACGGGATCACCTCGATCCCTGGGAAGTGCCATCCGCCGAGGAACAGCACGACGGTGAACATGGACATGGTGATCATGTTCATGTACTCGCCGAGGGTGAACATGGCGAATTTCATCGAGCTGTACTCGGTGTGGTAGCCACCGACGAGCTCCTGCTCGGCCTCGGCGAGGTCGAAGGGGAGCCGATTCGTCTCCGCGTAGCTCGTCACGAGGAAGATGACGAACGCGAGCGGATTGGCGAAGAGGTTCCACTTCGGGATGATGCCGAACCAGTATTCGGTCTGGTGATCGACGATGGTGAGCAGGCTCAGCGGGTTGCCCGCGGAGTTGCTCGTGATCAACACGACGGTGACGACGGAGAGCCCCAACGCCAGTTCGTAGCTGATCATCTGCGCCGACGCGCGAAGGCCGCCGAAGAGCGGATACTTGCTGTTCGACGCCCACGAGCCGAGCACGATGCCGTAGACACCCAGGCTGCCCACCGCCAAGAGGAAGAGCACCCCCACGTTCAGGTCGGTGACCTGCAGGTTGACGAGCTGGCCGTTCCAGGTGAAGCTCATCCCGATCGGGATCGCCGAGAAGACGATGAGCGCCGGGACCATGACGAGCGCCGGGGCGATGAGGTACACGGGCTTGTTCACGTAGTCCGGGATGATGTCCTCCTTCAGGAAGAACTTCACCCCGTCGGCGACGAACTGGAAGTAGCCCTTCGGCCCCACGCGGTTGGGCCCGTAGCGGTTCTGCATCCAGGCGGAGACTTTCCGCTCGTAGAACGTGTAGAGGCCCGCCGCGGGAAGGTACGTGCCGAACATCACCAGGCCGAGCACGAGCGAGACGATGAGTTGCTCCTGGGAAATCACGTCGTAGCTCCTGCCGATTCCGCGACCTCACCGGCCGCGGAGACCAGCCGCGCGAGCTCCCGAAGGATGTCGCGTTCGTCGCGCGACCCCACCGGGCCGAGGAGGGCAGGAAGGAACCGCTGTGCGTGCCCCTGTGAGTTGACGAACGTGCCGCGCTTCTCCGCCCACGTGCGGCCGGCAAGGGCGACGTCCGCCTCCTGCGCGAGCGGGCCCTTCAGGACGTCCACCGCCGCGACGAACTGCGCCCGGCGGATCTTCTCCAGGTGCGCCGCGGCGATGCCGGCCGGGTCGATGGAGGAGTTGACGACGCAGACCGCGGGCGTCGTCCCGTCGATCTCGACCTCGTCGATGGTCCGCCCGATGATCTCCGTCGCCGCCGCGGTGTTCGGCGATCGGTCGGCCTCGATGACGAACCCGCCGGGGTAGGTCTCGCGCGCCCACCGATCGGTGTTCGGGATGAAGGCGATCGGCGCGCCGAGAGCACCGGCGAACTCCTTCGCCGCGACGAGCTCCTCCTTCGTCAGGTACGTCGAGACAAGGACGATCGCGTCGCGTCCGGCCTGGCGGAGCGCGTCGGCCGCCGTCGCCATCGCGGCATCCCACGGCGCCTCCTCGAGCGCTTCGCCGTTGCGCATGGCCGGCGCTTCCAGTCGGTCGGGATGACGGATGACGTGGTAGGTGAACCGACCCGGATCGCACATGAAGTGGCCGTTCACCGCCGGGTTCTCTCGCGGTCGAGTGCGCTGCACCTCATTGTACATGACGTCGAGGTACGTGTTGCAGCCGCGGGCGCATCCCGGGCAGATGGACGGGATGGGCTTGAGGTTCCAAACGCGCGCCTTGAAGAGGAAGTCCTCCGTGAGCAGCGCGCCCACCGGGCAGAGGTCCACGACGTTGGTGGCGAGCTTGTTGTCGATGGGCACGCCAGGGGCGGTCGAGACCTCGGCGGCGTTGCCCATGCCCGTGACGGTGAGCTCGCCCGTGCCGACGTAGTCGCGGAGGAACCGCACGCACCGGTCGCACAGGATGCAGCGGTTCGTGTAGAGGCGGATGCCGGCGCCGAGCTCCTTGGCGTGCTTGAAGCGCTTCAGCTCGCTGAAGCGGCTGCTCGGCCGACCGTACCGGAAGGTGTAGTCCTGCAGGTAGCACTCGCCCGCCTGGTCGCATACCGGGCAATCGACCGGGTGGTTGATGAGGAGGAACTCGAGGATGTCGTTCTGCGCCTTCCGCACCGCATCGGTCTGGGTGTTGACGATCATGCCGTCCGTCGCGGGGGTGTTGCAGGTGGTCACGAGCCGCGTGACGGGCTTGCCGCGCACCTCTTGGGTGACGTCGACGAAGCACATGCGACAACTCGCCACGATCTTCAGCGCGGGATGGTAGCAGAAGTGCGGGATCTCGACCCCGACTCTCTCCGCGGCCAGGATGAGGTTCGTTCCGTTGTCGACCGTAACGCTACGTCCGTCTATGGTCAGTGTCGGCATATGCACCCTCTACGGCATGTCCGCGCGAGCCGCCCTCGGAACCCTCATCGGCGTCCCAACCGCTCCGTCTCAGGGGATGACAGGCAGCGGCGCGGGCCTCGGCAACGGCGACGGACGCCCCTCCCGCTCGGCGTTCTCGAACTCGGAACGGAACTTCCGGATCATCACGGTGAGCGGCCACGAGAACGAGCAACCGAACAGGCAGATCGTCTTGTTGAACTCGAACGTATCGATGTCGCCGACGTCGACGAGGACCTTCTCCGCGATGCCGACGTCCCCCGTCCGCGCGCCGCGATGATCCAGGCGGTCGAAGATGTCCCATACCCACTTGGACCCTTCGCGGCAGGGCGTGCACTGGCCGCACGACTCGTGCCGGTAGAACGACATGATGTTCAATGCCACATCGACCATGTCCGCCGTATCGTCGAAGACGATGATGGCGGCCGAGCCGACTCCGCTCTTCACCGGGCCGCGCGGCATGAACGACGCGGGCGCCATCACGACGTCGAGCTCGTCGGGCGTGAGCACCGGCATCGAGGTGCCGCCGGGGATCACCGCCTTGAGGGTATGGCCCTCGCGCACGCCGCCGGCCAGCTCGATGAGCTCGCGGAGCGTGTAGACGAGCTCGCACTCGTAGAGCCCCGGCTTCCTCACGTGGCCGGTGATCTGGTAGATGAGCGTGCCCGGGTAGGCCGGGTCGCCGATCTTTTTGAACGCCTCCGCCCCGTTCGCGATGATCCACGGCACGTAGGCGAGCGTGCCGATGTTGTTGATCGTCGTCGGGTGGCCGAAGGCGCCGTAGGCGGCCGGGAACGGCGGCTTCGGCCGAGGGTAGCCGCGCTCGCCCTCGATCGACTCCATGAGCGCGGTCTCTTCGCCGCAGATGTACGCCCCGGCGCCCGGATGCGTGACGATGTCGATGCTCACGTCCGTGCCGAGGATGTGCTGGCCGCAGAGCTTCGCGCTGTACAGCTCCCGGATGGCGCGGTCGAGCTTCTCCATTCCCTCCCACATCTCGCCCCGGATGTAGATGTAGGCGACGCGCGCCCGGATGGCGTAGCTGGCGATGAGGACGCCTTCGAGCAAGAGATGGGGGTTGTGCTCGATGAGGAACCGATCCTTGCACGTGCCGGGCTCGCTCTCGTCGGCGTTCACGCAGAGGTACGACGGCCGCTTCGGATCGGGTTGCTTCGGCATGAACGACCACTTCATTCCCGTGCCGAACCATGCGCCGCCGCGCCCCTGCAGGCCCGACTTCGTGACCTCGTCGGTCACCTGGTCCGGCGTCATCGTCGCGAGCGCCTTCTCGAGCGCGCGGTAGTACCCATGCTGCCGCGCGACGTCGAGCCGCTCGATGCCGCGGGTCTCACACTGGCTCAGGATCATGCGGTTCTGCCCGGCGGCCATGCGACGCTCTCTCGGATGCGTATCTCTTGTGCTGGTGGGGTGCTCACTACAATACAGACTAGTCGCTCATTCACCAGAACCCCTAATATAACACTCTTCCCCTCCGGTACCAGCCGCCGGGGGCCGATTGCACGCGCGGACCCGAAGAGGCGTTGCAAGCGCGCCGGCGGCGGCCTCCGCCGGCGCCGGGCGCGCGTGCCCCCTTGCCGGCACGATTCCCCGACGATAGGTTCAAGTGGATATCGTGTGAACGCGATGCCGCCGTCACGAGCCATCGCTTCTCTCGGAGCACATCACCTTCATGGCCGGACCGCGAACACGGTTTGTGCAAGCGTTCCATGCCCGGGTGCACTGGTCCTCGCCCGGCGTGTTCGTCGCCAGCTTCGCCGGCCTGATCGGCGTCGGAATGGTCATCCTGCGGCTGCCGGTCTCCGGGGCGGGCGGCGCGCACGTTCCCCTCGTCGACGCGCTGTTCCAGTCCACGAGCGCCGTATGCGTCACGGGCCTGGCGGCCATCGACATCGGCACACGGCTGGCGACGTTCGGGCAGGTGACGATCCTCTCGCTCATCCAGTTGGGCGGGCTCGGCATCATGACCTACTCGCTCCTGCTCGTCACCTTCGTCCAGCGACGAGGTTCGCCGGACCAGCGGGAGTGGCTGGCGAACGTGATCACGACGGACCGCAAGCTTCCACCCGCGCGCATGTTGCGATGGATCGTATTCTCGACGTTCAGCGTCGAGGCCGTCGGGGCGCTCGTGCTCTGGCTGGCCTTCTGGCGTGACCTCGGCCCGGGGGAGGGCGCGTACTTCTCCGTCTTCCACGCGATCAGCGCGTACTGCAACGCGGGGTTCTCTCTCTTCTCGACGAACCTCATGGGCTACCGCGACGACGCGCTCGTCAACGTCGTGGTATGCCTCCTCATCGTCATCGGCGGCCTCGGGTTCATCGTCACGTTCGAGCTCTGGCGCTGGATGACGGGCCGCCGGCGCTGGTTCAAGCTCCTCGTCCAGACGAAGCTCATGCTCGTCATGACGACCGTTTTCATCCTGGGAGGAGCGACCATCATCCTCCTGTTCGAGTTCAGCCATGCATTCGCGCCGTTCGGCTGGAAAGCTCGTATCCTCGGGTCGTTCTTCCAGTCGATCACGGCGCGCACCGCGGGCTTCAACACGCTCGACATCGGCCGCCTCGTGACCCCGACGCTCCTCGTACTGATCGCGCTGATGTTCGTCGGGGCCGGGTCCGGTTCGTGCGCGGGCGGCGTGAAACTGACGACGTTCGGGGTGCTCATCATGATGGTGTTGTCCCGGCTAAAGGGGAGCCCTCGCCCTCAAGTGTGGCACCGCAGCGTGCCCATCGCGACGGTCGGTCGCGCCGGGGCACTGTTGAGCGGCGCGGTCCTCATCATCATGCTGGGCACGCTCGCGCTGCACATCACCGAGGGATGGGGCCTGCAGCAGGGAGTGCCCCGCGGGATGTTCCTCGACCTGCTCTTCGAAACTACGTCGGCGTGGGGCACCGTGGGCTTGAGCACCGGGATCACGCCGCGCCTCACGTCGGCCGGAAAGATCGTCCTGGTCGCCGTCATGTTCATCGGTCGCGTCGGCCCGCTCACCCTCGTGGCGGTGCTGCTCCGGCGGATCGAGCAGCGGGCCGGCATCACCTATCCGGAAGAAGACGTCATGGTGGGTTAGCCTATGCCATCGCTCCTCATGATCGGTCTCGGCTCATTCGGGTACAACCTCGTCAAAGCGTTCGCCGACAGCGACTTCTACATTGCGGCGATCGACGCGGACCCGAAGCACGTGGAACAGGTCAAGACGCTCGTCCAGAAACCCATGGTCGGGGACGCCACGTCGCGCGAGACGCTCGTGGAGCTGGGCGTGAGCGAGTACGACTACGTCGTCGTGAGCCTCGGCGACAAGCTCGATACGAGCATCCTCACGTGCCTTCACCTGAAGGACCTGGGCGCGAAACAGATCATCGTCAAGGCGGCCGCCGACGACCACGTACGGCTCCTTGAGATGCTCGGCGTCTCGCGGGTGATCTTCCCCGAGCGCGAGGCGGCGGAGCAACTCGCGCACACCGTCTCCAACCTCAACGTGCTCCGCTCGATGGTGGTGGCGCCGGGCATCAGCCTCATCGAGATCGCCGTGCCGTCGGAGTTCGTCGGCAAGACGCTCGCCGACCTCAGCCTGCCGAGCCGCTACGGCGTGCAGGTCGTCCTCATCCGGCAAATCATCCCCGAGGCCACCGTCCTGCCGCGCGCCGACTTCATCCTCAAGCCAAGCGACACGATCGTCATCATCGGGGAGAACTCCGCCCTCCGCAAGGTGCGCGAGATGACGATGACGACGTGACGGGCCCGCGCGCAAAGACGACCGTGCCGGCCCCTCGTCCCGCGGAAGCGCGTCGCTATACTTCTTCGTGAGCGTCCTGAACCCTTGCCGGAGGTGCATCCATGCGAGCGCCGATGACACCCCGCGAGCGCTGGCTCGCGGCGATCCGCTGTCAGCCGGTGGACCGCCTGCCGTTCTGGCCGAAGCTCGACCAGCCGTATCCCTTGCGCCAGAAAGAGCCCTTCTCGCGCATGAGCGTCTCCGAACTCCACGCCTGGATCGGCAGCGACCCCCACGTCGGCGCCCCGTGGTGCCTGCGTTCGATCCGGAAGACCACGTCCGTGGAACGGACGCAAAAGGACGGCATCGCGCGGACGACGTACCGCACGCCGCGCGGCGAACTCGTCATGGTGGAGCGGCACGATCCGCTGACCAACTCGTGGCACCCGCGGGAGCACCCCGTCAAGACGGCCGACGACATCGAGACGATGATGCTTGTCTACGCCGACGAGCAGGTCGAGTTCGACCCGGACGGCTACGAGAAGGCAGCGCAGTTCGTCCGCGACACGGGCGAGACTGCGCTCGCCGTCAGCGGGATCGGTATCTCGCCGCTCATGGAGTGGCTCCAATACGTCGCCGGCATCGAGAACGGCCTGCTCCTGCTCGCGGACTACCCGGAGCGGGTCGAGGCCCTGTTCGCGCAGGCGCACCGCGTGATGCTGCGCCGCGCCGAACTCCTCGTGGAGAAGGGCCCGTACGAGGTGATCTACTCCCTGGAGAACACCTCGACGACGATCATCTCGCCGGACCTGTTCCGCCGGTACTCGCTGCCCCACTTGCAGGAGTACAGCCGGATCATCGCCGGCGGCGGGAAGCAGCACGTCCTCCACATGTGCGGCAAGCTCAAGGCCCTGCTGCCGGACATCGACACGCTGCCTGCCGCGGCGCTGGAGGCGTTCACGTCGCCGCCGGTCGGCAACACGACCCTCGCCGACGGCCGCTCGGCCATGCCGCAGAAGTGCTTCATCGGTGGAACGAACGCGACGCTCTGGCTCGAGCCGGCGAACGCCATCATCCGCACCATCGAGCGCGACCTCGCCGCGTTGCCGCACCGACGCGGCATCGTGGTCACCTCGGGCGGCGTCATGCCACCGGCCTGCGCGCCGGAGACCATCCGCCGCGTCGGCCAGTGGGTGATGAGCCAGGCTGCGTGAGGCCTCGCATGGAGACGCGCTCTTCGCCACCGACGGCGCGACGTACCATCGCCGGCGCCTCTTCTACCGCGTGAATGCACCCCCCGGGGAGGAACCATGATCGATCTCTCGCACGAGGAACGGCGGACGCTGCTCGCCCTGTACGACGGGCTCCGCGTGGCGGACGTCCGCGACGGTCTCGACTGGCACATGATGCACCACTATGGCTCGATGTCGTACGAGATTCGGCCGCTGTTCCGCACGCGGACCTGCGGCATCGCTCGCACGGCGCGCTACGTGGCGTACGAGGGCCCGGTGTCGCAGATGACGCCGGAGCAAGCCGTCGAGTGGATCGCGTGGTACTGCGGGAACGTGTGCACGTGGCCGTGGCTGGAGGAGCTCGAGGAGGGCGACTTCGTCGTCATCGACCAGGGCGGGCTGAACGTCGGCCTCATGGGATCGAACAACTCGCTCTACGGCGTGAAGCAGGGCGCCCGCGGCTACGTCACGAACGGCGGCGTGCGCGATACCGACGAGCTCATCGTCCAGAAGGTGCCGTTCTGGTCGCGGATGATCGCGCAGGGCCGCGTCGAGGGCCGGCTGCGGTACGAGGCGCACGACGTGCCGGTGTCGGTCGGTGGCGCGCTCGTCCGCCCGGGGGACGTGGTCGTCGCCGACGGAGACGGCGTCGTGGTCGTGCCGCGTGCGGTCGCCGCCGACGTCGCCCGGTTCGCCCGGGGCGAGTTGGAGCGGGACAAGGTCGGCCGGCGGAAGCTCTACGCCGACGTGGGCCTGGAGCCGGACGAGACGGTCCGCTGATCGGGGCAGGTGTCGATTGTGTCCTGAGTACGAGCCGAAGGCGTGACCGCATACATCTGTCGACGGAAGGGGGGAGTAGATGGACGCGTCGCTGTTGCTCGCATTCGTCCTCGGTTGCGCGACCGGGTTTGCCGCGCGATGGCTGATGGTGCGCGCCGAGAAGAACCGGCTGCGCGAGCAGGTACGCAACGACGGGGCGCAGGACCGTGCCCGCCTTGAGGAACGGTTGCGGAACAGCGAGGAACAGGCTCGGGGCTGGCAGGCAAGAGCGGAGGACTTGCAGAGCACGAACAGTCAGATCGAGAAGCAGGCGGCGGGTCTCGCGGCGCAGATGAAGAGCGAGCAGAAGGCTGCGGAGGAGAAAGCCAGGCTGCTGGAAGAAGCGAAGGAGAAGTTGTCGGAAGCGTTCAAGGCCCTTGCATCGGAGGCGTTGGGCGCCAACAATCAACGGTTCCTGGAGCTGGCAACGACGAAGCTGGCCGAGTTCCAGGAGGGGGCGAAGGGTGATCTCGCGCAACGCCAGCAGGCAGTCGAGGCGCTTGTCAAGCCGATCGGCGAATCGTTGGGGAGAGTGGATGCCGCGGTCCGGGAGGTTGAGCAGAAACGGGCTATGGACTATGGGAACCTCTCGCAGCAGGTTCAGGCGCTCGCGACCGCGGGGACGGAACTGAAGACTGAAACGACTCGGCTCGTGCAAGCTCTCCGTCGCCCGACGGTGCGTGGGCGATGGGGCGAGATGCAGCTACGGCGGGTTGTCGAGATTGCTGGGATGCTAGGGTGTGTCTGACAAAACGGGAGGCCTGGCTCGCGACGTTGTGATCGGTGTAGGAGATGTTGGTGCGACGGGCATCTGCGCGTGTAGGGGCATGGCGCCGCCA
>Ga0315279_10001579_pt1 | contig 37409 bp, 28 predicted proteins | sample YL17G06_20_MG_FD_203694 | JGI IMG/M metagenome (GOLD analysis project Ga0315279, IMG submission 203694) | Sediment microbial communities from Yellowstone Lake, YNP, Wyoming, USA - YL17G06_20 | ecosystem: Environmental > Aquatic > Freshwater > Lake > Sediment | place: USA: Wyoming | collected...
CAGACGCGAATCTTCTCCGGCCGGCAGAAGTTGATATTTTGCAGGGCGATGCCTCACTTGCCAAAAAAGTGCTGGGATGGAACCATAGCGTGACATTTCATGACCTGGTCAAGGAGATGGTTGAACAGGACTTGCAGAGGCTTTCTGCCACGCACGGCCAGCCTTCAACCGTCCAGACCGGGCCTAGGTGAATAAGCTACCACCCGCTGAACAGGTGGCTTTAGGAGGCCTCCCAGAGGCAGGAGTTGGGCTTGGTAAAGCACCGGAACAGCAAAGCTTTGTCGCACCTCACCGCCAGAGGCGGCGCTTTATCTTAATGGAATTGAAAACAACACGAGGACACGAAAAACTCAAAGAATCGTCGCTGATAGACCTTTCGGATCGACGGCGAAATCGAAGAAGCGAGCCAGTAGGTTTGGAGGGCTCTTCTCGAGCAACTGACGAACGCGCGACGCGCACTCCGCATCGCGCGCGACCATGAAGACAAAACCTCCTCCACCTGCCCCCGGCAGCAACTGCCCCGTGAGATATTTGCCCAGCGGCTTCAAGAGGGTTTCGATTTTTTCGTTGGTCGAACCCGGGTCCAGTGCCTTTTTCAGCTCCCAGTAGCACTGCACTCCCCGGCCGAACGCATCCACGTCACCCGACGCCAGAGCGCTCTCCATCTTCTCTGCTTCTGCCTTCAACCGGTGAATAATGGCGATTGCCGCCGGATCGCGGGACAGGTAGCGGGCCACGACTTTCTGCAGTATCTGCTTTGCCATGCGCCTATAGCCCGTGTAGTAAAGCAGGAGGCGTGGCCTGAGAGGTCCGGAAGGAGACATGTCGAAAGGTATCCAGTGAATTCCCGGCGTTTGCAGGGGCCCGGGATCCGTGCGGATGAGCTTCACACCGGGCGTGATGCCGCCCACCTGATCCTGCCAGCCACCTCCAGTAGTCATCACCTGCTCCAGATTGCTCGTGCGGGCGATCAGGGTCTCCTGGCTCACCGGATCATCAAGCACGCGCGCCAGGCAGGCGAGCATGGCGGCACCCAGTATAGAGCTCGTACCAAGTCCCGATCCCTTCGGCAGGGCCGAAAACAGCGTGATGTCCAGGCCGCCGCCCAGTTGGCCCAGCCACGCTTTCAGCGATTGCTTTGCATCGCGCGGGCAGATGCCCGACAGCATCAGCGCCGCTTTGGGGAGCGACGACCAATCGGCGGGGTTCTGGTACTCCCGGGCTTCCGGAGTCGCCGCGATCTCGACGTGCTGGCTAAGGTCCAGGCTCGTGAGCTTGATCACCGGACGCTCGGTAAGCTTGGCCACCACCTGCACCGGATACTGACCGTTGAGCGTGACGGCCGCGTTGACCACCGCTCCCCCCAGTTCCACGCAGGCAGGCGGCGTGTCGGACCAGCCTCCCGTGAAATCGATGCGCACCGGGCAGGTCACCCAGACGACTTGATCCGGCAGGATGCCGTAGTGACGGGGTTTGTGCGGAACTTCGATCTCCTGCGCAACGGCGGACGCCACCGCGTCAAATGCGGCACGCTCGAGGGCTTTGCTGCGAAGCTTCGGCCTGGATGGAAGAACCGTGCGGTAGTTCTGATGAATTAGATGAGCTAACTTAAACAGGCGGGCTTGCTGAAGATAGTCGGCGCCGCGGGAGAGAAGGGTGTCGATCTGCTTCAGGGCGACGGAGGAATCTTCACGGGAGCGGATGTGGGAAAGAACGCGGGAGACCGGGAGCCAGGGGTCGCGCTCGAGCAGGTCACCCAGGGTACGTAGTTCGACAATGCGCTGGATTTCTTCCCGTTGTTGGAGCAAGCGTCTGTGATCAACGATGTGTAAGAGTTCGGCAAGGCTGACACGGGGAAGCGACACCGCAGAGGCATAGAGATCATGGAGGACTTCATTGATCGGCCCGACAGGCCAGAGGCGTGCATCCCACTTTGCCGAGGTTTTGAAGTCCTCGTCCAAATTAAACAGGACGGCACTCCAATTCCGGACATCAGTTCGCAGTTCACGGTTCGCAGTGCGCAATCCTCGGCGGACAGGAAGACATACCAGACCCCAGCCTTCCGGGAGGCGAAGTGGGGTCTTCGCTTCTCGCGGGTAGCCGACGACTATGTTGCGGCCGGGGAGTTGAAGGGGCTGGTCCGTATGGACCGCTTCTAGAAGTACGCCGTCGCCGGCGGCAATCTGTTTCGAGCTGAGAATGCTGTTATAGATAAACGCGCCTTCCAGCGAGGCGCGTTCTGCCACTGCTGAACGGTGGAAGTTTGAAAAGCCGTAGGTGCGCGCCGTGCGGTTGAGCACGCCTATGTTCGACAGCAACTCGCGGCTGCTGCCGATGTGGAAGAACTCACAGTACGGCAGGACATTGACATAAAAAGGCCGGCCGTGCAGAGCACGATAAATATGCTCCAGGCGCCGGCGATGGACCCCATCGCTCCCGGAGGGCTTCACGACCTGGCGCGTGTAGGAAGGCAGATCCAACTGAGGGACCATCGCCATAAAGAACTGCTCGTACAGGTCCAGCGCCGGGCACTTTCCCGAGACGATGTCACGCAGGAGACCCGGGGAGCAGTCGAGCTTGCCGTTGCGAAGCCGGACTCCCGCAGCTGTCAGCCAGCTTTCCACCGTGGACGGATCGAGGCTGACAAGGCCGGTGTCCACCAGAACGCGGCCAACGGCGTCCACGGCATGGCGGCTGCGCGCCGTTTCCTCGTCGGGCTTCTGAAGGAAATCATGGACACGGCCGTCGCGGCCCGCAACGTACACGCCGTGCTTGCTGCCCCGCTCCATGGGGCCCGGATAGGCCACGCCGATCACGCCCGGACGGTTGAAGTCGATCGCAGCGGGATCGAAGGTGAGAAGGACGTCTCCGGAGGCGATCAGAACCTGGCCGGATATCGGCACCGGCAATGCAGACAGATTCTTCAGAACCAGGTCGAAGAGAGCAGCGGGATGGCCGCCATCGAGATCGGCCGGAAGCGGAACGAAGATCTTTCCCTGGGCGGCGTAGGCACACAGGCGCCGGCTGTCACCGCCGCTGTGGATGATGAGGATGCGCCGGCCTGCGAAAAGCTCGCCCAGCGAGCGCGCAGCAGGGTGCCCGCGCCTGAGTGCCTTGGCCAGCTCATAAAGGACCCACAAGGTGGAGCCGCCGGAACCCACGCGGCGATTGCCGGGATCGGGAATGACTTTCCAGCGTGCGACTTCTCCAAGCCCCTGCCGGGCCGCGCGCGCTTCGATCTGAGTAGTGTAACCGCGCGCCTGGGCGCGGCTTGCGGCTGTCAGTACCAGCCAGTCAATGGTTTGTGGCATGGAACCCATCATAAGAAAAAACACACGAATTTAAAACACGACACGAAGACACGGCGCACAAACGCAGCGACGACCTGGCCGTCGTCCCTACAAAACCTGCGGTTTGATGAGATTGCAGCCGAGGGAGGTGAAGGCTTCGCGCAATATATCGAAATGATCGTCGTCGCGATATATCCCCAGTATTGAGCCCCCTGAGCCCGCATAGTGCGCGGGCGCCCCTAATCGCCGCGCCAGCATTACCATCTCCACATTGCGCGGATCCAGCTTCGTCATCCGCGCCCGCGTGTCGAAGTTCTCGTCGATCAGCTCGCTCAACCGCATCCAGTCCCGCCGCAGCAGGCATGACCTCCCTTCCAGCGCGATCTCCGCCAGCCGTTTCATCCCCGCCACCAGAACCGGATCCCTTGCCTCCCAGCGCGCCCGATAGTCGCTGTGCACTATCCCCGAGACCTCGCTCAGGTCCGTGCGGTAGGCCACGAATAGCGGCGGCAGCAGACTGGGGTCCAGCGATTCGTAGGACCCGTGTCCTTGGCACTCCATAAGCTGGCGGCCGAAGTCCATGTAGGTCAACCCTTCGAATACCTGGGCCACGCGATCTTGCAGGCCGGCAGCGATGCCGATCTCCTTCGTCTCCACCGTGAGCACCAGGTTGGGAAGAGTGTCCTTCGGGATATCCACGCCGTAGAAGTCCATCAGCGCGCGGAGGGTTGCCGTAACGATTGCACTAGAGCCACCCAAGCCCACCTGGCGTGGAATGTCGCTGTCGTAACGCAAAGAGAAATTCTGTTTGCGCAAGGGGATCGCCTTCTCCGCGCAATGCTCCGCAAAACGCTTGATCGCCGCCTTGACTAAGCGCAGGCCGCCGTAGAGGCCATTCAGCTTGACATCGGCCACCAGGTCAGACAGGCAGTCAAAAATGCAACGATCCTGGCGGGTGAGGATGATTTCGAGTTCCGGCCATTCGTAAAGGACGACCTTCGCTGCAAAGTTCCTGACTATGATCGAAATGGTACGACCGAAATAACCATCGGAGGGATTACCGAGAAGTCCCGCGCGGGCATAGGCGGTGGATCGGATGATTTTCATAAAAGAACAACCCTATGACACGAAGATCACAGAAACTTACGAAGGTGCGGGTATTCCTTCAAAGCAAATTGGATGAAAGCTTCGAAATAGCTCTCGAAGTTTCCTATGTCGTAGCGCTTTTCCTCGGCAGCCAGACGCACGCCGATGATCTTTCGGCCGCTGTCGAGCAGAAGCTTGATCGCGTCAGTGAGCTGGATCTCGCCTCCCTTGCCCGGCAAGGTCTTGTCCAGAGCGGGGTAGATCTCCGGGCCGAACACGTAGCGCGCCGCGATCGCCAGGTTGCTCGGGGCGTCCTCCACTGAGGGCTTCTCCACCAAGTCCTCGATTACGAAGGAGCTGTTGACGAGATCAGCGCCGGGCTTCACAACTCCATAAGACGTCACGTTCTCGCGCGGCACCTCCTCCACCGCGATCACACAGGAGGCACCCGTGGAGGTGAAAACTTCGCACATGCGCGAGACAATTGCCGAGGCGCCACCTATGATGCTATCTCCAAGGGCTACGACGAAGGGTGAGTCCTGGGAAAAGTTTCGAGCGCAGAGCACAGCGTCGCCCAGGCCCTTCTGGCGGCGCTGGCGAGTGAAGAAGAACTGCACCGACATACGCTCGAACTCGAGTTCGCCGAGCAGGTCTTCCTTGCCGCCTTCGCGCAGATTGCGCATCAGCTCGTGGTCGAAGTCGAAGTGGTTTTCGATCGACGTCTTGTTCTTGCCGGTGACGAATAGGATTTGTTTGATGCCGTTGGCTTCAAGCTCCTCGACGACGTATTGGACTACCGGTTTCTTCGCTACGGGCAGCATCTCCTTAGGCTGAGATTTTGTTGCCGGTAAGAGACGGGTGCCAAGACCGGCAACGGGGACGACGGCAATAGGGACGATCATAAAACACCACCAAAACACGAAGAGTTTCAAAGATAAACTGCAGCGTCACGACAGCCGCAGATAATAACACCACAGAGACGCAAAGGACACGAAGACTCACAAAGAAGGGCGCAATTAGAAGTGGGAGTCATGCTGAGGACAACACTCATTGGACACGCATTTACACCGATTCACACGGATTTGCACTCTTGGGGAGTTGGACGAGCTCATGCGGTGGAAGCAAGAGCTCGTCCGATCTGTGGAGAGCCGTGTCCGATTTTTTTCTCCGCGTTCCCTGACCCTTCGCAGTTTGCTTTTTGGCTGCGGCCGCAAGGCTGCGCTGTCTCTTTGTGTTCTTCGTTGCGAGATTGACTCTCACTTTTAATTGCACCCCGCAAAGAAGACCTCGTGTTTTTTGTGCTTTTTTGCCCTCTATTCAGAGAAGACTTCGGCGGAGAAAACTTGGATCGAGGTTTGAGAATCGCACCAGGCCGACTCGGGAAGCCCAGCCTTGCGACAGGTCTGCGACAGGAATGTATCCCGGTCCCACTCGTACTGCGTCGCCACCTGCGGCAAAAGCAAGCCCCGGTGCGTACCGCGGATAATGTAGATGCCGTGCTTCCCCACCTCGATCTCCTCGACATTGCGAACGCGCTGGAGGGGCGTCAGAGCCGAGATTTCGATCGTCAACTCGGGCAGCTCCTCGGAAGTTACGGGGTAGAAGCGGCTATCCTCCAGCGCGGCGCTCAGGGCGCAGTGCTGCACAATGCGGAAGAGCTCGCGGTCAGCGAAGATCTGGCCGATACAGCCGCGCAGCTCCTCGCCCCGGTGCAAAGAGACGAAGGCACCCCGGCGCGCCAGAAGCTCCGGGCGAGTCGTGTGGTAGTCGGGTACGCGGTTCTCGGAGAAGTATGTCTCCAGTGTCGTGCGCGCTAACGTAAGGAGCTCAGACTTGTCAGAATCGTCCAGCATGGCTTTAAGAAGCCCCCGACAGAATCGAAAAAAGCAGGCGGCAGGCGGCAGGCAGCAGGCAGTTCAAATTGCTACTTCGACTCTTTTGGAGGTTACTCATCGCATGTTGCCAACAGCGCTTTGCTCTTTTACTTCCTGCCGCCTACTGCCTGCTAGGTTTCTGGGCCGCTTAGCTCTGCCCCTTCCCGCCGCAGCCTTTCCAATTTCCGCAGGCGGCGCAGCTCCCGACGTTCGGCGGCCCACTGGCGGCGCCGCTCCAGGATCTTCAGGCGCCGGCGCTCACGGTACTTGATGCTGCTGTCAAGCTTTGACCAAAATTCGCGGAAGTACTGCACCATCGAAACCAGCGCGAAGAACACCACCGCCCAGAGCAGGACTCTCGCCGTCTGCATCAGCCAGCCGTGGTACTGGTAGCCCAGGATCAGACCCACGACCGCCGCCACCTGCGTGACCATCTTCCCCTTGCCCATCTTTGAAACGTAGATCGAAAAACCCTCGTGCGCCGCGATGCTGCGCAGGCCGCTGACGGCAAACTCGCGGCTGATGATGATCACCACCATCCACGCCGGGGCCACGGGGCGGCCGTCGGGCAGGCGCAGTTGTACGAGCGAAACAAGCGCGGAGCAGATCAGCAGCTTGTCGGCGATCGGATCCAGGAGCGCGCCCAGCGTCGTGACCTGTTTGCGTCGGCGTGCGAAGTAACCGTCCAGCAGGTCGGTGAGCGCGGCCGCCAGAAAGATGCTCGCGCCCCAAATGGCCCAGTTCTCCGTCTGCCGCGTCAGGAGCATGACGACAACGAGAGGAATGAGGAAGATCCGGGCCAATGTGAGCGCATTCGGCAGATTCATATTAGAAAGTCACAAGATTCTGTTAGCTTAACACAGATACTGGCATTGCGGACTGCGGATTGCGGATTGCGAATTAAAATAATCCGCAATTCACAATCCGCAATTCTTACGATTGCAGGAGTACTGTCGCGCCACAATGGGAGAGAACGCGTTCCGTGGTACTGCCGAAGAGCATCTCCCTCATAGGAGAGTGACCGTAGGCGCCCATGATCAAAACGTCTGCACGGGCCGCCGTCGCCAGCTCGCAAATCACTTCCGAGGGCTTCGCTCCGGTCACCACCTTCTTCTCCGGCGTCACGCCATGGTGGCAAAGGAACGCCTCCGCTGGGGCCAGCGTCTCCAGGCCGGCCTCCTCCGAGAACGCCACAGTCACCAGCTTGCAGATTACTCCCGGACGGGCGCCAAGCTCGGCTGCGGCCAGCAGAGCGCGTGACGCGTGGATGCTCCCGTCGAAGGCCACCAGAATGGTACGCAGATCGGTCTCTTCGTGGAAGGTGCGTCCCGCGATAAGGACTGGTCGGATCGAGCCCCGCAGGACCTGAGTCACCAAGGGATCCACCTTCTCCTGGGCACCCGCGATGCGACTGTAGCCGATACGTGCCATCACGATGATGTCGTGCGCGATCGCTTCACGGGTGATCAGGTCGCCAGGGACGCCCGTCTTCATGTTGATCGAGCAGGGGATGCCGCGCGCGGCGCACTCCGCAGCGAACTGGTCCAGGCGCTCCTTCGCGGTTGAGGCCATCTCGTCAAGGAGGGTCTGGCTTTCCTCGAGCGGAGGGGTCACCACTGAGGGCATAAAGCCGTCCGGCGTTCCCAGCACGGGGATTTCGAAGGCTTTAACGTCGATGACGACAAGCGCGTGGATTCGGCTGCCGTCCTTTTTTGCCAGCCAGTAGGCGCAGTCCCGGGCGTTACTTGATATCGGTCCGTCAGCGAGAGGCAGTAAAATGGAACGAATCATGGCAACCTCCCAACTGACACCACCAAGACACCAAGAGCACCAAGGACACCAGGATTCAGATTCCATTTTTCTCTGGGTCCTTGGCGTTCTTGGTGTCTTGGTGGTGTCCTTTCAGGCAAGGCCTAAGTCCGATTTGATCTTGAACAGGTTCATTATATCCCGGCGAGATACGATGCCGACAAGGTGACCATTCTCGATGACGGGCATGCGTCCCAGGTCGTCGGACACCATCTTCGCCAGGGCCTCCGTCGCGTCGTCAGTCGGCTTCAGGCTCGGAACCTGCTCCACCGGCGTCATGATATCGCGCACCTGCTTGAACGCCCAGAGTTCCTTCGGCACCTGCTTCACTTCGTCGAGCGACACCATCCCTAGGAACTCATCGCGGTTGAACACCGGGAAGTTCGTGAACTGATGCTTATAGATATAGTCGCGCACCAGTTCGTCCACAGAGGTCAACCAATCGACGCCCACGATATGTTCGGTCATGATCTGCCGGATCTGCACTCCCGCGAGCGCCTGCTTCAGCACCACGGCCTGATAGCTGCCGGTCGCGGATTGCTTCATGAAAAGTCCAATGAAGATGAACCACAGGCCGGAGATCAGGCTCTGCGTGAGCAGGAACTGGAGCACGCCAAGGACGATCAGGAAGAGGGCGAAGGCGTTGCCGAGCTGGCTCACCACCTTGGTGGCGCGCGCCATGTCGTCCCAGCGGTCCCAGAGGATCGCGCGCAGGATGCGGCCGCCGTCGAGCGGAAAGCCGGGGATCATGTTGAAAAAGGCGAGGATCACGTTTGCCATTGCGAGATACCAAGTTACGGCCGCGACGGGAGCCAAACGTCGGCTAAACAAAAGGACGGCATAAATTATCGCGAAGAAAATCCCCAGCGCCATGCTCACGGCCGGGCCGGCCAGCGCGATCAGGAATTCGTGGCGCCCCGAGCGCGGCTCGGAGGATACCTGCGCCACACCGCCGAAAATGAACAGGCGGATGCTGGTAACCTGGATCCCCTGCTTCAGAGCCACGAATGAGTGCGCAAGCTCGTGCAGCAGCACGCATGCGAAGAGCAGCGTCGCTGCCACGACACCCATGAGCCAGTACTGCGGGGTTGTGAAGTGGCGCTGCGCCGCAGGGAAGTAACTTTCGGCCATGGAGTAGATTACCAGGAAGAAGATGATGAACCACGAGTAGTCAATAATGATCTGAATCCCGCCGATACGTAATAAGTGGAGGCCGCGTAACTGCATAGATTACATATACCATATCGATAAGGACGGGACTATAGATACAAGTTCGCGGTTCGCGGTTCGCAGTGCACCTTGGTAGGAGATTTGACGGCCCAAGTCTGGCTACGTCATCTCCCAAATCATGTTATAAAGCGCACCTACGGGAGACTGCGAACCGCGAACTGAGAACCCTGTTTTGTGCTATAATTTAGGGTTTTTGGTAGAGCAGGAGGCCCACTTGATAAAAGCACTGATACTGGCTGGGGGGAAGGGCGCGAGGTTGCGTCCCCTGGCGCTGCATACGCCCAAGCCGATTGTCCCGCTCGCAAATATTCCTTTTCTCTTCTTCCAGATCGACCACATCAAACGCGCGAAGATCACCGAAATCATCCTCAGCCTTTCGTACCAGCCCCGCAAAATCACCGACATTTTCGGCGACGGGATGAAGTACGGCGTCACGATGCGGTATACCCATGAGGAGCTGCCGCGCGGCACCGCCGGCGCTTTCAAAGCCGCAGAAAACCTCATCGACGACACTACCATCGTCCTCAACGGCGACGTCCTCACCGACACCGACCTGCTTGCTGTCCTGCGCTACCATAAGGAGAAGCAGGCCGAGGCGACGATCGTCATGGCGCGGGTGATGAATCCAACCGGGTACGGGCTCATCGAGGCCGGCCCCGAGGGGCGCGTCCAGGGCTTCACCGAGAAACCGCCCGAGGACGAAGTCACGGGCGACACAATCAATGCCGGAATCTACATCCTCGAGCGCTCTGTGCTCGAGCGCATCTCGAACGAGGGTGCTGTCAGCTTCGAGCGCGATGTTTTCCCGGCCATGCTACAGAGCGGCGCGCGCTTCTTCGCATACCTCACGCACGCCTATTGGCAGGACATCGGCAGCCCGCAAAAGTATCTCGAAGCCAGCTATGGAATCATCTCGGGAAGGATGAAGCTTCCCAGCTACCCGCAGAAGGCTTGCCCGCCGAACCACTGGGAGAAGACGCAGGTGTCAATCGATCAGTACTCGATCCTGGACGGCAGGTGCATGATCAAGCCCGGGGTGGTTATTGAGAACTCGGCCCTGGGTGAGGACTGCAGAGTCGAGGAAGGGGTGCTGATCAAGGATTCGGTGGTGTGGAGCGGGACGCGTATCTTGCCGAACGCGCGCATCGAGAGGGCGATCGTCGGCAAGCACTGCCACATAGGCGAGGGAGCGAAGCTCCGACCAGGCACGGTCCTCGGTGATAAGAGCGTCGTCTCAGACTTCAGCGTCATCTAAACGGACAACACGAAGACACAAAGGACACGAAGGAAAACTAATCCTGAATCTTCGTGTTCTTTGTGTCTTCGTGTTGTCCTTTGAAGTGGTCGAGGATGTGGGTGGCGGCTTTGGGACCGACATAGGGAGCAAGCTCGTCGAAGCTGGCATGCTTCACACGCTCCAGGCTGCCGAAGGCGCGCAGCAGCACCTTCTTTCGCACCTCGCCAATGCCGGGTATATCCATCAGCTCCGAGTCGAAGTCCCTCAGCTCGCGCCTCTTGCGATGATAGCTGACCGCAAAGCGGTGCGCCTCGTCACGCATCATTTGCATCAGGTGCAGCAGCGGCGAATCCTTCGGCAGCACGATCGGCTGTTCTTCCCTTCCCCTCACGAACAAGATTTCTTCCTTCTTGGCAATCGCCGCCACCGCTTGGTTCTCCAGGCCCAGGTCGTCCAGTGCAGCCACGGCCGCCGACAGCTGCCCCTTGCCTCCATCGATAAGCACTAGGTCCGGCAGCTTTCCCTCGTCCTCCTCGAGTACGTTCTGGTAGTGCCGGTGCACGACTTCACGCATCGAGGCAAAGTCGTCCGGCCCTTTTACGTTTTCGATTTTGAACTTGCGGTACCCGCTGCGCTTCATCTCGCCGTTTTCGCACAGGACCATGCTGGCAACGGTATCGCTCCCTTGCACGTGCGAGATGTCGAAAGTCTCGATGCGCCGCGGCAGGGCATCGAGCCCAAGGACCCCCTGCAGCGGCTTGAGCAGCTCTTCGCCCTTCGGCTTCAGGATGCGGAAGCGCGTTTCGTAAGCAATCTGCGCATTGCGCATTACGAGGTCGAGCAGGCCCGATTTCAACCCGCGCTTGGGTGAGCGGACATGGACGCGGCTTCCCTTGCGCTCCGAGAGCCAGTCCTCGAGCGCCTCGGCGTCCTCGATGTCGGCGGGGATGTAGATTTCTTTCGGCGTGAAGGTGTCCTGCAGGTAGTACTGCTTCAGGGCTGCGGAGAAGAACTCGCTCGGGTCGAAAGAGATCAAGTCCTCCCAGTAGAACTCGCGCCGACCGACGACGCGCCCGCTACGCATGGCAAAGACCTCCATGGCGAGCTGGGCGCCCTCCTGGTGGTAACCGAAAAGGTCGGTGTCGTCCTGGCCTTCGAGGATCATCTTCTGCCGCTCGGAAATGCCGCGCACCATGGCGATCCAGTCGCGGTAGATGACGGCGGCCTCGTAGCGCAGGTCCTCGGCGGCTTGGTTCATGCGGCGCTCGAGCTCACGGATGAGCTCGTCGGTCTTGCCCGAGAGCAGGAGCTTCACGTCTTCCACCGACCGATCGTACTGTTCCTTCGTGCACAGGCCGGCGACGCACGGGCCGAGGCATCGCTTCATCTGGTAGTCGAGGCATGGGCGTGGCAGTGTGCCGTCGATCTCAAGGTTACAGGTGCGCAGCCTGAAGTACTTGTTGATAAGCTTGATCGTCTGGCGAGCGTAACTGGCTGGTAGAAAGGGACCGAAGTAAAGCGCGCCGTCCTTTTTGATGCGGCGCGTGATGAAAATGCGCGGGAAGGGCTCATTGACGGTAAGCTTGAGGTAGGGAAAGCTCTTGTCGTCCTTGAGATTGACGTTATAGCGCGGCTGGTTCTTCTTGACCAGCGTTGACTCGAGGATCAACGCTTCGACCTCACTGTCGGTGACGATGTACTCGAAGTCGGCTACTTCGGAGACGAGGCGTTCGGTCTTCGGGTCGAGAGGGCGGCTCTCATGGAAGTAGGAGCGCACTCGCTGGCGTAAAGAGAGCGCCTTGCCGACGTAGATGATCTTCCCCTGCGCATTCTTATAGAGGTAAACGCCTGGGAGGTTGGGCAGACTCTCTATTTTCTGCTGCAGCACATCAAAAACATACCACAGTCGGCAGCAGACAGTAGGCAGCAGATAGTAAAAGAATTAAGCACTCGGCAGTCCTGCACGGTGAGCACTGCCAACTGCCTGCTGCATGCTGCTATTCCTTGCACACCTTCAGCCAAACCACTCGCGACTATGGAGCTAGAATCAAGGGAGGCACTGCTACGAGGAAATCGGAACTGGTGGAACCGAATACCTCGAAGAGAATGACCGGTATATTGCTCGTGATCCTGATTGTGCCGCCGTTCTGCTGCGTAAGGCCCGGGACGAGCTGCCCGGACGTTTTCGAGAGGCGCGATCCGGGATCAATTGTGAGGATACTGGTGTTCAGCACGCGACCATTCGGCGCGCGCGCTTCCACGTTGACGGTCGCCTGAAACGGACTTGGGTTGTAAATCGCGATGCCAGTGTAGTACCCCCTGGGCGGATCGCCAAAGCTCCCTTCGACCAGGTGCCCGAGCCCGAATCTCGTCCCAGTCTGTGCGTGCAGACTCGCCGAGGTAAGGTATTTCCCGGCGCGCGCATCACCATAGACCAAGTCAGCGAGCAGGCCCTGTTGGTCGGTGGTGATTTGAAGCGTCCCCTCGTAGAGGTTCGGATCGGTCAGCGGGTCCGGAAAGCCAAAGATCTCGTTGGCGCCTCCGCTCAGCGCCTCGTGCGGCTGCAATGTCCGGACGAACCGTTTGGCGCCCGGCGGGATCAGGCGCCCCTTGGCGTCGGTCACCTGCGCGGTTACTGTGAGCGCGTCCGTGCGCGTATTCACCATGCTCAGATTGGAGAAGATCGGCGTGTCAAGCACGCCCGATCCACCGCTGGCGAACTGGGCTGCAAGAAAAGTGGTGTCCGGGAGGCCGCGCACACCCGCGGGAATCATAGCCAGTGAGTCGCCGATCTTCACGCTTTCCAGGCCTTTGAGGGGAACCGTAGAGGTGACCTCCAGGTAGGCGCTATCCATTGGGAAGTACACGGATGGTATCAGCTGCGAAACGCGGCTGCGGATCCGGCAGTGCGCAGCGAGTGTCTTCTCCTGGTAGGAAGCCAGGTATCCGGGCCCCGAAGGCGAAGTGGTGTAAAGAGCCAAGGCTATTTGGGCATCCGTGTCCGTCGGGTTCTCTACGATGATCTCGGTCGTGGTCGGAACGCCGAACTTCATGATGCCATCGGTAATGCGGGAAAAACCGAGCAGCTTGCTGGTCTGCGAGTCAGCGAGGAAGCCGTCGAGTGTTGTCTGGTCGACGGCGCCCGTAAGGTAGAGGAGCGTGATGCCCTGCGTTAGCGTGTAGGCTTCGATGTAGCCATCGAGCGTGTCCGTCGGATTGAAGCCGAAGATCTCACCCAGCACGAGTGAGATCTGGTTCCCAGCCGGAATCTGCACGAATCGGGGATTCTGAGTCCCTTGGATCAGTTCTCCCTTGTTGTTGCGAGCCGCGAGTGCCACAGTCGCCTCCTGGCTGCTGAAATTAGCTATGCCAATGCCGGCGTAGTCAGTGGTGTTCTGGACCAGGTGCGGCACGTAGAGGGGAGTTGGGTTCCTGGCAATCAGGCTCACTACATTGCTGGTGAGATCCAGGGAGGAGATGATGCTGCCGTCCACGTTGCTGTTGAGAATTGTTGGACCTTTAGCGGTAGATATCCGCTTCTTGATCGCGGAATTGTCGACGTCCCAAGCGATCACCTCCCCGGTGGAGACGGACGGTATGTAAAGCACATGTCCGTCAGGGCTGAATACGGGCATCGTGTCCGTATTCAAATCCAACCCGGGGATCGAGATGGTCCTATAGAAAAAGGCCTCGGGCAAGGTGAAGAGGGCGACATCCTTGCTGGTGCTGTTCACCACGGCCGCGAAGCGGCCGTCAGGGGAGGCCACAACCTTGGCCGGCCCCGTACCCTTGGTGTTAAGAGCGCCGATCCCACCGCTCTTCGTGTTGTAATATACCAGGTGGTTATCGCCAAACGACGGCATCAGCAGAAGTAGGCCACCCGATGCGCTTGCGATGTTGTTGAACGGCTGCGGTGTGAAGCCGTCGATCACCGCGAAATCGACGATCTGATAGGGATCCACGATCCACACACCGACTGGATCCCCCGCCTGCTGGCCACTACAGACCACCGCAGCAGCGAAGCCCGCCGAGCGATTCGTAACCTCGGTCATGTAATTTGGGTTGATACCGGGACTGGGACCATTAAGCCTAATCTGGCTCTGGAGTGTGCCGTTGATCAGGCTGAAGACCACGATCGAATTGATGGAGGGATCTGCGAAAAAGGCGTAGTGACTATCGGGATCGATGATGATGTTGCTGCGGACGGTGAAGCCCGAGGGGGAGTAGTCCTTCTCATACCGAATCTTCATGGTGCCGGCGTCGATGATATAGACGTGCTGGTTCGAGACGCATAGAACGACGAGCTTCTCTTCGTTTGGGCTCAGCGCGGCCGGACCGATGCTCACGGGCAGCTGAAGCGAAGCAAGCACGATCCCGCTCGCCGGGTTGAACTTCTGCACCAGCCCGGATCCGGGATTGGTGACGTAAGCCGTTGTGCCGCTCGCCGCGAGGATCACCGTGGAAGAGCTGCTGAACGCGCCGGGCGCACCTTGGATCTCCCCTATCTTCACCTGCGAAAATGCGGCACCAACACCGAGGTATGCAAGGGCAGCCAGCAGGATAAGTTTTCGCATCATTGTCATAACACCCCATTTGAAATAACGAATGACGAATGACGAATGACGAATCAAAGGAAACCACAAGTGTCTGTTAGATTCGTCGTTCGTCATTTCTTTCTTGGTAGTTCTCGTGACTATTCTCCCCTGGGCTCCTGGGGTTCAAAACAGCGCCGGCAGCGCGCCTCGTAAATGTCCGCGGCGCCGACGATCACACGCTCCTCGCTTTCGATCAGGCGTTGAGTGCGGTTCGCGGGATTGCCGCAGCGCACGCAAATGGCCAGCGTTTTCGTGATGTACTCAGCAACCGAAAGAAGCTGGGGCATCGGATCGAACGGACGGCCAAGGTAGTCCTGGTCCAGCCCAGCGACAATGACCCGCTTCCCCATGTCAGCCAGGCGGTTGCAGACGTTGACGATGTTCTTGTCGAAGAACTGCGCCTCGTCGATTCCGATGACCTCGGTCCGGATGTCGAGGTTGTCCATGATCTCCTGCGATGTCGACACGACCTGGGAAGCAATTTTCTGCTCGCTGTGCGAAACAATATGGTTCTCGGAATAGCGCGCGTCGATGCGGGGCTTGAAGATTTGCACGCGCTGGCGAGCTATCTGCGCGCGGCGGAGGCGGCGGATGAGTTCTTCGCTCTTCCCGCTGAACATACTGCCGCATATAACCTCAATCCAACCGATGTTCCCCCTGAGCTGACTATCCATAATAAGTCACCGTATTGCATTATGTATGAATAATGACGAATGACGAATCAATGAAAATAGCGAATTGAGATCCGTTATTCGTCATTCGTAATTCGTAACTCGTCATTTGTCGCTCTGTCGCGCGTCTTTAAGAATTGCCGCAGCTCCACAAAACTGGTAAAGATGTGGCTGCAACAGCCGATGATCCAGCCGCTGATCTGTTCGACGGGCAGCGGCGTCACCAGATAGACAGGAATGCCGCGCTGGTGCGCGAAGGTTAGCTCCGCGGATGTCCCCCCGCCCTTCGCCCCGTGCTCGTCCCAGTAGCAAATCACATAGTCCGCATGCGCGACAATGTCGAGATCGAAGCTGATGATCTTCCGGACGGCTGTTTGGAAGCGGGGAAGATCGGTTGTCTTCCAGCGGCGCAGATTCTGCTGTTCATCCGCAGTCAGCGACTTGCGCTCGTCCTCGGCAGGATCATAGACTCGGTGTCCAAGATTGTCGCGCAGGAATGGGGTAATTTCCTGCCTCCATCCACGCCCCAGGTCCGGCGAATATTCAATCGCCCCCGCCAAATAAACAAGCATATGCAAGATTGCGGAATGCGGATTGCGGATTGATCCGGATCTTAATGCGCAATTCGCAATCCGCAATTACATGACTGTTTTCTCGAGCCGCTCCTTCACAAGTGCATTTACCTTCTTACCATCAACCAACTTGCCGGAAAAGCGGGACATGCACTCCTTCATGACCTTGCCCATGTCCTTCGGGGAGGAAGCAGAGGTCTCGCGCACCACCTGATCGACCACTGCTGCGATCTCCTCGTCAGTAACTCCTGCCGGCAGATACTCCTCGATGATCTTGATCTCAGCCGATTCCTTGTCCGCCAAGTCGTTACGGCCTCCGCGGGTGAACTGCTCGATCGAATCCTTGCGCTGCTTGATCAGCGTCGAAAGAACCTGCACGACCTGCGCGTCGTCCAGCTCGGCGCGCAAGTCAATCTCCTTGTTCCTGACCGCCGTCTTCATCATGCGCAGGACACTGAGCCGAGCCGCCTCGCGCGATTTCATGGCGGCGGTTAAATCCTCGTTGATTTTATCTCGTAGTCGCATTACCGCCCTCTTGGGAATGACGAATACTCTGCTGATTTTTTATTCGTCATTCGTAATTCGTCATTCGTCATTTGTGCCAGCATTATGACAGGCGTGTCAAGGACCGCACACCCTGCAAAACAGCAAGCATTTCCTGGTGGATTCGGCCGTTGCTGGAGACCATCTCGGGCTCGTAGATCGAGCCTCGCGCGCCGCTGAGGTTCGTCACCGTGCCTCCCGCTTCGCGGACGATCAGATAGCCGGCGGCGCAGTCCCAGGGATGCAGGCTGAGCTCCCAGAAGCCATCCAGGTACCCCGCTGCCACATAGCAGAAGTCCAGGGCCGCAGAGCCTCCGCGGCGCAGGCCCTGCGCCCGCAGAGCGAACTCCCGGAAGTTGTCGAGGTTGTTGTTTTTGCCTGTGCGGATGTCGTAAGGGAATCCGGTCGACAGGATGCTGTCGGTCAGCTTTTCGGTGGACGACACCCGGATCGGCTTGCCGTTGCAGATGGCGCCACCCCCACTGCAGGCGGTGAACAGCTCGTCCAGCACCGGGTTGTAGACCGCCCCACAGACAAGTTCCCCATCGATCTCGAGGCCGATGGAGACGGCGAAGGTAGGAATTCCGTGGGCATAGTTGACGGTCCCGTCTAGCGGATCGATGATCCAAGTGTGCGAGCCGCTCTTTGGTGCGGAGTAGTTTTCTTCCGCCAGTATGGTGTGACCGGGAAAGGTGGACGAGATCCGGGAGACGATCAGCTCCTCCGCCGCCAAATCCACCTCCGTTACTAAGTCCACCTCCCCCTTATGGGAAACTTCGATATCTGTGCGAAACCGGCTCATCAACAGTTTGCCGGCTTCTCGAGCCAGCTCTACAGCCACCGTCTCAAATCTATCCATAGAGAGTTTCTCTGAGATCTCTGCGTCTCTGTGGTCTTATTTCTCGTCGAGGTGGATGACTTCGACTCCTTTCGGAATCTTGAAGCGGAACTGCTTATCGTCCACCTTCACGTTCGTTTTCAGATTCGCCAGCAGGAATTCGGATGTGCTCCCGGTCGGCTCGCGAATGACGATCCGCCTCACATCGTAGGTCAGCGCGTCGAGTTCGAGGACGATGTAGTTGTAGTCCAACTCGGGCGCGCTGGGCACCAGCCGGAGCAAAATGGTCCCTTGCAGCTTTGGCTTCAGCTCGGCTTCGAGCGACGCACCAAAGCTGGCGGCAATGTTGCCCTGACCCAAGAGAAACTGCAGCGGCGTGCTGCGCATCTCCGAGGTGCTGAACCGGCTCACCATCACCTGCCGATCCTCCGGCATATAGAGGTACGTGTCGTGGCCGTCGGCGATGAAGAACTTCGTCTCGGGATCGCGATATTCCCAGCGCATCAAGCCAGGCTTTTTCATCCAGAGTACGCCGGACTCGACCTGATCCACGCCCGGCGCACGGTAGCTCTGCCGGAACTCCGCCGTCACCGTGTTGACGGCACTATATCTTTTTTGCAGGCCTGCAACTGCTGCGCTTACAGATTCCTCGGCAGGAAACAGCAGGCAGAAGGCAGCTGGCAGAAGGCAGAATGAAATGAGGAGGCAGCCGGCAGCTGGCAGCTGGCAGAAAGAAGTACTGCCCGCCGCCTGCTGCCTGCTGCCTGCTTCTTTTCTGATCTGATTCGTATGTAATGTCAATGGGTCGCGGGTCAGCTTTCTAGTTTTGCTGCAGCTCCTCTTCCATCTCGGGATTCTTCACCGTGTCAATCAGAAGAAGGGCGATGCCGATCGTGATGGCGGAGTCTGCGACGTTGAAGGTGGGCCAGTGGAACGACTCGTTGACGTGGAACTCGATGAAGTCCACCACGAACCCGTGCATGATACGGTCGCTGAAGTTCCCCAGGATGCCCCCCATGGTGATCGCGAGCGCAAGTTGTAGCAAGGTGCGGTTCAACGGCATACGAGAGCCGTAAATGAGGATGACAATGACGGCGACGACTGCCATCGCGGCTAGGACGTAAGGCTTCCAGGCGGACTGGATGTCGGCGAAGAGACCAAACGCCACGCCCGAATTCCGCACGAAGGAAATGCGCAGGTAGTTCGGGATGATGTCGATCGAGTCGCGCAGATCCATATTGGCCCGCACCACCCATTTGGTAAGGTGATCGAAAATCAGCACGAGTAGGGTTATTAGGTAATATTTGTTTTTCATTAATGCTATGTCAACATTGCGGATTGCGGATTGCGGATTGCGGATTTGTGATCGATTTTTTCAATCCGCAATTCGCAATTCGCAATCCGCAATATCATTGCATTTCCCTCACTACAGGTACGCATCTCTCGCACAGTGTTTCGTACTGAGCATGTACGCCCACATGCACGGAATAGTTCCAGCAACGCTCACATTTTCTGCCATCCGCCGGCAGAATCTCCACCCGGACTCCGGGCTCGCTGTTTAAATCGTCCTGCAGTTCCACCTGGGATACAATAAAAATATACCTCAAGTCGTCCCTGTGGCGGCGCAGCAGATCCGCCGTCTCCCCTGAAACATGAAGTATCACCTTTGCTTCCAATGAATTACCGATCTGGCCCTTCTGGCGCACCTCTTCCAGGGCCTTCAGCACCGGCTCCCGTACCCCGGCAAGTTTCTCCCAATCAGCCAGGAGCGCCTCGTGGTCGTGGGCCGCCTCGTGTTTCGGGAAGAGAAGGATGTGCACCGAAACCGGCTTCTTCGCCGGCGGGCAACCTTCGAGCATCGCGTGATAAACCTCCTCCGCGGTAAACGGAAGGATCGGCGCCAGCAAACGCGTGAAGGCGTCCAGGATGTCCCAGAGCGCCGTCTGTGCAGAGCGGCGTGAGAGGGAGCGTGTGCCGTGCGTGTACAGCCGATCCTTCAGGATGTCCAGGTAGAAGGCCGACATGTCGACCGTGCAGAAGTTGTACAGTGCACTGTAGACCTGGTGGAACTGGAAGTCCTCGTAGCTCTTCAGGCACTTCTGGATGAGGTGCGCCGTGCGGGCCAGTGCCCAGCGATCGATCTCGAGCATCTGCTCGTAGGGAACGCGGTCGGTATCAGGATCGAAATACGGCCTAGCCTTATCCTGCTGGTCGTTCAGGTTGCCGAGCATGAAGCGGCAGGTGTTCCGGATCTTCCGATAGGCTTCGCCCAGCCGGTCGAGAAAGTCGTCGAAGATGCGCACGTCCTCGACGAAGTTAACGGAGCCGGCAAGCAGGCGGGCGATTTCAGCCCCGCGCTTGTCAATTATGTAATAAGGATCGAAGCCGATGCCCTTGGACTTCGACATCGCGCGCCCCTGTTCGTCGAGAGTCCAGCCGATCGTGATCGAGGCATGGTAAGGAGACTGGCCACGCAGGGCGACACCGATCAACAGGGAGCTCTGGAACCAGCCGCGGTACTGATCGCCGCCTTCTATGTACAGATCGGCAGGCCAGGGAAGGTCCTTGCGGCGGCCGAGGGTTGCCAAGTGAGTGCTGCCCGAGTCGAACCAGACGTCGAGAATGTTGTACTCCTGGCGAAAGTCGACGCCGCCGCACTTCGCGCAGGCGGTGCCTTCGGGCAGAAGCTCTTTAGGCGTATGAGCGTACCAGGCGTCGGCCCCTTCCTTATCAAAGAACGAAGCCACGTGGTCGATGATCTTCTTGTCCAACAGGATTTCGTCGCAGGATCTGCAGAAAAAGGCAATGATGGGAACGCCCCAGTCGCGCTGGCGCGAGATGCACCAGTCGGGGCGGTCTTTCACCATGTTGCTGATGCGCTCCTCGCCCCAGGCCGGTATCCAGCGGACCTGCTTGATCGCCTCTAGAACGCGTTCTCGGTAGCCGTCCTTGTCGAGATTGATGAACCACTGCGGGGTCGCACGGAAAAGGACCGGGTTGTGGCAGCGCCAGCAGTGCGGGTATTGGTGATCGAAATCTTCGTGGTGGAGCAGCGAGCCGCCATCCCTCATGTACTCGACGATCTTCGGGTTGGCATCAAAGACCTGCAGTCCGGCGAAGTGCTCGACGTCGTTCGTGAAACGGCCGTCGTCGTCCACCGGGCAGAGGATGTCGAGACCGTAGGCCATGCCTGTCATATAGTCGTCGTAGCCGTGACCGGGCGCGGTGTGAACGCAGCCAGTACCTGCGTCCAGTGTCACATAATTGCCTAAGACCAGCAGGGACTCTCGGTCGAGAAAAGGGTGGCGCGCCTTGCGCCTGTCGAGCGATTTGCCGTGGAAGCGGGCGACTTCTTCAAAAGCCGACCATCCGAGCTTCTCCGAAACGGCCTTGAGCAGCTCGGTAGCAACAATGTAGCCTTTCCCGTTCACACGCACAGCGGAATACTCGTAGTCCGGGTGAAAGGCTATCGCTAGGTTGGCTGGCAACGTCCAGGGAGTCGTTGTCCAGATGATGACGGACCAGTCCTTGCCGGCCAGCGCCGGATCCAGGTCCGAGATTTCGGATTCCACGGAGAAGGCGACGTAGATCGAAGGGCTGGTATGGTCTTCGTATTCCACTTCGGCTTCGGCCAGTGCAGTCTTACAGGAGAAGCACCAATGCACGGGCCTTAAGCCTTTGTAAACCAAGCCCTTATCGACGAATTCGCCGAAAGCACGGGCGATGTCGGCCTCGTACTGGTAGCTCATGGTCAGGTAGGGCTCACTCCATTCGCCGAAAACCTCCAGGCGCTTAAAACCATTACGCTGGACTTCGATGAAATGCTCGGCGTATTTGCGACACTCCTTACGGATCGCAACCTTGCTCATCGATGCCTTCTTCGGACCAAGAGTTTGATCCACCCTGATTTCAATCGGGAGGCCGTGGCAGTCCCAGCCGGGCAAATAAGGAGCGTCGAAGCCCATCATGGTGCGCGATTTGACGATCATGTCCTTGAGAATCTTGTTGATCGCGGTGCCCATGTGGATCGGGCCGTTCGCATAGGGCGGGCCGTCGTGCAACACGAACGACGGGCAGCCGGCGCGCGCGGCGCGGATCTTGCCGTAAATGTCGATCTTTTCCCAGTGCTTGAGCATTTCCGGCTCGCGCTGGGGCAGGTTGGCCTTCATGCTAAAGCCGGTCTTGGGCAGGTTAAGCGAATTCTTGATGTCAAGTGCTGACGCCACGTTTCTCTCCATGCAAAAACAAGTATGATACACCACAGAGACACGGAGAACACAGAGCTCTGTGATCTCTGCGTCTCTGTGGTTTGTGTTTTGTGTTTTGTGCAGGTCGTGTGCTAAGTTAGCCCGGTCTTTCATCACATCGGGAGGACTCTCCATGAGCACGCAGATAAGATCGTCCAAGGCTGAAGCGAAGCCAGAATACCGGCCTTACGTTCCGGCCGACATGGAAATGAGCGAATTTACCGTCAGGGCTATTGTTCTCGGTCTCCTCATGACCGTCATCCTTGGAGCCGCCAACGCATACCTGGGACTAAAGGCGGGCATGACGATTGCAGCGACCTACCCAGCGGCGGTCATCGGCATGTCGATATTACGGCTGATGAAAGGATCGTTGCTGGAAGAGAACATGGCGCGAACCGTCGGCTCGATCGGCGAATCCGTCGCCGCCGGAGCCATCTTCACCATACCGGCATTCGTGCTCGCGGGTTTGTGGCCGGGACTGACGATGCGGAATTACTGGCAATCCGTCGCGCTCATGGTCATCGGCGGCCTGCTCGGCATACTCTTCGTCACCCTGCTCCGCCGTGTCATGGTGGAGGACCCCGAGCTTCCCTTCCCTGAGTCGGTCGCAGCTTCGGAAATCCACAAGGCCGGCCAGCAGGGCTCCAAGGCGGCGAAGATCCTCTTCGCAAATATGGGCTTCGGCGCGCTGATTCAGGGGCTCGGATTGCTCAACATCTTTGAGCCGGTGAAGACGTTCACCATCAATATCGGTGCGCTCGGCAAGAGCCTGCTCCTCCGCACCAGCACCAATCCGAATGTGGCTGCTGTTACCACTGGCGGCATGAGCACCTTCAACTCGCCGGCGATCAGCCCGGCCTACCTCGGGGTGGGCTACATCATCGGCCCACGCCTCGCGTCGTTGAATTTCGCCGGCGGCTTACTCTCCTGGGGCCTATTGGTGCCGCTCCTCACCTATGTGCTCGGCCCGCAAGTACAGGCGTCACTGCCCGCCGGCGCCGCCGCCAATTGGGGCACGGTTGCGGGCGCCGTCTGGTTCTCGATCGTCCGCCCAATCGCTGTCGGCGGTATGCTGGTCGGCGCCTGCTTCACGCTGTTCCGCATGCGCAAGCAGCTTGGTGCCGGCATGGCGCGTGCCGTAAGCGACCTGAAGAAATCCGCTGAAGCCCGCCAGGCCACCACCCGCCCCGAACGTGACCTGAACGCTAAGGTGGTCTTCATCGGTGTGGGGCTGGTCTTTATCGCGATGATCGCCCTGTACTACTTCTTCATTGCGGGCGCCGGCGACCTGACAAGCTCGAAGATTATTGCCGGCGCGGTCGGGGCCGCCGCCGTTATGGTGATCCTCGGATTTTTCTTCGCAGCGGTTTCCGGCAACCTGGTCGGTATGATCGGTTCGTCCAACAACCCGGTCTCCGGCCTCACGCTCTGCACACTGGTTGTCGCAGCGCTGCTGATGGTGGGGCTGGGCGTCGCCGGCGTGGGCGGCGTGGCGGCCGTGCTCGGTGTCGCGGCAGTGGTTTGCGTGTCGTCGGCCGTTGCGGGCGAGATGCTGCAGGACCTGAAGGTCGGCCATATCCTCGGCGGTACCCCCGCCAAGATGCAGATCGGCGACATCTTTGGCATTCTCGTCGCAGCGCTGGCGCTGTTCTTCCCCCTGATGGTGCTCGATAACGCTTATCACTTCGGTAGCACGCAACTGCCGGCTCCCCAGGCCGGACTCATGGCCATGCTCAGCCAGGGCATTGTCGGCGGCAACATGGCGTGGCCATTGGTGGTGGTCGGCATCTTGATGGGTATCTCCTTGATCCTGATCGAGGTCCGGAGCCCCATGCTGTTCTCCGTCGGCATGTATATAAACCTCGAGACCACCTTCGCCATCTTTGTCGGCGGCGTCATCCGCTGGATCACCGACAAAATCCGCGACCGTCGCGGCTTCAACGACGCCCAGAAGGCCCGCGTTGACAACGCCGGGGTCCTCACTGCATCCGGCCTGATCGCGGGCGAGGCGCTCTGCGGACTCGCAATTGCCGCCATCTGGCGCGGCGAAACACCAGTCGTCTTCAAGTCGCCCCATTGGATCGGCATGGTCATTGCAGCTGTCGCCATCGTCTTCGTCATGATCAAGGTGCCGCTGGCAAACGCCGGCAGCCCGGATGAACCGGCACCGCCAACCGCGATAATGTAACGTTCAAAAGGACAACACGAAGACACGAAGGACACGAAGATTTATAGTGTCCTTCGTGTCATCGTGTTGTCTTTTTATAGGAGACTTCATATATGGATAATGCGATAGAAGGGTTGAAGCCAGAAGGGGTGTGGAAGTACTTCGCGGAGATCGCGAAGATTCCACGCTGTTCCAAGAATGAAGCAGCCATATCCAAGTATGTCCTGGCAACGGCCCAACGTCTTGGGCTCGAAGCCAAGGTCGACGCTGTGGGCAATGTCGCGGTAAAGAAGCCGCCCTCGCCCGGGCACGAACATGCCCGCCGGATCTGCCTGCAAGGACACCTCGACATGGTCGGCGAAAAGAACATCGACACCGCACACGACTTCGCAAAAGACCCGATCGAGATCATGCGCAAGGACAACTACCTGACGGCGAACGGCACGACCCTGGGCGCCGACAACGGCATCGCCGTCGCAACCAACCTGGCCATCATGGCCGACAAATCACTCGAACACGGCCCGCTCGAGTTCCTTTTCACCGTCGACGAAGAGACCGGGCTGACCGGCGCCAACAACCTCCAGGCCGATTTCCTCGAGAGCCGGACCCTCATCAATCTCGACTCAGAAGAGGAAGGAGCCCTATTTGTCGGATGCTCCGGCGGGAGAGACACGGTGGGAACCTGGGCACTGGAGTTCGAGGACGCTCCTCCGAAGAGCGCAGCCGTCCAGGTCAGTATCCGCGGGCTAAAGGGTGGCCACTCCGGACTCGAAATCGACAAGGGCCGCGGGAACGCCCTGAAGATCCTCAACCGCGTGCTGCTGAGGCTGGCACTGCTGGGAGGACGACTCTGCAGCATCAACGGCGGCAACAAGCGCAACGCCATTCCACGCGAGGCCGACGCCGTCCTCTTCATTCCGAAAAAGAACCTGGAAGCGGTCTGGGCTGCTATCGAGCAGATCAGCGCCGTTCTCAAGGCCGAGAACGCGACGGCTGATCCCGGCCTGGCAATCAGCTTGACTGGACTGCCGAACAAAAGAAAGGGCAAGGTGGTCAAGAAGTCTCTGCAGAAGAAGCTTCTCCAGACCATCACCGCGCTGCCGCACGGTGTCATCAAGATGAGCGCCGATCTGCCGGGGCTCGTGGAGACCTCGACGAACGTTGCCATCATAAAGACCGCAAAGAAGACGATCGAGCTGGCAACCAGCCAGCGCAGCTCCGTCGCCTCCGAGATCGATGAGATCACAGAAGTCGTTCGGACGGTTTTCGAGCTGGGTGGCGCTGAGGTTGTGTCTGGGCACGGCTATCCGGCCTGGAAGCCGGACCTGAATTCGGAAATCCTGAAAACCACGAAGTCGACCTATGTGTCGCTCTATGGAAAGGAGCCGGAGGTCAAGGCGATCCATGCAGGGCTGGAGTGCGGAATCATCGGCGAGAAGTATCCCGGCATGGATATGGTCTCCTTCGGACCCACGCTCACCGGTGTCCACACCCCCGAAGAGAAGATCTACATTGACACCGTCGAACGTTTCTGGGAGTTATTGCTGGCAATCCTGAGAAATGTTTGATTGACGATTGACGATTGAGAATTCGCCGTGGTCTTTTTAATCGTCAATCGTCAATCGTAAATTGCAGATCCATCGTTGATACTTCGCACTCAAAGGTAAGCATGACTAATCGAACAGAGGTGCCCCGCGGGTACAGATGGACGGCACTGGTATTCATCAGCCTGGCGATGTTCGGTAACTATTACGTATACGACTGCATTGCCCCCGTCGCCGACCTGCTCTCGAAGCAACTCGGCTTCTCCGACGCCAACATTGGTCTGCTGCAGGCAATCTACAGCATGCCCAACGTCTTCATGGTGCTCATCGGCGGCCTCATTGTTGACCGCATCGGGACACGCAAATCGATCTTCATCTTTGGCACGCTGTGCTTCATTGGGTCCATCCTCACCGTACTTTCCGCGCATCTGGCGGTGATGGCATCCGGACGGCTCGTGTTCGGGCTTGGTGCCGAGTCGCTGATTGTGGCCGTAACCACCGCAGTGGCGAAATGGTTCCGCGGCAAGGAACTCAGCTTCGCCTTCGGCATCAATCTGATGCTGGCTCGTTTTGGTTCCCTGCTGGCGCAATGGTCACCGACCTGGGCCAGGTTTGCCTATGCTAATTGGAAGACTCCCTTGACGATTTCCGTTGCCTTTGGCTCCTTGTGTGTCGTCGGCGCTTTGCTTTACTGGGCGCTGGAAGCCCGTGCAGAGCGCACCTTCGAGCTGGGGCAGTCGGGTACTACGGACAAGGTTGTGTTCCGCGACATCTGGGGATTCGGCGTTTCCTACTGGTACATCGTCGCACTCTGCATCGTCTTTTATTCAGCCATCTTTCCCTTTGAAACTTTCGCCTATAAGTTCTTCATCGACGCCCACCACAGTACGCGCGAAATGGCCGGCACGCTGGTTGGAATGCTAACCGTCTTTACGATGTTCGGAACTCCGCTGTTCGGTTTATTTGCCGACAAGATCGGCAAGCGGGCCCTTCTGATGATGTTCGGTTCGCTGCTAATCGTCCCCGTTTATCTGATGATGGCTTACACGCACGTCGCGCTCTACGTCCCAATGGCCATGATGGGCGTAGCATTCTCTCTCATTCCGGCTGTGATGTGGCCTTCAGTGGCTTATATCGTGGGCCAGTCGAAGTTGGGCACGGCTTACGGACTGATGACTATGATCCAGAACATCGGATTGGCTGGCTTTAACTTGCTGATCGGCTGGGCTAACGACCACTCGCGCGCCAGCGCTGCCAACCCGCAGGGATACACCCTGGGCATGTGGATCTTCTCCTCTCTAGGTTTGGTCGCATTCATATTTGCGTTCCTGCTTAGAAGGAGGGAGACCGGTCCCGATGCTCACGGCCTCGAAACCATAACAGCCAAGGGTTAGGTTTCAGGGGAACAAGCACTGCGGCGTTTATCGTGGCTGGTCGTCGAGCGCACATTCTTGCCCGGTACGTTCTCGTTTCCTGGTGCCTGCCCGCGCATAACGTCGATTCACTCCTAATCCGCTCCGGTGGGCGAGCAATCGGGTACCCGGAGAAGTAGCCGAACCCAGATCCAGTCCGGTTGTTATCAAAATTTGACAGCAACGCGCTCAGATCTTATATAGCAGATGCGCTAAAGAATGAAAAAGGAGGTAAGTAACATGAGGTTAGTTCCGTATGTTCGTAAATCCGAGACACCGTCACTGTTTTCCCCGGAGACCACTCGGTTCTTCGAGGATTTCTTTGATGAATTCCCATTCGGCGGGTCGCTGCTTCAGAACAGGGATCAATGGATGCCGGCCGTCGACATTCTGGAGAAGGATGGAAATCTGGTTCTGCGCGCCGAGCTCCCCGGGATCGATGAGAAGGAAATCGATCTGAAGCTCGAGGGCAATGTTCTGACGCTCAAGGGCGAGAGGAAGGCGGAGAAGGACGAAAAGAAAGCCAACTATCACCGGGTTGAGAGCTACCACGGTGCATTCTCGCGGTCCTTTAAGTTGCCGGATACGGTCGACCGTGACAAGATAAGGGCCGAATACAAGAACGGCATACTGACAGTGACCATTCCGCAGAGGCCGGAAGTCCAGCCGCGGGAGATCCCGGTCAGCGTACAGTAAGAAATTTCCACAGAAACCTAGCGCGGCCTAGCGGCCGCAACTGAAACGGTGGTGAGCAATCAGTCTGGAGAGACTCTTGACTGTGGTTTCAAGTAGGCAGTAGGCAGATGGCAGCAGGCAGTATCTAGCCCAGATGTTTTTTCTTTCTGTGCTTTTACTGCCTGCTGCCTACTGCCTGCTTCTCTCCAATTATGTATTCTAAAGGCGATCAGAATCGTTTCCTGAAAGCGAAAGAATCGCGGCTTAGTAGCACAGAGACCCCAGAGATTCTGTGTTTCTGTGTCTCAGTGGTGAGGATATGAGACTCGACAAAATCACGGTCAAAGGGCAGGAAGCGCTTCAGACGGCTCAAGGCCTGGCCGAGGCGCTCGAAAGCGCGCAGCTCGAGCCTGAGCATCTCCTGGACGTGCTGATCGCGCAGGAAGATGGCATCGTTACGCCGCTGCTCAAGAAGCTGGGTACCGCCACCGATGCCTTGCGGGCGGAGCTGCAGAAGCATCTCGCCTCGCAGCCGAAGGTGCAGGGCGCTCAGATCTCGATTTCCCCGAAGCTCGATGCCGTTTTGCGTCAGGCTCAGAAAGAGGCCGATCAATTCAAGGACGAATACGTTTCGACCGAACACATTCTGCTTGCCCTGGCCGCTTCCGAGGGTTTTGCCGGGAAGCTCCTGCGCAAGCACGGTGCGGAGCGTTCGGAGCTGCTGAAGGTCCTGGCCGGTTTTCGCGGCGGCCAGCGCGTTACCGATCCCAACGCCGAGGACAAGTACCAGGCACTGAAGCGCTATGCACGCGACCTGACCGATCTGGCCCGCCGCGGGAAGCTTGATCCGGTGATCGGCCGTGACGACGAAATTCGCCGGGTGGTGCAGGTTCTGTCGCGCAGGACCAAGAATAATCCGGTGCTGATCGGTGAGCCGGGCGTGGGTAAAACGGCCATTGTTGAAGGCTTGGCCCAGCGCATCGTGGCCGGAGACGTGCCCGAATCGCTCAAGAAAAAACAGATGGTCGCCCTGGATCTCGGCGCTATGCTGGCCGGGGCCAAGTACCGCGGCGAGTTTGAGGACCGGCTGAAGGCCGTCCTGCGCGAGATCGAGGAGGCGGCCGGCGCCGTAATTCTTTTCATCGATGAGTTGCACACCCTCGTGGGGGCGGGCGCGGCGGAGGGGGCGATCGACGCCTCGAACATGTTGAAGCCTGCGCTGGCGCGCGGCGAGCTGCGCTGCATCGGTGCGACGACGCTGAACGAATATAAGAAACACATCGAGAAGGACGCGGCTTTGGAACGGCGCTTCCAGCCTGTGTACGTTGGCGAGCCGTCGGTCGAGGACACGATAGCGATCCTCCGTGGTCTCAAGGAGAAGTATGAAGTGCACCATGGAGTACGCATCACCGACTCCGCACTGGTAGCGGCGGCCGTGCTGTCCAACCGCTACATCGCGGATCGCTTTCTGCCAGACAAGGCGGTGGACTTGGTGGACGAGGCGGCTTCGCGGCTGCGTATCGAAATCGACAGCATGCCGGTGGAGATCGACGAGGTAGAGCGGCGCATCACACAACTCGAGATCGAGAAGCAGGCGCTGTCGAAGGAAAAAGATAAGTCATCGCTCGAACGCTTGGACAACCTGAACGCAGAGTTGTCCGAGCTACGGGAGAAGAGCGCGCAGATGAAGCTGCAGTGGCAGCAGGAGCGCGAGATCATCGGCTCGATCCAGAGCCTGAAGGAGCGGATCGAGCAAGTGAAAGCCGACGAGCAGAAGGCCGAACGTATCGGCGATCTGGGCAAGGCGGCCGAGCTTCGCTACGGCACGCTGGTGCAACTCGAGAAGGAGCTCTCGCAGCAGAACGAGCGGCTGTCGCGGTTGCAGTCCAAGAAGAAGTTCCTGAAGGAAGAAGTCGACGAGGAAGACATTGCAGAGGTGGTCGCGAAGTGGACCGGCATTCCGGTGAGCAAGATGCTGGAGGGCGAGGTCCAGAAGCTGGTACACATGGAGGATCGCCTGCGCGAGCGCGTGCTCGGCCAGGACGCCGCGCTTGAAGCGGTTTCGAACGCAATCCGGCGCGCGAGGGCCGGACTGCAGGACTCCAAGCGGCCGATGGGTTCGTTCATATTCCTGGGGCCGACGGGCGTGGGCAAAACCGAGCTGGCGAGGGCGCTGGCCGAATTCCTCTTCGACAATGAACGAGCCATGGTTCGGATCGACATGTCCGAGTACATGGAGAAGCACTCCGTGGCCCGGCTGATCGGCGCGCCTCCTGGGTACGTGGGTTACGAAGAGGGCGGTTACCTGACAGAAGCGATCCGCCGGCGGCCGTACGCGGTGATCCTTTTTGATGAGATCGAGAAGGCACATCCGGATGTTTTTAACATCCTGCTGCAGATCTTGGATGACGGACGCTTAACCGACGGCAAGGGCCGGACCGTAGACTTCAAAAACGCAGTCATCATCATGACCTCCAACCTGGGAAGTCATGCGATCAGCGAGACTTCGGGCAGCCTGGATGAGGTAGTGCCGCAGGTGATGGAAACCCTGCGCCGTACCTTCCGTCCGGAGTTCTTGAACCGGATTGACGATGTGATCGTGTTCCGCCGGTTGACGCCGGACTTGCTGCACGGCATCGTGAAGCTCCAGATCAGCGCCCTGAACAAGATGCTCGCTCAGAAGGAGCTGAAGCTGGAGGTCAGCGAGAAGGCGATCGATCAGCTGGCTAAAGAAGGCTTCGACCCGGTCTACGGGGCTCGGCCGCTCAAGAGACTGATTCAGAAGAAGATACAGGATCGATTGGCGATGATGGTCCTTGATAGCCAGGTACGGCCGGGAGACATGGTCCATCTCGACCTCGACCGCAAGACGGGCGAACTGGTCTTCGAGACGCCCCTGCACAATGTGGTATGATTTCACAGGAAACCACAGAGACGCGGAGAGCACAGAGATTTACTTATGGTTAACAATATCAAGACAGTTTTGCTGCTGGGATTGTTGACGGGAATCATTCTGTTCATCGGAAGCATCTGGGGACAGAACGGCCTGGCGATCGCATTCATTTTTTCCATCCTGATGAACTTCGGGAGCTATTTTTTCTCGGACAAGATTGCCCTTAGAATGTATGGTGCCCAGCCTGCGAGCCGGGAGCAGGCACCGCGGCTTTACAGCATCCTTGAATTCCTTTGCAGCCGCGATAACATCCCGATGCCGAAGGTGTACATTGTCCCAACGGATTCGCCCAATGCGTTCGCGACCGGGCGGAATCCGCAGCACGCTTCCGTGGCAGTCACCGAAGGAGCACTGCGCCTGCTGGATGAGAATGAGCTGATGGGTGTACTGGCGCATGAGATCTCGCATGTGAAAAATAGGGACATCCTGATCAGCAGCGTGGCAGCTACGCTGGCGGGCATGATTATGTTTATCGCGAGGATGGTCGGCTTTGCCGCCATGTTTGGCGGAGGAAGCCGGGACCGGGAGGAGGGAGGCGGTGGGATCGGTGGCCTGCTCACGATTGTTCTGGCTCCCATTGCGGCCCTGCTGATCCAGATGTGGATTTCGCGCGCGCGCGAATACCAGGCTGACGCCAGCGGCGCGGATGTGGCAGGAAGTCCCTACGGATTGGTTTCAGCCCTGCAAAAGCTCGAGAACTACTCCAGGCGAATCCCGCTGGAAGCTTCGCCCAGCACGGCACACATGTTTATCATTCATCCGTTCTCGGGAAGCTCACTGCTGAATCTCTTCAGCACTCATCCGCCGACAAAGAAGCGAGTCGAGCGCCTGCTTGCACGGCGGTAATAGTCCCTTCCACCACAGAGACGCGGAGAAAAACACCTCTGTGTCTCCTTGGAGAATTCCGAAGATCACCCGGAAAGAGAAGATGAAAAACCATAAGGATGGGCGAGAGGCCCCGGCATTTCAAGTAATAGACAAGAGGCACTTTTTGGATCTGGATAAGGTTGAGCTGCAAGGAAAAGTGGAAGAAAAACCGCGCTACCCGACCTACGTCGAGGAGTTGATAGCGCAGAAGACCGAGACCGAGCGTCGGTTTGAGGAGAGGAAGAGGCAGATCGACCAGGAGATCTCCCGCACCAAAGCACGGCTTGAGGCGGACTACGCGCGTCAGCTCGAGTTGGAAAAGCAGAAGCTGATGCTGCCGATTCTCGATGTTCTCGACAACCTGGAGCGGGCGCTCGGCGCGGTCACCAAGTCCGGCAGCGTGGACCATCTGCGTGAAGGCGTGGAGATGACGGCAAATCTCTTTCGTGCCCGGCTCCAGGCGCTGGGCGTGGAGCCTGTTTCTCTTATCGGCAAACCCTTCGACCCGCACCTCGGTCAGGCTATCGCGACGATCGAGGTCACGGACGAAGAACGTGACGGTGTCGTGCTAGAGGAAGTCTTGCGTGGCTATATGATGGGAGATCAGTTATTGCGGCCCGCGCAAGTCCGCGTGGGACAAAAGAAGTGACGAATGACGAATGACGAATAAAAAGCCGTGGCGGAGAGAAAAATTGTCTAATCGCTGAGCCTTCGATTCTCGTCAGAACTTAGTTGATAATATATCTTTTTTAATTGAACCGCCTTTTTGATTCGTCATTCGTCATTCGTCATTCGTCATTCGTCATTCGTCATTCGTCATTCCCATTGGGCCGGCTTACCGAATAATGCAGTTTTTCGCGTCCCAGTACACAATCGCGGGACGCATCTTACGGAGATCCGGTAGCGATTTCATTATCTGTTCGTGATCCGCCGAATCCGATTTGATTTCCGCAAATTCGCCGTTCGGGTGCTCGGTGCACTGACCGTCTATCCAATACCCCGAATTAAAGTAGAAGGTCCGATCCCTAAGCTTCGTTTCCAAGAGCGTGTTGCGCTCTGAGGGAACGAGGCGCGCGAGATTCAAAACGGCATCGCGCGGCGTGAACTCCGGGCTGAACTGCGCCACCGCCTGGACTTTCAATGGTGCTTCAGGGCGCGCGGCGGCAAGATTCATTCTGCCTACTCCCGGCGATACCGCCCCTGCGCCGGCAGGCCTACTTTCGCCCAGGTTGGCTGCGATGACTGAGCTCTTGTCTGCGGCACCGCCTTCTGCCCTTGCCTCGAGCGCCCGTACCGCTACCGGCGGTGTCGGCTCAAGCACCGGCGGAGGCTGCGTAGCGGGTTCGCGAGCAAGCGCGATCTCAGTGGTCGGCGGGGGAAGAGTGACTTTGGGAGTGAGCCGAGCCTTTGACCTCTGAGGTTCACGGGCTGAAGCCTCCGTCTGCTGCTCAGAAGGCACGGCTTTCTCTTTTGGCGGGCTCACTGCCTGAGACTTCGGGGCGGAGATCCCTTCCGGTTTGGCTGGAGAACGGAGTTCCGCTACGTGCGGGGCGGTTTGGATCGGTGTCGACTCGCGGAGCACCCGGAAGAACAGATATCCTGCTCCGAGCGTCAGCACGATCATGGCAAGCACGGAAACGGGCAGCGTGAAATGGAACAGAACCTTTTTCGAGGGGGACTCAGCTGCCTCGGCGGCTTCGAGCTCTGCCTCCGGCTCGAAGAGCCGGAGGGCGAGGCCCATGAGCTCCTGGCAGGAGACGCAGTTGGAGGCATGGTTCTCGACGCGTTGTCTCTCGCTCGGGTCGAGGCGCGCCTCCATGTAAGCTGCGAGAATGTTTTCGTCCAGACACGACCCCGCAGCCTGATCCTTATGGGCCGCAAGCGCCTTTTGCATCGCGCCATCCATAGACGTATCCTTCACAATTCCCCTCATCATTTTGACGATTAGGTCAACAGATCTTGCACAATTTCTCAGTACTCTCCGTGTCTCAGTCGTGCTTCTTTTTCTGAAGTACCCCCCGTATAGAGAAACCTTCGTCTTCAGAAACCCAATGCCATAAAGATCTTATCTCCCTGGGCCTTAAACCGTGCCGTGTGCGCAGTTCCTTCTCAATGCGCTTGCGAATCGCATTGCGCAAGTTCTCCAGCCAGCGCGACGCCGTCGCCTCATGCACATCGAATTGCCTACCGATGACCTTGAGCGGGACACCCTGAAGGTAGTACAGGTTCAACATCAGCCGGTCACGCGGCGGCAGCCGCCGGATTTCGTCAGCGAGGACCTGGGAAAGCACTGGCCCCCAGCGCGCATCCATCCGCTCTTCGGTCTTTTCGCTGCCCTGATCCGTGGCAGCGGCAGCCCGCTGCGGCTCTTCCAGTTCATCCAGCGAGACCTGCCGTCGGGCGCGGCGAAACCGGTCGATCGCCGCATGGGAGACTGCGATTCGCAGCCATCCTGCAAGGGAAGCCCGTCCGTTGTATCCGGCCAGTTTTCCTTTGTCCTCCATCATACGCGCGATGATCTCCTGCGCCAGGTCTTGGCTTTCGTTGAGGCTCCGGCAAGCCTGCACGGCGTGGCGCTGTAGGATCGGAAGATAATCGTCGGCGAAATACTCCCACGCAATGTGGTTTCCCCGCGAGCACGAGAGCGCGAGGAAGAGGTCCTCGTGGTGTAGTTGGGCGAACACTGCGAGCCACGCCTCGCATTCCGGGAACTCCGTCGGCGGAAGGCCCAGCAGCCCAGCGACAATTTCTTCCACGTGGACGACGTAGTCCTCCAAGGGGAGCTGGATCGTCGGAAAATGTAGCTGGCACTGCTCGAACGCCTTTTTGATCTCTGGTAGGGCCATCGTGGGTATCATTTCGAAGCGATTATCGGCTAATGGGCGGTCTGTGACAATGCGTAACAAGGTGGGCAGTCATCGAAACTGCTTCGCAAGTAGATCAACTCTTCACCGGACTCTCAAATTCCATTGAAAGGTGATGGACCACTACCCGCTGTATTTTTCTGCCGACTGCCTGCTGCTGACTGCCGACTTTCGGCTCGTCCCAACAGCAGTTGTGATACTATTACGCACTTGATTTCCGAGGAAAAGGCCTCATGGCAATAAAGGTGCTGACGAAAAACATGCACGTCCCCAGCCTCGCGCAGATCGACGTCTACGAGTCCGTAGGCGGCTACCAGGGTCTGCGCAAGGCGCTGAGGGAGTACAAGCCTGCGGACATCATCGAAATCGTGAAGAAATCCGGACTTAGGGGCCGCGGTGGCGCCGGTTTCCCGACCGGGATGAAGTGGGGTTTCGTGCCCAAAAACATCGGCAAGCCGATTTACCTGTGCGTGAACGCAGATGAGAGCGAGCCTGGGACCTTCAAGGACCGGTTGATCATCGAGAAGGATCCGCACCAGCTGATCGAAGGGACGATCATCTCCGCTTACGCTCTCGATTGCCACCTGGCCTTTATATACATCCGCGGCGAATTCGTCCACCCCGCCAGGCTCTTGAACAAAGTGGTTGACGAGGCCTATGCGAAGGGATACCTGGGCAAGAACATCCTCGGCTCCGGCTACGATTTGGACCTCGTCGTCCATCGCGGCGCCGGCGCGTATATCTGCGGCGAGGAAACCGCACTGCTGGAATCGCTCGAAGGAAAACGTGGCCACCCGCGCCTGAAGCCTCCCTTCCCCGCCGTCGTCGGGCTGTACAAGTGCCCCACGGTGATCAACAACGTCGAGACACTGGCGAATGTGCCGCACATCATCAACAACGGCCCCGAATGGTTCGCCTCCATCGGCACAGAGCGCAACACGGGGACGCGGCTCTTCGCCGTAAGCGGCCACGTGGTGAAGCGCGGCGTCTACGAGCTCGCCATGGGGATTCCGCTGCGCGAGATCATTTATGACCACTGCGGCGGCATCCGCGGCGGGCGCAAGCTCAAGGCCGTCATTCCGGGAGGTTCTTCGGTCCCAATTCTGGCCGCCGATCAGGTGGACGTGCACATGGATTTCGACTCGGTGGCCAAGGCCGGCAGCATGTTGGGATCGGCGGGCGTGGTCGTGATGGACGACACCACGTGCATGGTGAAGGCCGTCCAGCGCATCACGAAGTTTTATGCCGAGGAATCCTGCGGCCAGTGCACGCAGTGTCGCGAAGGGACGGAGTGGCTCCTGCAAATCCTGGAGAGGATCGAACACGGGAAAGGAAAGCCAGGGGAGCTGGAAATACTGCTCGACATCTGCACCAACATGAAGGGGAGGACAATCTGCCCCCTATCCGACGCGTGCGCGATGCCGGTCGAAAGCTACGTTCAGAAGTTCTATGACGAGTTCGCCGCCCACATAGATCAACAGCGTTGTCCCATTGCTTGAAAAGAAGTAGGCAGCAGGCGGCATGCAGCGGGCAGTCCTCAGTTGAAACCGTTCAGTTTTAATGGCAGGTCCCTTTCAACTGACCACTGACCACTGTTGCGCAATTCAAAGGTCTGCTCCCTTTCGCTTATGTTACTTTTATGAGTTATGGACGCCCCCGGATTCGTATTGGATGACTGCTATCTTCTGCACGATCCCGGCAGCCGCCACCTTGAATCACCGAAGAGACTGATAGCCATCAAGCAGGCGCTGGCATCTACCGGTGCCGCGGAGCGGTGGCAGAGACTCCAGCCGCGTCCTGCGCACCTGGACGAGCTCGAGCTGGTTCATACTCCCGGCCACATCGAGCACGTCAGGCTAGCCGCGAAGCGGGCGCCGTCTTACCTGGATCCGGACACGGTTGTGTCCTCAGAGAGCTATCGCACCGGGTTATTCGCCGTTGGCGGAGTCCTGGAGTGCGTGGACGCCATCTGCAAAGGCAACCTCCGCAAGGCGTTCGCTTTTGTGCGGCCGCCCGGACATCACGCTGGGCCTGCAAAAGCGATGGGCTTCTGCCTGTTTAACAATGTGGCGCTTGCGGCGGCCTACGCGCGCGTCGTGCACCATCTTGAGCGAGTCGCGATCGTTGACAACGATCTGCATCACGGCAATGGCACACAGGCCATCTTCTATGATGATCCCCACGTCCTTTACATTTCGTCGCACCAATTCCCGTTCTATCCGGGCACCGGCAACTTTGATGAGGTTGGGAGGAAGGAGGGGAAGGGTTATACGCTCAACTTCCCGCTGCCGGCAGGAACGAACGACTCCACATTCGTCCCGATCTACTCGAAGATCGTGCGGCCGATACTCGAGCAGTACCAGCCCCAGCTCATCCTCGTGTCCGCGGGCTTCGATGCCCACTTCAAGGACCCGCTGGGCAGTCTGAGACTCACGCAGGACGGGTACGCTTCATCAGCTGCCTCGCTGATTCGCGCTGCGGAACGCTGCTGCGGCGGCAGAATCTGCTTCGTGCTCGAGGGAGGCTACAGCTACGAGGCGCTGACTGAATGCACACAGGCGGTCATGGCTGAAATGGAAGAGAACCGCCCGCGCGAACTCGAGCTTCCCGAAAGTCCCCTCTTCCATCACATTTCGCAGAGATTGAAGGAAGTCGCGGGTTCCCTGTGGAAGTGGTAAGTGGAAATGACGAATGATGATGAATGAAGAACCAAAAAACCGTTTGGTCGTAACGGCACCCAATCTGCCGCACAGTTCTTGATTATTTGCGGTTTCTAACACACCAGCTATTTCACTTCGTCATTCGTCATTCGTCATTCGTCATTCGTCATTCGTCATTCGTCATTCGTCATTCGTCATTCGTCATTCGTCATTCGTCATTCGTCATTCGTCATTCGTCATTCGTCATTCGTCATTCGTCATTCGTCATTCGTCAT
>Ga0315279_10001580_pt1 | contig 37404 bp, 33 predicted proteins | sample YL17G06_20_MG_FD_203694 | JGI IMG/M metagenome (GOLD analysis project Ga0315279, IMG submission 203694) | Sediment microbial communities from Yellowstone Lake, YNP, Wyoming, USA - YL17G06_20 | ecosystem: Environmental > Aquatic > Freshwater > Lake > Sediment | place: USA: Wyoming | collected...
CGCCGGGCTTGCGGCGGGAGATCCGGTGGGCCTGACCTTCGACGAGAGCAGCCTCCACCTGATCCCCCGGGAGGAGGCGGCGTGAGATTCGCCATCTGCCTGGAGATGATCTTCCCGGGCCTTTCCTTTCTCGAGCGCGCCCGGCGGGTCCGCGAGGCGGGCTTCTCGGCAGTGGAATTCTGGGGGTGGGGCGGGAAGGATCTCGACGGTCTCCGCGGCCTGGTGGATCAGGGGCTCGTGGTGGCCACCTTCAGCGGACAGCGGCGGGGCTCGTTGGTGGACCCTCAAGACCGGGGGATCTACCGGGAAGAGGTGCAGGGGTCGCTTTCGGTCGCCCGGCGTCTGGGATGTGACCGGCTGATGGTCCTCACCGACGAGCTGCTGCCCGATGGGTCGGCCCGGCCTGCCCGGTCCGACCTGACGCCGGCCGAGAAGCGCCAGCATGTCGTCAGGGGGCTGAGGGATCTGGCGCCACTCGCGGAGGAGGCGGGGATCACTCTCCTCCTCGAGCCGCTCAACACCCTGGTGGATCATCCCCGGTACTTCCTGGACAGCGCCCGAGAGGGTTTTGCCATCGTGGCGGAGGTGGGCAGCCCGCGTATTCGCTTGCTGTACGACGTGTATCACATGCAGATCATGGAGGGGAACGTCACCCAGACCCTGCGCCGACACCTCGCCCTGGTGGGCCACATCCACATAGCGGATGTGCCGGGACGCCACGAGCCCGGAACGGGAGAGCTGAACTTCAAGAACATCCTGCGCTCCCTGGCTGAAGGGGGATACGCCGGGACCGTCGGCTTCGAATTCACCCCGCGCGGGGACACAGGGCAGGCCCTGGCGGCCATCGCGGAACTGCGACAGGACCTGACGAGAGAGGGGCATCCCGTACGCTGACCGGCGCGCCCGCCCACCTGCCCTCTTCGCCCCACGATCCGCACGTGTGCTTCATCCCGGCCAACCCGAGTGAAGCCGAGCACACCTGGATCCAGACTGCGGCCTTCATGGCTTCGATTGCGCCTTGGGGACGTGCCGGGGGACGTTCCTGCGGGTGCGATTCCGATTCGGCGGTCTGGCATCTCGCGAGCCCTGGCCCCGGCGGCCCGACCTCCCCGCGCGGAATGTGACGGCCTCGATCCCGCCTTCCCTGCCCCGCAGGGCGGCCAGCCACTCGCGGCGGATGTCCTCGCGGAGAGACTTTGGCTCCAAAACCTCCACGTCCTTGCCGTAGCCCAGGATCCACCGCCGGAGCTCCGGGCTCAGGGGGACCCGGAGAGTCATCTCCAACTCCCCCGTCAAGAGCAGACTCACGACTTGGCTGGGATGCCACTGGCGTTCGGCGACGTAGCGGGCAACCTGCCGGGAAAAGCGGAGGGCGACTCGGACCGGCTCGCCCCGGAAGATGCCGAAGCTTCCCTCCAGGTAGCGATCCAGGTTGAATTCACGAGGGGTCTCGAAGGTATCGTCGGTGAGGCGCACGTGCCGGAAGCGCTCCAGGGCAAAGGTCAGCACCTGCCGGCGCGTGTGACAGTATGCGGCGAGATAGATGCCACCCTGCTGGTACCAGAGGTGGAGGGGATCAAGGCGGCGGCTGCTGACGCTGTCTCGGCCGAACGAGTGGTATTTGGCCTCCAGCGTGCGTCGCTCCTGGAGGGCCTGCTGAAGCATCCGCAGGGTTTCGGACGCATGGGCGTAGTCCTTGGCCTGTACGGTGCGCGCCGAGATGCTCTCGCCGAGGCTCGTGAGGAAATCCTTGGCTGCCGGGCCCAGGGTGGCCGAGATCTTCTCCAGGGCCGTGTGGATCGCTGCTCCGGCCGGCGTCCCCCGGATGGGCACAAGCAGGTGCCGGCCCAGGTGCAGGCTCATGAGCTCCGTCAAGGTGAACGGCGCCGGGGGCCCGCCCCGGGGGCCCTCGATCAGCCGGTACCGACTCTCGCGCCCGTCCTGTTCCGCGGTGATGGGAAACCCGGCTACCTGAAGCCCCGCCAGGTCCCTCCAGACGGTACGCCGACTGCACCTCATCTCCTGCGTCAGGTCATCCACACTGCGGCCGCCATGGACCCCGAGGATGTGAAGCAACTTCCACTGCCGGATCAACTGGTCGCCACGCGCCACGATTTCACACCTCGCGAAATAAAGAGGCCGCACCGCCCGAACCGAGCCATGCGGCCGTCGGTGGCACCGGACAGGAGGCCGGCAACCGCACGAGGCGCTACTCCACCAGGGCGCTGGCCCGGCCGACCGTGGTCAACTCGCCCCGCTGGTTCGTGCACCAGACGTCCAGCCACAGGCGCTTGCGGCCGTCCTCCTCCTCCAACCGCTTGACTAATCCTGATGCGGTGATGGTGTCCCGGACGATGACCGGACGGATGAAGGCGGTGGACAATCGCCCCGTCGTCAGCCAAGGCGGCCCGAAGAAGTTCACGCACACCTCGGAGATATAGGCCGCCGAGCAGAGCCCCTGCACGACCGCATCGCTGTGGCCGTGCCTCCGCGCGTCCTCGGGGTCGGTGTGCTGGTTGTACCACATTGCCCTGGCACCCTCCTCCGCCCAGCCGAAAGGAAATCCCGAGTAGGCCACGCTCTGCTCCAACGTGGTGTGCTTGCTGAGCGAGGGTAACACCGCCCCCACGGGGACCCACCTGCTCGCCTGACGGACAGTGGGGGCGCCCGGCGGTACCTCGCCAGTGATCGCATCCGGCGGCGGCGTGCTCATGCCCCGCCCCACCGGCGTGCTGGGATTCAGGCCCACGGTCTCGGTCGCCCGCATGCGGAGGAACGGCTGCCCCGTCTCGTCGAGGACCACTCCCTCCAACACCCGGTAGTTCTGTGCACGCTTCTGGTACTTCTCGACGTGCTTGCCCTTAATGGCGACCTTCTGGCCGACGAAGATCGGCCGGAGAAACTCAAGCTCGTTCCGCGCATGGAGACCGGCTTCACAGGGGGGGGTTGTATCATAGGCGAGCGTGAAGAGCATCAGAATATCGGTGGCCAAGAGCGTGGGATGGCCAATCCGGGCGCCGAAGGGCGACCCTTGGAAATACCACGGGCCGTAATCATCCACGGCGAACGCATGCAGTTTGAGCTTCAGTTCGGAGAGGATGCCCTCCACCGGACCGAACTCCTCGCCGATCTGGATGTTTTCGAACGCATACTGTTTCAGTGTACAGGCCCGAGTAGTCGCCATGAACATGCCTCCTCTCGCTTCTCCATCGTGTGTGCGGTGCACGACGGATGGTATTCCCCTCTCGAAAATCCGTTCTCTTCGGCCGTCTTTGAGGCCTGCTATCCTCGACCTGCTCCTCCAACAAAACTCGCGGGATCCGCCGTCCTGAGCTCCTCCGCGTTGTCCAGCACCTTGTGTATCGCGTCGACAATCTGCTGCATCTCTTTCTTGCCGTTTGGATAGGAGAGGCTTGGTTGAAGCAGGCTGAATTCCCTGTCGGCCAGCCATTCGGTTACCGGCAGGCTTCCCCGACTGTAGTCAGGTCGGCGCGTGGCATGCGGGCACAGGAACGGACAGCCCTTCCCGTAGAAATCCATCTCCTGGAAGACCGTCCGCAGATGAATGGGGCCTGCCGCAAGCGGTCGGCCTCCCTCCGTGAAGTAGAAATTCGCATGGGTGATATACGAGGTAGAGGGAATCCCCTCGGCACGAAGAGCCGCCAAGAAGAGGTCCCGCTGCAAGCCCGCCGTCTCGATGTCCAGGAGACACGTATACAAATGATACACGTGCTTGTACCCCCGGGGAACGTGCGGCGGCCTGATCACTCCCGTCGCGGACAGCTTCTCGGTGAGGAACTCGCAGTTTGCGATTCGCGCATTGATGCGCAGATCGGCGCTGTACAGGTCATGGAGGACCGCGTCCGTCAGCACTTTCTGTGGACGGAGATTATCGCCGCGCCCCCCAAAATCGATGTAGGGCCGCAAATCGGGATCGGTGATGTGTCGGGAGAGAAAGGACGGGTGTTGACCCGCCAGCGCCGCTTTCTCGTATAGCCTTCGGTCATTCGTCGTGAGCACTCCGCCGCCCTCGCCACTGAGCGGCTTTCCCGAGAAGCTGAAGGCGGTAAGATGCGCCATGCTTCCCACCTTCCTCCCCTCGATTTCCGCTCCTCCCGCCTGGCAGGCATCCTCGACCACCAGCAGGCCATGCGAGGCGGCCAGGTCCATCAAGGCAGGGATATTCGCGGGGAGGCCAAAGAAATCGACGGGAAGGACGGCTCTCGTCTGGGGGCTGATCTTGCGGGCCGCGTCTTCGATGTCCATGTTGAACGTGCGGCGATCGACATCCACGAAGACGGGGATCGCGTTGCAGCGGAGAATCGCCGCCACGGAGGCAACCCAGGTGTGTGCGACGGTCAGCACCTCGTCACCCGGGCCCACACCTGCAGCGACAAGAGCGGAAATCAGCGCTGCTGTCCCGCTCGTGACCGCCAGGGCATACCGGGCGCCCGTATACCTCACGAAGGCCTCCTCCAGGTCCCGGTAGGCCCAGGGATTCACTGAGGACGCCCCCGACGGCTGGACGACGCTCGATCCGCCCAGAAGCGCCAGCTTGGCCATGTTGTCATCCTCCTGTACCGGGGATCACACTGCACAGGCCCCACTGAGTGCAGCGCGCGCCGCGCTAGGTGCGCGTCGGCGTGATGCCCGTGACCTTCCCCGTCACCTCGTAGCGGCGGAGGGCCGCCGGGTCGAATACGATGCCGTGGCCAGGGCGCGCGGGGGGCGCCAACTCGCCGCTCACGACCCGGATCGGCTCGGCCAGGATGCCGAGGTCGGTCAGGGACCCTCCCTGCAAATCCTCGAGGATCAGGCCGTTCGGCACGGCGCAGAGGGCATGGACCGACAGCTCCAGCATGAAGTGGGGCGCCACCGGCAGGTTGAGGCTTTCCGCCAGTCCGGCGATCTTCAGCCACTCGGTGAAGCCGCCGACGCGGCAGATGTCCGCCTGGACGACGTCCACCGCCCCGGCCCGCATGTAGTCGGCGAACTCGTATCGCGTGTAGAGCGTCTCGCCGACGGCGATCGGGACGCCCGCCGCCTGCCGGACGTGGGCGTGGCCGGCCCGATCGTCGGCGAGGAGCGGCTCCTCGAGCCAGAAGGGATCGAAGGGCCGCAACAGAGTCACGCGCCGGATCGCCTCTGCGGCCGTCCACTTCTGGTTGGCGTCCAGCATGAGGCGCACGCCCGGCCCGATCAGGCGGCGAACCGACCCCACGCGCTCGACATCCTCCGCCGGGTTATCGCGCCCGACCTTCATCTTCACCGCCCGATAACCGCGGTCCAAGAAGCCCCGCATCTGGTCGAGCAGCGGCTCGCCGTCCAGGTGCATGTTGATGCCGCTGCCGTAGGCGGGAAAGCGATCCCGGGATCCCCCGAGCAGCCGGTACAGCGGGACGCCAGCGTGCTTGGCCAGGATGTCCCAGAGCGCGATGTCGATTGCCGCTATAGCGAAGCGCGTCATCCCGGCCGAGCCCAGGGCGTGCAGCTCCCACCAGCAGCGTCCCCAGATGCGCTCCACGTCTAAAGGGTCGAGCCCCAGCACGAGCGGGGTGAGATAGGTGTCCACCAACTCCCGCACAGCCGTCCCGCCGAGGCCGTTGGTGTAGGCGAAGCCCGTCCCGGCGATCCCGGCGTCGGTGGTCACGGTGCTCACGATGAACTCCCAGTGGGAGACGCGCTGGATCGCGTCCTCGATCTGGATGGCCGGCGGGATGCGGTAGAGCCGGGTCTCGATTGCCGAGATACGCATGGCCGATCTTTCCCTGTCTGCAATCGTCGCGGCGCCCGTGGGTTCCGCCTGAGCCGGACGGCGGGCGCCTCGCGGATCGTTCGAGCGTGTGGGTCCTCTCACCCCGGAGAATCCGTCCGCAGATGCGTGCGCACGGGTGCCCCCTGCGGCCGCCGGGTTACTTCACGGCCCCCGCGATCATGCCGCGCAGGAGATACTTATGGACGAGGCCGAAAAAGAGCAGCAAGGGCAGAATGGTGGCCGTGGACACGGCGCAGAGCGCGTTCCACTCGATCTCCCGCTGGCCGATGAGCTGGGCGGCGGCCACCGGCAACGTCTTGGCCTTTCCGCCCCCGGCCAGGACGAGAGCAAAGAGAAACTCATTCCATGACAGCAGAAGGATGAATATTGTCGCCGCGGCCAGACCCGGCGCAGTGAGCGGCAGAATCACCCGACAAAATGCTCCGAAACGCGAACAGCCGTCAACCATCGCGGCCTCATCGACCTCCCGCGGGACGGCCGCAAAGAATCCGGACATGATCCAGACAGCGTAGGGAAGGCTGAACGTCGTGTACGCGATGATTAGCCCGATACGCGTATCCAGAAGACCGAGATCGCGGAACAGGAGGAACAACGGGATCGCGTACACGATGGGGAAGATCATGCGAGTGGACAGCAATGAGTAGGCGATCAGGTCGCTGAATCGGAACCGATACCGGTCCATCACGTACGCGGCCATGGAGCCCACTGCCAGGGAAATCGTCGTGGTGGAAAGAGCGATCACCGTCGTGTTGAAGAAGTACCTGCCATAATTCTCGAGCACGAACACTCGCAGGTAGGCATTGATGGTTGGGCGAAAGAACCATACCGGCGGCATAGCCAAAGTGTCCACCCGGGTCTTGATCGAAGAGATGATGATCCAGTAGATCGGGAAGAGCGAGATGACCAGGTACACCCCTAGGAACCCGAAGGCCAGGATCCAAGAGGGCCGCAGCATCCTCAATCTCCTGATCCATGAGGCTTTTCCTGCTCCAGGGAACGCATCGCGTGGCTGCTCTTCGGCTCTTCTCATGACACACTCACCCTCACCCGCAGCAATCGGATGTATAACACGGTCAATACGAGGGCCAGGACAAGCATCACCCAGCCCATGGCGGATGCCTTCCCCATGTCGAAGTACTGGAGGCCGTATCTGTACGCAAGCAGATTGACGACCTCCGTGGAACGGCCTGGCCCTCCTTCCGTAATCACGAGGATCGTGTCGAAAGCTCGCAAGCCACCGATGGTCCGGATCAACAGCGTCACCCCCAGGACCGACTTCAGCATCGGCACAAAGATGTATCGAGTTCTCTGCCAGCCGGTTGCCCCATCCACCTTCGCGGCGTCGCGGATCTCGGTGGGGATCGACTCCAGGCCGGCGCCGAAGAGCAGGATCACCATCGGCGTGTAATACCAGATATCCACGACGATCACCCAGAACATGGCCCCGATCGGATGGGTGAGCCACGCTCCCCCAATTGGCAACTGCATGGCCTCAAGCAACCAGGTCAACACCCCAAACTGCGCGTTGAGCAGGAAACGCCACTGGATCCCAACGACGACTGGCGTCACAACCATCGGCACCAGGTAGAGCGCCTTCAGCCAATGGGAGTGGCTGCAATAGTGATCAAGAAGCAATGCGACGAGCATTCCGACCGCGATAGATAGCGCAACTGTGAACACAAGGAAGACGATGCTGCGGGTGAACGCATCCCAGAACCGGGGCTCCTTCCATAGCCACTCGTAGTTCCCAAGCCCGTAAAAGCGGTCGAGATCGGGCTGAGACAGGACCTTGTAATGAAAACTCGTCCAGAGCGACACCAGCAAGGGATAGACGAAGACCAACGCGACGATCACGACGGTCGGGCTGACCATCGCATACGCGGTTCCGCGATCCTTCATGTCACCGACCTCGGCATCACAGCGAAGCCGCGCACGCCGCCCACCATCATTGGATGCCCCCTTACGCTCTCAAGAGAGATCCCGGGCTTGGAAGGAATTCGCGGTCCGGAGCTCAGGCCGCATTTTCATGGGCTTGATGACTGTTGAATGATCTCAAAAATGATACCGCCAACCTTATCGGTATCAAGGTAGGCAAAGGCGCTCCGGGCAGTCTTGCCACTCGAGATCACCCGGAACCCTTTCTGCACGAGCTTCGCCACCTCCCCGTCAAGATCACCGACGAGAAAGGCAAGATGGTTGACACCCTCACCATGTTTCTCGAGGAATTCCATCTGCAGAGATTTCCCGGAGATGGGCTGGACGAGTTCCAGTTGTACCGCTCCCATCTGCGTCGTACTTATCCGGTTTTTCACGTCAGGAGCGGGTTTACCATACATTTGCCTATCGAATATCGGCGCGGCACCTTTCGTCGACTCGAACGGCCCGATGCCCAGGCCTTCGTAGAATGCCACAGCCTCATCCAGATCCCTGACGATCACGCCTATCTGGCAAACACGCGCAAATGGCGATTGCCCCTTCCCACCCGGATGCATCCCCTCTTCCTCTTTATCCATGCACCGTCGACCCGGGTAAGAAGCTCCCGGACTCTTCCGCAAGAACGTGGTTTGGGGGAGCACGAGGGCCGTCCGCCCCTATGCTCCCCCAAGGTGCGGCTCGTCTTCTGAGCGTCCTGGTCACTCCCAGGGGAGCTTGGCGCCCTTCCAGGTGCCCACGGGGTACTTGCGTTCCTTCAACAGCTGCGCAACCAAGTCGTTGGATCGCTCCAGCGCCTTGGCCATGGTCACCTGCCCTGACCAGCCGCCATGGATCTCCGCTCCCACCTTCTCAAGGATTTCCGACCATTCGGGGATGTTTGGGAAATCATACGCGTTCTCCAATTGCACCTTCATGACCGGGAGCCAGATAAACTTTTGGTGGAGTTCCGGCTTGTCGAAGACCGACGAGCGCGTGGGTGGCACCTGCAACTCACTGATGAACCTTGTCTGTTTGTCCTTGGTGACGCACCACACCGCAAAGTCGAACGCCTCGCGCTGGTGCTTGCTGGCCCGCGGGATCCCCATGCACCAGCCATCGTTCGCTGCCAGCCCCACCTTGCGCTCCGGAACCCAGCCAGCAAAGGGCAGCGTCGTCCAGCGGATCTTCCCGGCCACCTTTGACTTCTCCTTGTCCTCGACCATGGGAATGCGGGATGCCCACTGCAGCGTCTGCGTCACCACCACACCGCTCATCATCGCCTCATTGGTTTCGACGTTGGTGTAGCGCAGGACGTCGGCCGGCGCGTAATTCAGCAGCTCGCGCAGCCACTCCGCCGTGAGCACACCTTCTTTCGAGTTGAGCATCGGGGTGAGTTTTTCGTCGAACCACCGCCCACCCGCCGACAGCATCACGTTGGACCAGTTTTCCGACGGAACCTGCATCGCCTGCGTGTTGAACGAGGTCCCCTTCTGCCCGTCCTTCGTCAAACGCTTGACGATATTCGTCCATTCGGTGTGTGTGAAGGACATCCCCAGCGGTGGCACTTTGATCCCCTCCCGGTCGAACACGTCTTTTCGGTACGCGCACATCATAATGTTGGAGGAAAGGGGGATGCCGTAGGTTTTTCCTTTATAGGTGAACATCTGCCGCTGCTTGGCGATGAAGTCCTGCCAATCCAGGGGGGCCCCAGCTTTGGCGATCAAGTCGTCGAGGGGCAGGAGCTGCCCTGTGCCTGCCTCGGCGCCAACAAACTTGTTGGAGAAGTTGAAGACATCGTATCGATCGGTCTTGGCGATCAACTCCGCCATTTGCTTGGAGAGGACCTCCGCGTAGGGCACCTCCTCCCATTCCACCTTGACCCCGGTCTGCTTCTCGTACTCCGGCAGCATGTCGCGGATCGCCTTGGTGACCGGATAGGGGTACACCAAGACCCGCAGCGTCACCCCCTTCGTTTGGGCCGGAGCCTTGGAAGCTACGGCCGCCAGTGCTCCCGCGCTCCCCGCTGCCACCACCCCTCGAATGAAAGCCCGACGCGTCATCCGTCCCATGGTATCCTCCTTCCTTTGAGCCGCTCCCCGCGACTCGCCCACCCAAACTGATGCACATGAGAGTCAACGAGACTTGATCTCGCGCCCCTTCTACCTCCCTCCTTCCTAACCTCTCGCGAGGTCATGGGCTACCCCCCATCGAAGGTCAGACGACCGTCCGAACGGTGCAGCCCTCCGGTCAGGCCACCAGCAGGATATGGTTTGGATCGATCTCTTCCCGAATCAACCGAATCTGGTCCGCGGTCGGCGGCTCCGTCTCTGGAATCTGCTTGGGCAGTGCGGGCCGGAAGCTCATCTCCGCCAGCACCTCCTCCAGCGTCACGCCTGGGTGCAGCGACTGCACCTGCATTTCCTTCGTTTCGGGGTGAAAGCCGAACACGGCCTTGTCTGTGATCACCTTCCAGGGCCCCCCAGGCGCCAGACCGGCTTTGATCCGGCTGTCCCCACCATCGAGGTAGCCGACGCTGGTGATGAAATCCACCCGCTCGACGAACGTCCGCTTTCGCAGATCGGTGAGCACAATGGGGCGACTGACGAAAGCAAGATGGTCCGTCTGGGCGAGACAGCCGATGAGGCGGGCCTTGGGGCGCCGGTACTCGCCGATGGCCGTGATGTTCAGGTTTCCAAACCGATCAATCTGCGGCGCGGAATCAAAGCACACGTCGAACTGACGCCGCGCCAGCATGTCGCACTTGTCCCCCGTGTTGGCCAGCTGGGCCGCACACGGCCAGGTCGTCACGTGATGCTGCGTGAGCTTGGGGGGAATTCGATTGAGGTCGGGGCTGAGCAGGTTGCCCCAATAGATGGTGAAGTTGGGGGCATGGGTCATCTGTGCCAGCCGCGCGGCCGCGATCGGGATCCCCACCGCAAGGGTAAACGCACGGCCGGCCGTCCCGACTCCCACAAACCCGAGCTCTCCATCCCGCAACTCCCTGGCTGCCGCGACAACCAAGAGTTCATTCAGGCTGTAGTCCCCGGTTCCCATCGAGCGCACCTCCTATCTCACCGACAACTGAAAAAGTTTCTGCATGGGAACGGCCTTCTGGAGGTAGTCCCAGTGATCCTTGACGCCGTAGATGTACTTGTCCGCGTACTCCTTGAATCGGCCAGGCTCCTTCGCGCACTCCTGGTAGTACAGCATGTGCTCTTCATCCTCGTCGTAGTACCCATCACAACTCCCGGGATGTGCGCCGAACGGCACCTCGACGATCGCCTCGACCCACTGGTGGGGGATATAGGTCAAGGTCGGCTGACGCAGGACTTCCTCGTGCGGAATGATTCTCTCCACGGTGACGATCAGCCTCTTGGCGGCTTTGGCGATAATGGGGTCGATGTCGTCGCTGTCTCGCTGGACCGGCAACTGAACGTTGCCGAACTCGTCGCCCACATAGCCATGAATCACCGTGAAATCGGAGGTCGCCGCCTGGACCGCGTGATATTTCTCACCGGTGAACGGGCACGTGATCTCCCGAATCTGTTCCGGATTGTGCGCGGCCATCCCGGTGCCGAGGAGCACCTTCGTCGGCAGGAAGGAGACGCCTTGGGATGCCGCCCGGAAGCGGGCGATCATCGCCGTCTCGGGGAAATCTCGCACCTCCACCTTGCCGGCCTCGACCCCCCGGCGGAAGTTCCAGGCCATGCCGAATTGGAATAGACCTTCGTACACCGCCTCGACGCGCCTGAGGGCCCCCGCCCCCGCCAGCATGTCCGTGGTGAGGCCTGCAGGAAATCCCAGCACGTGAAGGTCCTTGATCCCCTGCCGGATCAACTCACGGACGAACGCTGCCGGCGTTCGTCTGATGATGCTGCCGCCAAGGGCGATACTGCTCCCGGAGCGAACCAACCTCGCCGCATCTGACAGATTCATGAGTTTGCGTCGCATCGCAGCTTGCCTCCATGCATCCCTCGACCTGACGACCCACTCCGAAAGCCATTCAGGATGCCTTGACGATGTTCTTTCCGGCTCTCGTTCGGGCAGCGCACCAACCAGGCAACACCGATCACGTGACCCCTGCACCCAGCACGGTCTGTGCGGCCTTGATGATATCCTCTTCCTTCGGCAGGTAGACGTCTTCCAAAGGCGGGCTGAACGGCACCGGCGTCCAGGGCGCGCCCACCCGCTGGATGGATGCATCCAGAAAGCCAAACGCCTTGTTCGCCACCACGGCCGCGATCTCGCCGCCAAACCCCCCGCGCACCGGCGCCTCGTGGACGATCACCAGCCGTCCCGTTTTCTCGACCGAGTCGAGGATGGTTTCCTCGTCCAGCGGCTGGATCGAGCGCAGATCGATCACCTCCGCGCTCAGCCCCTCCCCCGCCAGGGTCCGCGCCGCGCCCAGAGCCCGACCCACCATCAGGCCGCTGGCCACGATGGTCACCCCATCCCCCGGCCGCTTGATGTCCGCCTTGCCGATGGGGACGATGTACTCCCCCTCCGGGATCTCCCCCTTCTGGTTGTAGAGCAGCTTGTGCTCGAGGAAGATGACCGGGTTCGGCGTGCGGACGGCCGCCTTGAGCAGCCCCTTGGCATCGGAGGGCGTCGAGGGCATCACGATGGTGAGGCCCGGGACGTTCGCCAGCCAGGACTCCACCGTCTGGCTGTGGTGGGCCGCAAACCGCATGCCGCCACCATAGGCCATCCGCAGCACCAGCGGAGCGGACAGCTCTCCTCCGTACATGTAATGCATCTTGGCGGCGTGGTTGACGAGGGCATCCATGGCGATCGTGGTGAAGTCCGCGAACATCACCTCGGCGACGGGCCGCATCCCCATGAGGGAGGCCCCCACCGCGGCTCCCACGATGGCCGACTCGCTGAGCGGCGTGTCGAAGATCCGCTCCGGCCCGAACTCGGCCAGTAGGCCCTCTGTCACTTTGAAGGAACCGCCGGCCTCAGCCACGTCCTCGCCCAGAATGAACACGCGCGCGTCGCGGCGCATCTCCTCGCGCAGGGCTTCCCCTATGGCTTCGCGATAGGTCAGCTCTCTCATGCTCTCCTCCCGACGACCAGCTCCGGGGGCTCAGGAGCATACACATCCTTGTAGAGCTCCTCAGGAGCGGGGGATGGACTCTCCTCGGCAAACTTGACGGCGTCGTCGATCTCCGCCTCCACTTCGGCGTGGAGCTTGCGTAAGAGAGCATCGGTAATCACCCCGCGCTGCGTGAGTTGCGCCCGCATCCGGGGGATCGGATCCTTGGCCCGCCATTGCTCGATCTCGGCGGTGTCGCGGAGGGCCTCCGGCGGCAGGACCTCGCAATGATTGCGGTAGCGGTAGGTCACGCACTCCAAGAGCGTCGGGCCCCCGCCGGTCCGGGCGCGGGCGGCGGCCGCCTGCACCGCCTCGTACACGGCGAAGACGTCGTTTCCGTCCAGGCGAATCCCGGGAAAGCCGTATCCCTGGGCCCGGCAGGCGAAGTCCGAGCCCGCGAAGTGCTTCGACAGGGGCGTGTACTCAGAGAACCCGTTGTTCTCGAGGACGAACACGATGGGCAGCCTGAAGACCCCCGCAAAGTTGAGGCCTTCGTGGAAGTCGCCTCGCTGCGCCGCGCCGTCTCCGAAGAAGTCGACGACGATGTTGTCCTTCCTCTGGAGTTTGAAGGCCAGCGCAGCGCCCACCGCCACGGTGATGGAGGCCCCCACAACCCCGCTCCCCAGCAGGACGCCCCGTTCGGCGTCGCCCATGTGGTGGGCGGTGGCCTTGCCGCGCGCCGGCCCTGTCGCCTTACCATATACACCCGCCATCTGCACCCGCGGCGAAACGCCTTTGACCAGAAACGCGCCACGGGTCCGGAGCGACGGCATCACCTGATCGTGCTGCCGCAATCCGTAGCACGCGCCGACGGCGATTGCCTCCTGTCCCTGACAGCCGTGGGGCAACTCGACCACGCCTCCCTTCCCCCACAGCCCGCAGATCCGGTCCTCGAAGGCTCGGGTCAGGACCATCCAGCGGTACATCTGGATGAGGTCCCGTGCGGTGAGCTGATCGGCGTGACTCACTCTCGTTCTCCTCCTTCCGGCACTGCCTCCAACCGCGCCTGCGTCCACATCGCACGACCCGGGAGCTCCCGCCTCTTACCTGGGCTGGACCTCAGGCTCCTCCAGACGGCGCTTCACCGCCTGGAGGAACTGGACCGCGGGCGCGCCGTCCACCGCTCGATGATCGTAGGACAGGCACAAGTACATCACCTTCCGGACGACAATCTCCCCATTCCGAACCACCGGCGCGTCGGCCACCTTGCCCATTCCCAGGATGGCCACCTCCGGCTGGTTGATGATCGGGGTGAAGAAGACCGAGCCGAATGCACCCGAGTTCGTCACCGTAAATGTGCTGCCTTTCAGGTCATCCGGCGCAAGTTGGCCATCACGAGCGCGAGCGGCCAACTCGTCCATCTCTCGCGAAATTTCCTCCACGCTCTTCCTATCGGCCGAGCGAATCACCGGGACGACGAGGCCTTGCTCCAGCGCCACGGCCACCCCGATGTGAATGTCTCTCTTGACGAGAATCCGATCGCCACCAAACGACGCGTTGAGAATTGGGAACTCGCGCAACGCTTGGGCAGTCGCCCAGACAACGTACGCCGTATACGAGCATGCCGAGGCCTTCCGGAGGGCAGCCACCCGGCTCATATCCACGTCGGCGACCGTGGTGACGTCCGCCGCCGTTCGCCGACTCAATGCGACCCGTTCCGCCATGCGACGGCGGAGGCCGGCAAGCGGGATCACTTGGGCGTCCTCCGCAGCCCCGACGTCTGATGCCGCCGCCCCTTTGGCGGCAAAGGTTCGCACATCCCTCTCGGTCACAAGCCCGTTGGCGCCGCTCCCTTCCACCTGCGAGATCTCCACGCCCAATTCCCGCGCGACCCGCCGCGCGGCCGGCGACACCGCCTGGCGCTTGCCGGAGGGACCCCGCGCCCCTCGGACGGCGGTATCTCCCGACGGGATGGGAGTGTCCGCGGAAACTGCCCGCAATCGCTCGATCAGGAGCCCCTCGATGTCTTCCTCGGCCCCGGCCAGGATCGCCAACGGCGCGCCCACGGGGGCCTCCTCTCCCGCCGCGATAAGCACCTGTCTGAGTATCCCGGATTCCGGAGCCTCCACCTCCATCTCGGCTTTGTCGCTCTCGATCGAAACCAGCGGCTCCCCGGCCTTGACGGCCTCCCCCTCCCGCTTCAGCCACTCGACGACTCGCCCCTGAGTCATCGTTTGGGAGAGTCTGGGCATGCGCAGATGCCGGGCCATCAGATGACCCCTTCGGCCTTCAGTCGGGCCACATCGCCGGGCGCAAGTCCCAGCCAGCGCCCGTAGACCTCCTCGTTGTGCTGTCCGAGCCGCGGCGGCGGGCGGCGGATTTGCTTCGGCGTGTGCGAGAAATGGATATTCAGTCCCTGCATGGGCACCTTCCCGGCGGTCGGATGCTCGACCTCTACAACCATCCCTCGGTGCCGCACTTGCGGATTCACGACCACCTCATCGATCGAGGCCACCTTCGCGCACGGGAGCCCGGCGCCCCGCACCACAGCGACGATCTCGTCGGCCGTCTTCGTCGCCGTCCATTTTGCCAGGATCTCCTCCGATTCCTCGATATGCGCCATGCGGGCCTCCAGGGTTCCGAAGCGGAGGTCTTTCAATACGTCCTCCTGGCCCATAGCTCTCAGCAGTTGAGGAAAAAGGGAGTCATTCCCAGACGCCAGGTACACCCACCGGCCGTCTTTGGCCTGAAAGAGGTTGGCGGGCGCGGTGTATCGATCGCGGTTGCCGATGCGGGTCATCTTCTTTCCGAAGAGGAGGAACTCGGGGATGGCGGTGATCAAAAAGGAGACGGCCGTGTCCAGCAGGGCCACATCCACCTGCTGTCCGATGCCCGTTCGCTCGCGCGCCCGCAAGGCCCCGAGCACGCCGATCACGGCGTAAAGCGCCGTACTGTAGTCGATGACAAACGTCCCGGCCATCGTCGGCGGTCCGTCGGCCTGGCCCGTCATATCCATGATGCCGCTCATGGCCTGTGCGACGACGTCATAACAGGCGAATTCGGAAAGGGGACCGTCCTGCCCGAATCCTGAAATGCTGACCATGATAAGTCGGGGATTGATTTCTTTGAGGGTCTCGTACCCGCAGCCCATCTTTTCCATCGTGCCGGCGCGAAAGTTCTCGACCAGGACATCCGTATGCCGCACGAGCTCCTTGAGGAGCGACGCGCCACGCGGGTGGCGGAAGTTGAGGGTAATCCCGAGCTTATTTCGGTTCAAGACGAGATAGTAGAGGCTCTCGCCTCCGACCTGCGGCTCGAGATCCCGGACATCATCCCCCCTTCCCGTCCGTTCAACTTTCACCACCTCAGCGCCCATGTCGCCCATGAGCATGCAGCAGAACGGCCCCGCCAGAACACGGGTAAGGTCGAGAACTTTGATCCCTTCAAGTGGACCCTGCATCGCTTGCCAGACCTCCTCTCGTGCGAGATACGGACTTGGAACTGCCCGCGATGATCTTTACCCGTGCCCAGGCGCGCCGGCCCAACCGGCAGCGGGCGACAACCGCAGGGAGTTGCCCGGGGAATGAAGATGGGCCAACGATGCAGCCTACAATCGGTGATCCACCCCGCATGCTATGAGCGGTGAGCATCAACCGCACCTGTCAAATACGCCCCGACCGGCGTCCCGGGGGCTTTCCGTCATTGCTGGTTGGCGTCTGTGACATCAGACGCCGCAGATACTCCGCCGACTCCATTCCTGACTGGTAGACGTGATGCCGCCAGGCCGCTTCCGTGGCCTCGGGGTCACGCCGTAAGATGGCCCGGAGGATTCGTCGATGCTCCTTCGAGCGGCGCCGGCGGAATCCGGCCTGAGTCACGGCGCGACCGGTGAACTGGCGCAGGTTCCGCTCCCACAGATCCTGTGCCATGCGCCGCAGGAGCGTGTTGCCACATTTCCCGTACATCAGGAGATGGAACTGCCGATTCCACTTGATCCACTCCTCCGGGCGATCCCGCGATGCGGCGTCCTCCAGTTTCTTGAGGCAACTCTTCAGGCGCTCGTTGTCGGCTGGGGTCAAGTGCGCAACGGCCAGAGCGGCGGCTCGCGCTTCGACGCAACTTCGAACTTCGGACATCTCTTGAACACCTTCGGGAGAGACCTGCGTCACGCGGGTCGAGCTGCGGGGAGACACCTCCACTAATTCGTCGGTGGCAAGACGTCGCAATGCGTCCCGGACCGGCATCGGGCTGACGGCCAGTCGCTCGGAGAGCTTGCGAACCGACAGCATGCTCCCTGGCGGTATTTTCCCCCACAGGATCTGATCGCGGAGCTGTTGGTAGACCAGCTCGTTGAGGCTCTTATAATGGCGACCCAGGGAACTATTCAGGGGTTTGGGCACTGGCATGGGGGAATTCCTTGCTGGGAGCTGATATCTGATATCACAGTTTTTCATCCCGATGCAAGAACTTTTTGCCCCTCTCCCGATGGACAGGTGCTCCCCGATACGCCGCGGCTGCGCGCCCGTTGTCCCTGCCAAATCGGGCAGTTGCAGCTTCGCTCACCTGTTCGTCTTTCGAGTCTTCCTGCGGGATGAGGGTGGATTCGAAATTTTTTCCTTGCTCCGACTCGCCCTTCGAATTATCTTCTGGACCGGCGACTCTTTCATGGCCTGATCGCGGATCTTCCCATTTGCTGCGACCTGGCTCGGACGAAAAGCAATCGGCGTCAATTTCCCGACGACATCATCCCCGGTCCGTCCATTAACCCACTCCGAGGAGAACAACGCCATGAAAAAGATCATGAATCACCCTGAGGCGTTTGCGGATGAAACGATCGAAGGTGTCCTTCTCGCCCATCCCAATCACTTAAAGCGGGCGGCCGGGACGCTCCGCGGACTCGTGCGCAAGGACGCCCCCGTCGCCGGCAAGGTGGCCATCGCCACCGGCGGTGGCTCGGGACACTTGCCCGTATTTCTGGGCTATGTGGGTCCGGGCCTCCTGGATGGCGTTTCCATCGGCAACGTGTTCTCGTCCCCCTCCGTCGAGGCCATGGTCGCGGTCAGCAAGGCCATTCATGCGGGGAAGGGCGTCCTCTACCTCTACGGCAATTACGGGGGCGATGTCATGAACTTCGACATGGCCGCCGAAATGTGCGAGGCGGAGGGCATCGAGGTCAAGAGCATGCGGGTCCGCGACGATGTGGTCTCCGCCGCCAAGCCGTCCGCGGAGACGCGGCGCGCCGTTGCAGGCCTCTTCTTCGCCTACAAGATCGCCGGCGCCAAGGCCGCGACCCGGGCTGACCTCTCCGCAGTGGTGACCACCGCGCAGCGGGTCGTCGAGAACACCTGCAGTATGGGGGTCGCCCTCTCGCCGTGCACCATCCCGGCCGTCGGCAAGCCCACCTTTACGCTGGGCGAGGATGAGATGGAGCTGGGCATGGGCATTCATGGAGAGGCCGGCATCGAGCGCGGGAAGCTCAGGACCGCCGACGAAATCGCCCAGGTGATGAGTCAGCGGGTGCTTGACGACCTCCCCTTCCGGTCGGGTGACGAGGTCGCCGTTCTCGTGAACGGCCTGGGTGCGACCCCCCCGGAGGAACTCTACCTTCTCTTCCGCAAGGCGCACGCGGTGATTGAGAAGCATGGCGTGCGGATCCAACGGGTGTTCATCGGCGAGTTCGCGACGTCCATGGAGATGGCAGGCGCTTCCATCACTCTGCTGAAACTGGACAAGGAGCTGTTGAGTCTCCTCGACGCCCCAGCTTACTCACCCTTCCTGCCCCAGTTGAGGGGTTCCCGATGAAGGAGATTGTGACCCGAGGGGATGCGCTGCCCCTGATGCAGAAACTCGCCGCCGACCTCGAGGCCGGATACGAATCGATCACGAAACTGGATGCAGAGATCGGCGACGGGGATCTCGGCGTGACCTGCCGCCTTGGGCTGAAAGCCGCCATGGAAGTGCCGTCTTCGCTCGCGAATGCCGGGCTCGGGGAGGTTCTGCTCAAGGCGGGGTTGGCCTTTAACTCCGCCGGGGCGTCCACTTTCGGCGCCTTCGTCGCGACCGCAGCCATGCGGGCCGCAAAGTACATGAAGGATAACAATCTCGAGGCCTGGGACCTGCCTTCCCTCATCGGCGCGCTCACCGCCGCAGCACACGGTATTGAACAGCGCGGAAAGGCTTCCCGCGGGGAAAAGACTCTGCTGGATGCTTTGTGGCCAGCCATCGAGGCTCTTCAGGCTGCCCAAGACGCTCGGAAGTCGCTGTCTCAGGCGCTGGCCGATGCAGCAACGGCGGCTGACGCGGGCGCAGAGGCGACGAAACCCCTCCGCTCCAAGTACGGCCGGGCCGCTTGGATGCAGGATCGGACCGTTGGGGTCGAAGATGCCGGCGCCCGTGTCGTGGCCACGGTCGTCCGCTCGTTGGCCGAGTTCGTCCGGACCGCGTCGTAACGCTGGAAACACCAGGGGAGGCGCAGATCGCCGCGCCCCCTGCTGAGTCTTCCCGCTCCGGTCGGCGCCATCCGGCCCGACCGGGCGGTCTTCCCCGCGGACCCGCTCAGACACTCCGGGGGCGGTGCTTCAGATAGACCTCCTCGGCACCGGGGAGGCCCGAGCTGCAGGCAACGCCCTCCGACCGCAGGATCCGCTCCAGGCCGGTCAGGAACAGCAGGACGTTGTTCGCCGTGGAGTTCTTTCCCATCAAACCCACGCGCCAGATTTTGCCCTTGAGGTCCCCCAGCCCGCCGCCGATCTCGATCCCGAACTCCTGAAGGAGCCGGCCACGGACCTTCACATCGTCCACGCCCGACGGAATCCGGATGGCGTTCAGCGTCCAGAGGCGATATGCGGGCTCCACCAGCATCGTGAGCCCCATGGCCTCCACCCCGGCCACCAGCGCCAGGTGATTCATCCGGTGCCGCGCGAAGCGAGCCTCCAGTCCCTCCTCTTCGACGATGCGGAGCGCCTCCAGCAGGGCGTAATAGAACGTGACGGGCGGGGTGTGGTGGTAGAAGCGGTTCGTCCCCCAGTACTGCTCGAAGAGGGCCACGTCCAGGTAATAGCTTTGGACCTTGCGCGAGCGCTTCCGAGTGGTCTCCACCGCTCGCCCGGACAGCGTGAGGGGGGCCAGACCCGGTGGAGCGCTCAGGGCCTTCTGGGTGCCCGAGTAGCAGGCGTCGATCCCATGCCGGTCCACCTCGACCGGATGACCGGCCAGGCTGGTCACGGCGTCCACCAGGAAGAGGGCGCCATACCGGGCCACAATCTCCTTCAGGCCGTCCAGCGGCTGGAGGACGCCGGTCGAGGTCTCGGCGTGGACCAGCCCCACGATCTTGGCGCCCTTCTCCTTCTTCAACGCTGCTTCAATCTGCTCCGCGAGGATCGGTTTCCCCCACTCGGCTTCGATCTTGATCGGCGTGCCCCCGCACCGCTCCACGATCTGGACCATCCGATCGCCGAAGAATCCGTTGTATCCGATCAGGATCCTGTCCCCGGGCTCGATGAGGTTGATGAGGGCGGCCTCCATCCCGGCCGAGCCGCTGCCCGAGATCGGAAACGTGGCCCGGTTCTCGGTCCCGAAGGCCAGGTTCAGCAAGCGCTGGATCTCCCCCGTGATCTCGGGCATGGACGGGTCGAAATATCCGATCACCTGGGCGCTCATGGCTCGGAGCACGCGCTCCTCCACGTTGCTCGGGCCCGGACCGAGCAAGAGACGGGCTGGGGGATGGAATGCCTTGGATGTCGTCATGTCTGGCTCCTCCTTCTCTGCATTGAGTTTTGAGCGAGCCGCCCTGCCGCCCCCCTCCTCCCTCTCAGATGATGTTGAAGTACTTCGCCTCCGGGTGATGCAGAACGATGGCCGAGGTGGACTGCTCCGGGTCGAGCTGGAACTCCTCGGAGAGCTCGACCCCGATCCGCTCGGGCTCCAGGAGCGTGAAAAGCTTGGCCTGGTCCTCCAGGTTTGGGCAGGCCGGGTAGCCGAAGCTGTAGCGAGAGCCCCGATAGCCTTGCCGGAAGATGCGATCGAGGTCGGGCGAATCGTCGGCCGCGATGGAGAGTTCCGCCCGCATCCGCTTGTGCCACAGCTCCGCCAGCGCCTCCGCTGCCTCCACCGACAGGCCGTGGAGATAGAGGTAATCGGTGTAGTTGTGCTGCTCGAAAAGCTGCCGCGTGACCTCCGAGGCCCGGCGGCCGACCGTGACCAGCATGCAGCCCAGCACGTCCATCCGGCCCGAATCTTTGGCCGCGAAGAAGTCCGCGAGGCACAAGTGCCGGCCGCCCGGCTGGCGCGGGAAGGTGAAGCGGACCCGGGGCGTAGTCGAATCCTCCGCGTAGACGATCAGGTCGTTCCCCTCGGACTGGCAGGGGAAATAGCCGTAGACCACCCGAGGTTGGAGGATCTGGTCCGCCTCGCAGCGCGCTTTCCACCGCTCGTAGATCGGTCGCACGTGATTCTGGATCAGGTCGTCGAATTTCTCCCGCGGCCCTTTCCCGCGATGGAACTGCCACTGCGTCCGGAACAGCGCCACCTCGTTGACGAAGCTGAAGACCTCCGCCAGCGGGACCTGGGTCACCACCCGCGCGCCGAGAAACGGCGCCATCGGGATCGGGACGTCCGTCCGCACGTCGCTCCTGACCCCGAGAGGCGCCTCCGCCGGCTGGGAGGCGGGGCGCGCGGGCCGCCGCGCAACCCTCGGAAGGGCCGGGCCAACCTCCCGATCCGGAACCTCGGCCGCATCCCGTGAAACGATCTCATGCATCAGCCGCAGCCCGTCGAAGGCGTCCCCGGCGTAGAACACCTCCCCTTTGTAGATGGAGCGCAGATCCTCCTCGACGTAGCCCCGGGTGAGTGCGGCGCCACCCAGGATCACCGGGAAGCGCCACAGATCCCGCGCATTCAGCTCTTCCAGGTTCTCCTTCATGACCAAGGTGGATTTGACCAGGAGGCCGGAGAGTCCGATGGCATCCGCCCGGTGCGCGAGCCCCGCCTCGATGATGTTGTGGATCGGCTGCTTGATGCCGAGGTTGACGACCGTGTAGCCGTTGTTGCTCAGGATGATGTCCACGAGGTTCTTGCCGATGTCGTGAACGTCCCCCCTGACCGTGGCCAGGACGATCTTCCCCTTGCTCTGATCCTCGGCCCGGACCATGAACCGTTCCAGGTAGCCCACCGCGGCCTTCATCACCTCGGCCGACTGCAAGACGAAGGGAAGCTGCATCTGGCCGCTGCCGAACAGGTCCCCCACCGTCTTCATGCCGTCCAGCAGGATCTCGTTGATGATGGTGAGCGCGTCGTACTTGCCGAGCGCCTCGTCCAGGAGCCCCTCCAGGCCCGGCCGGTCCCCATCCACGATGCGCGCCTTGAGCCGCTCCTCCAGCGTCCGGGGGGTCTCCGTTGCGGCGGCCGGCTTCCCGGCCCCCGGCGACTCGAAGAGCCGCATGAACTCGGCCAGGGGGTCGTAGCCGTCCCGCCGCTCGTCGAAGACGAGCTGCCGCGCCACCTCGAGCTGCCGCGGATCGATCCGGTTCATCGGCAGGATCCGCTGCGCGTTCACGATGGCGGCATCCAGGCCCGCCTCGATGGCCAGGTGAAGGAAAACGCTGTTCAGCACCTGCCGCGCCGCCGGCTTCAGTCCGAAGGAGACGTTGCTCACGCCCAGGATGGTGAAGGTGCCCGGCAGCTCCCGCTTGATCCGGCGGATCGCCTCCAGCGTGGCGACGCCGTCCTTGCGCAGATCCCCCTGCCCCGAGCTCAAGGGGAACGTCAGCGCGTCGAAGATCAGGTCCGAGGGCTCCAGCCCGTAGCGATGCACCGCCAACTCGTGCAGGCGATGGGCCACCCGCATCTTCCATTCCACGCTGCGGGCCTGCCCCTCCTCGTCGATCAGCAGGCAGACGACCGCGGCGCCGTATCGCCGGGCCATGGGGAAGATCTTGGCCAGCCTGCCCTGCTCCCCGTCCTCCAGGTTGACCGAATTGATGACGGCGCGGCCCCCGATCCGCTTCAGCGCGGCCTCGATCACCGGCGCCTCCGTCGAATCGATCACCAGCGGCAGCGTGCACTGGGTCACGAAGCGGCGGACCACCTCCGTGATGTCCGCCACGCCGTCCCGCCCGACGTAGTCCACGCAGACATCCAGGACGTGGGCCCCCTCCCTGGCCTGATCCTTGGCCATGGTCACCATGCCGTCGTAGTCCCCGGCCAGGAGCAGCTCGCGGAATTGTTTGGACCCGTTGGCGTTGGTCCGCTCGCCGACGATGAGGAAACTCTGGTCCTGCCGGAAGGGGGCGCTCACGTAGAGACTGGCCGCCGCCGGCACGTACTCGGGCGTTCGCGGCCGCGGGGGACGCCGGCCGATCACCTCCACCACGCGCCTGAGATGCGCCGGCGTCGTCCCGCAGCAACCGCCCACGATGGCGACCCCGTGCTCTTCCACGAACGTCTTGTGGAATCCGGCCAATTCGTCCGGCGTGAGGAGATACTTGGCCCGGCCCCCCTCCATCTTGGGCAGGCCGGCGTTGGGCAGGCAGGAGATCGCCTTCCGGCAGTGCCGGCCCAGGAAGCTGACGTGCTCCAGCATCTCCTGCGGACCCGTGGCGCAGTTCAGGCCGATCACGTCCAGGTCGTAGGCATCCAGCGTCGTGAGGGCGGCCCCGATCTCCGTCCCCAGGAGCATGGTCCCCGTGCTCTCCATCGTCACCTGGACCATGAGGGGAAGGCGACTGCCCGCGGCCCGCATGGCATCCTGGCAGCCGATGACGGCCGCCTTGGCCTGCAGGATGTCCTGGCACGTCTCGACGAGGAGGACGTCGGCCCCGCCGTCCATCAGGCCCCGCGCCTGTTCGCCGTACATGGCGACGAGGTCATCGAAGCCGATCTGGCCCAGCGAGGGCAGGCGCGTGCCCGGGCCCATGGCGCCGACGACGAAGCGGGGGTGATCCGGAGTCGAGAAATCCGCGGTCACCTCTCGCGCCAGTTGCGCTGCAGTGTGGTTGATCGCGTAGGCTCGCTCCGCCAGGTCGTACTCTCCCAACACCAGGCGGCTGGCGCCGAAGCTGTTGGTCTCGATGGCGTCGCAGCCCACCGCGAGGAAGCTAGCGTGGATCTCGCGGACGACCTGCGGCCTCGTCAGGACGAGGAACTCGTTACACCCCTCCTTCCCACCGAAGTCGTCGGGGGTAAGGCCGCGATCCTGGATGGAGGTCCCCATGGCCCCATCGAAGATCAGGACCCGCTCCTTCAAGGCTTGCCGGAAGTCTGCCGTCATGGCACCCCTGGGTCCCGGCTACGTTGCCGCCTGGGCCGCCTCGGTCCCTCGGATGACGCGATACAGGAGGTCGAGTGTGGGCAGCGGGACTCCGAGCCTCCCGCCCAGACGCACGACGTGGCCGATGGTTTGGTCCGCCTCGGTGGGCTTCCCCCGCTCGAGGTCCTGGAGGGTGGAGATCTTCACCTGGGTCATTCCCTGCTCTTGCATGGCGCGCCCGCGCGCCATAAGCGACTCCACCGCCTCCTCGAACGGGAGCGTACACACCGTCTTGACGGCGAAGCCGCGGAAGTCGGCCAGGGCGATCCCCAGCCGTTCGGCCACCTGGGCCACCTCTCGGGAGATCGCGACGAACAGGGCCGCCAGTTCCCGGTCCAGATAAATCTGATGGATGCACAGCCGCGTCACGCACGACAGGGCAGCGGCAGGGACCATCTGGTTCAGCTTGCACCAGATCGCCGTCCGGATGTCCGGACGAACCTCGATGAGAAGGTCGGCCTTCTTGAACAGGTCGGCGATGGCCTCGACCCGGGCCGATGGGCGCCCGTCAAATTCGCCGATCCAGGTTCCGCCATCGTTGGTGTGCAGAACTCGTCCCGGCTCCGGCATCGAGGCCCCCACCAGGGTCGTTGCCCCGACGACCGCATCCGGTCCAAACGCCTCGGCAAGCTCCTCGTCCTTCCGCCCGCCGTTCTGGAACGAGATGGCCGCCCCGGTCCTGCCCCGCAGGTGGCGGAGCGATGCCAGGGCCTTCTGGTTATCCTGGCTCTTCACACACATGATCAGTAAGTCGGCCGACCCCGCCTCAGCGGGGTCCACGACCGCCCGGAGATTCCGGACGACCTGAGGCCCCCGCCTACCATCGATCAGCAGGCCTCGGGCCCGGATCGCCTCGACGTGGGGCCTCCTGGCGATGAGCGTGACGTCGGCTCCCACTTGCGCAAAGTATCCCCCGAGGATGCTGCCCAGGGCGCCTGCCCCCGCAACGACGACGTTCACCTCACTCCCCTCCCTCACCCGAATGGCTCAATGGTTATGCTGGTCCTCCAGGGGACTCTTTCTCCTGTCTCCGGCCTTGGTGGCGCAGAGCCGCTCGCTGCCCGGGCCATAAAGCGGTGACGTGGGAATGTAACATGCGGACCCTGGCTGGTCAATTCGCCCGACAGCGGGAACCGAGCATTGACACATCACCGGACCTTTTGGTAACGTGCCTACCGGGCAAGTGTCGAAGACAGTCTTTTTCATGCGGCCCGGTGTACCGCAAAGACCGCGGCATGGAGGAGGTTCCAAGACCCGCGGAAGGAGGTCGCGATGCGATTCGTCCGATCATGGCTGTGCTGGCTGACCGTCTCACTCGTGCTCGTCTGTGTGGGAGGCTGGGCTGCCGTGCCGGCTGTTGCGGCCGACACGGTGAACGCGTACTCAATCTGGCCCGAGAACTGGGCGCGGCCCATGTTCGAGGAGTTCGAGAAGGCCACGGGGATCAAGGTAAACTTCGTGCGCTTCTCTTCCGGGGAAGCCCTGGCCCGCGTGATCGCGGAGAAGAACAATCCCCGCGTGGACGTGCTCTTTGGCGGCCCGGTGGAGACGCATGCGGCCGGCATCAAGGAAGGCGTCTTCGAGTCATACAAGCCACCGTCCTTTGCGGTTCTGCCGGCCCGCTTCAAGCAGCCCAACGGGCAGTGGGTGGCCATCGCCGACGACCCCCTGGTCTTCATGACCAACACCAAGTTTCTGAAGGAGAACAACCTGAAGCCGCCGGCGTCGTGGAGTGATCTCTTGAACCCGGCCTACAAGAACATGATCCAGATGGCCGACGCGAGGACCTCCGGGACGGCCGTGACCCGCATCTTCTCGATCCTGGAAGTCTATGGGCGCGACGAGACCAAAGCGTTCGACTACATGAAGAAACTGCGGCCGAACGTTCAAATCTACACCAAGAGCGGTGGTGGTGGGACCCTCCCGGTGGGGCTGGGGCAGGCCGGAGGCGGGATCTTCTTCATCGTGGACGCCCTGGACACCAAGGCGAAGGGGTACGACGTGACCATCAGCTTCCCCAAGGAGGGGATTGGAACCTCCGCCGAGGCGATCGCCCTCATCAAGGGGGCGAAGAACCCCGATACGGGAAAGAAGCTGATTGACTGGTCTACCTCCGCCGCCATGCAGTCCCTGTTCGCCAAGTACAAGATCAACTTCGTTCCCGCTCACCCCGACGTCAAGATCGAGGCGAGCCTGGCCGAGGTGCTGAAGGGCACCAAGATCTTCCCCATCGACGATGTCTATGCGGGCGAAAACCGCAAGCGCATCGTAGAGCGCTGGGTGAACGAGGTGCTGAACCTCAAGGAATGAGGGTTCCTTTCGGCAAGGGGGGGACCGGCGGGGCGGTTCCTGATCCGCCGGTCCCCTTGCTTTTTGGAGGCGTCGTTCGTGACCGGCATCGCCGCTATGCGGGCAAGTAGTTGGCGTCAGACGCTGCGGGATCCCGCGCTCTTCGCCACGGTCGTCACCTTGTGGGCGCTCCTCGCGCTCTTCATCCTGTTCCCGCTGGCAAACCTCCTGGCCCGTACCTTCCTTGACGGTGGCCACGTCACCCTCGCCAACCTGGGCGCCATCCTTCGGGACGCAAACCACCGCCAGGCCTTCTGGAACAGCCTGCTCCTGGCGGCCCTGGTGGGCCTCTGCGGCACGATCCTCGGATTTCTCTACGCATTCACCGCCGTGCGGGCCAACCTGTCGCGAGCATGGATCACGATCCTGGATGCTGGCTCGATCCTGCCCCTGATCTCGCCGCCCTTCACGACGGCCATCGCCATGATCTTCTCGTTCGGCGCGCGAGGGCTCATCACCTACCACCTCCTGGGCATCAAGGGATCCACGGTCTATGGCCTGCACAGCACGCTGTTCTCGGAGACGCTCACCTTTTTTCCCATCGCCTACCTCACCCTGAAACCGGTCCTGGCCGGCATTGACCCCAACGTCGAAGACATGGCCTTCAGCCTGGGAAGCTCGCGCTGGCGGGTATTCCGGACGGTGACGCTGCCCTTGACCGTTCCGGGGCTGGCCAACGCCTTTCTTCTCCTCTTCGCGGCCTCGCTGGCCGACTTCGCCACGCCCCTGATCCTGGCTGGCAACAGCTTCCCCGTCCTGCCCACGCAGGCGTACCTGCAGATCACCGGCCTCTTTGACCTGAAGGGCGGGGCCGTCCTCTCCTTCGTACTCCTCGTGCCCGCCCTGGCGGTGTATCTCCTGCAGCGCTACTGGGTGAGCCGCAGGTATTACGTCACCATCACCGGCAAGGTGGGCGCCCAGACCGCCATCAAGAGCCTGGCGCCGTGGGCCCGTGTGCCCCTGCTCGGTGCCTGCCTCCTGGTGGCCGGAGTGATCCTGTACTTCTACGTCCTCCTCTTCTACGCTTCGATCGTCGTGGCTCTTGGCGCGAACCACGCCTGGACCTGGCAGCACTACCGGGTGATCTTCACCGAGGGGCTCAAAGCGATCCACGACACCCTGATCATCGCGGGGGCCGGGATGCCGCTGGGCGGCCTGTACGGCATCCTCCTGGGCTACCTGGTGGCCAAGAAGATCTTCCCAGGACGACAGGCCATGGAGATTGTCTCCATGATCAACTACGCCCTCCCCGGGACCATCGTCGGGATCGCCTACCTGATCGCCTTCAACGACCCGCCGCTGGTATTGACCGGCACCGCCCTGATCATCGTGGTGTGCTACGTGTTCCGCTACAGCCCCACCGGCATCCGGGCCACCGTGGCCCTCCTGCAGCAGATCGACCCCAGCATCGAGGAGGCCTCGGAAAGCCTGGGGGCCAGCAGCGGAACCACGTTCCGTCGCATCACCCTGCCCCTCATCGTGCCGGCCTTCTTCGCGGGCCTGGCGGTGGTCTTCATCCGGTCCATGACGGCCATCAGCGCGACGATCTTCCTGGTGTCCATCAACTGGACCCTGATCACGGTGCGCATCCTGGAGAACATGACCGAGCTGTCGCTGGGACCGGCCGCCGCGTTCTCGGTCCTCGTGGTGGTCATCGTCTTCGTGGTGATCATTCTGATCAGCGGTCTGCTCCGGCGCTTCCGCGCGGCGGCCACGGTGGAAATGACGAGCATCCTCGGAGGGTGACGTGAGCGCGATCGGCATTCGAATCGAGAGCGTATCCAAGCGGTTCGCGCACCGGGTGAAGGGCGAGGTGTACGCGGTCCGAAGCGTCAGCCTCACGGTCCAGCCCGCCGAGCTCCTGACGCTCTTGGGCCCGTCCGGATGCGGCAAGACGACGACGCTCCGGATGATCGCCGGTTTCGAGCAGCCCGACTCGGGTCGCGTCTTCATCGGAGAGCAGGACGTCACCGGCCTCATGGCCAACCAGCGGAACATCGGCTTCGTCTTCCAGAATTACGCCCTCTTCCCCCACCTCTCGGTGTTCGAGAACGTGGCCTACGGGCTGCGGGTCCAGCGACAATCGGGGGGCGACATCACCCGCGCCGTGAGCGACGTCCTTGCCCTGGTCGGCCTCCAGGGGTACGAGCGCCAGTTCCCGAATCAGCTCTCGGGCGGGGAGCAGCAACGCGTGGCCCTGGCCCGGGCCATCGTCATCCGCCCGCGGGTGCTGCTCTTCGATGAGCCGCTGTCGAACCTGGACGCCAAGCTGCGGGTGCACATGCGGGGTGAGCTGCGCGAGTTGCAGAAGCGCCTCGACATCACCGCGGTCTACGTGACCCACGACCAGGAAGAGGCCATGGCGATCTCCGATCGGATCGCGGTCATGCACCAGGGCGCGATCGTGCAGGAGGGAACGGCCGAGGACCTGTACCGCCGCCCGGCATCGGAGTTCGTGGCGCAGTTCATCGGCCGGACGAATCTGCTTGTCGGGCGGGTCGTGTCTGCGGGGCCGGGCGCGGTCGAGTTGGACGTGGCCGGCCAGCGCATCCGGGTGTTGGACGAGGCCGCGCGCGTCGGCCCCGGCCAGACCGTCCGCCTCGTCGTGCGTCCCGAGGTGATAGAGTTGCGACCGGAGGATTCAGGTGCGGGGGTCCCCGGCACGATCGTGTCCCGGATGTTCCTCGGCGAAAAGGCGGAATATCAGGTCCGGGTGGGAACGGATCTCCTTCAGGTGACGAGCTACAATCCGGTCCAGCAGGGCGTCTTTCCCCCCGGACAGCGGGTGATGCTCCACTTTCCGACCAAGGGCATCCAGCTTCTGCCGGAGGGCTCGGCATGAGGAATGCGGCGGCGCAAGGCGGCGTCCGGTACCGGCTCGCCGTCGTGCTGATTCTCCTGGTACTGCCGACCCTGGCGCTGAGCCAGGGCCCGGAGATCCATGGGGAGAACTCGGTCTTCGCCGGTCATGGCGTGGCCATTGCCTGGGGCGTGCTGAAGGGCCAGACCGAAGAGCAGACCCAGGTGATCCTGCGAATCATCCCGACGGACACATCCTTTGCAGCCGTCCGCATCGAGGGCGTGGATCCATTCACGCAGAGTCGACGGGTGATCATAGACGGCCGGCCGTTGCACGACCGCCTGGACGTTCGAACCCCCCGGGGAACCTTCGCGGACTTCCCGCGTCGAGAGATCCGGCTCTACCGAACCGATGCCGATTGGCAGGCACACAAGCCCAGCGTGACGATCTTCTACTTGGGGCTGCCAGACACCACGCCGGAGTTCACCTCCGAGGCGGCCCTCTTCACCTATCTCGACGAGGCCCTGGCCAAGGTTCAGGGCGCCGGTCAAGGAAAGAAGCCATGAACCGCAAAGAACTTGCCCGCCTGTTGGATCACTCGCTGCTGAAGCCCGAAGCCACCGAAGATGACATCATCGCCCAGGTCGAGGTGGTCCAGGAGTGGCGGATCGGCTTCTTCTGCGTCCAGCCGAGCTATGTGTCTCTCGCCACGGGGGCCCTGCGGGACTCGGGCGCGCGCGTGGTGTCCGTGATCGGCTTCCCCCACGGCTGCGATCGCTCGACCGTGAAGGCACACGCCGCGGAACTGGCCGTCCGGGACGGCGCCGCCGAGGTGGACATGGTCATGAATGTGGGACGGCTCAAGTCAGGCCGGAGTCAGGCCGTCGCCGACGAGATCGCGCAGGTCGTCCGCGCGATTCCCGGCATCCCGGTCAAGGTCATCCTCGAGGCGTGCCTGCTCACCGACGAAGAGAAGATCATGGCGTGCCGCATGGTGCGGGATTCGGGCGCGGCGTTCATGAAGACTTCTACCGGATTCCATCCGGCGGGCGGCGCGACGGTGGCTGACGTTCGGCTTCTCCGCGCCACGGTGGGCCCGGATTTCGGCGTCAAGGCGGCGGGAGGGATCCGGACGTTCGCCGATGCCCAGGCCATGCTGGATGCCGGCGCCAACCGTTTGGGCACCTCTGCCAGTCCGGCCATCCTGGCCGCCCTCCCCGCCTAGCAATCTTCTCCCGCCTTCTTCGCGGGCACACGATCCCAACCGCAGACTCTCGGGTGATTCCCGAGGCAGCGATGGCATACGCCGTGGAGGGGATGACCTACGTTCTGATATGGTATTCGCCTACTCCCACAAGTGTCAAGTGATTCAAGAGATGTGATTCATAACACCTCAACATTAAAGATTTATTTACTCTTGTCATGGACACCTGGGCTGATCCGAAAAGATAACAGACTGCTGCACTCCTGTTATGGAATCGCGCTTGACACTTCCCGGTGGGGGCAATTAAGTTGTCCTCGTCTTTCCGAGCGGTTCGTCCTTTCTCCGGGCGGGAGAGGCTCGCATCGGCACACGCACCGAATGGAAGGAAGCGGAGGCTGCCCAATCCAGCCTCTCGGTGATCGCATGCCCAAACGAATAACGGTTGCTCACAGTCCAGATTCCGACGATGCATTCATGTTCTTCGCTCTGGCCCAGGGGAAGGTGGGTGACCCCGGCCTCGAATTCGTCCACGTCCTGGAAGACATCCAGAGCCTGAATCAGCGCGCCCTCCGGGGCGAGTACGAGGTGACTGCGGTCTCCTTCCACGCCTACGCCTACCTCGCGGACCGGTACGCGCTCCTGCCCCACGGCGCCAGCATGGGGGACGGCTATGGCCCCATGGTCGTGACCCGTGCAGCCTGCCGTCCAGAGGAACTGCGGGGAAAGCGCATCGCCGTGCCCGGCACCCTCACGACCGCGGCCCTGGCATTGCGGTTGTGGGATCCGGGCCTCCAGCACGTCGTCATCCCCTTCGACCAGATCATGGACGCGGTGGTCGCGGGAACAGCGGATGCGGGATTGATCATCCACGAGGGCCAGGTGACGTACGATTCCCTCGGGTTCCACAAGGTGGTGGATCTGGGCGAGTGGTGGTTGCGGGAAACGGGCCTACCCCTCCCCCTCGGGGGGAATGTGATCCGGAAGGACCTCGGCCCCGACCTGATGAGGCGGGTGTCCCACGTCCTGCGGGAGAGCATCCGGTACGGTCTGGCCCACCGCGAGGAGGCCCTGGATTACGCCCTGCAATTCGCGCGAGACATGGAACGCCGTCTCGCGGACCGGTTCGTCGGGATGTACGTCAATGACCTGACCCTGGACTACGGGGAGCGGGGCCGGGCCGCCGTGCGCCGTCTGCTTGACATGGGCCATGAGCGCGGCCTCATCCCGCACCGGGTCGAGGTGGAGTTCGCAGAATGACACAAGTGCGTTCGGCTGTTCGACCGTGCCTGTCCCCACGAACAACTGAACGGCCGTGTTGGGGTGGATGATGGTGGTGATAGGAGGTGCTGAATTCGCTTTTGGGCCGCCTCCCGCTGCTGCTGCTGGCGACCCGGCGCAGGGCCGGGCCTCCGTTCGACCGGCGGAGGATGCGCCGACGTCGGCCCGCCTGTCAGCGGGAAAGTTGTCCGGAGAGAAGCCCAGGTGCTTCATCGTCAGTCGCATCCTTTGGCCCCAAAGATGATCCGCAATGGGATGGATTTGATTACCTCTCGACCGCTGAGGGGGAACAGGCTGGCGGGGGCTGCTAGCCGAGGTGACCGGCGGGGATAGAGGTATCTGTGTGCACCCTCGATCGTTGGTGGTATAATGCTTTCCAATTGAACTCTCGCTGAGGAGTCAGCCGTGCGTGACCTGAGCGCTGTGCGCCAAGGGTGGGGGGAGGTCGAGCGGGCAGAAGCACGCCTGTTTTGCAGTATGACCGCCCAGGAGAGTCTCCGCCAGTGGCTGCAGTTGCAGCAGGTGTTCGAGCCCCAGTTGCGAGACACATCGGCGCTCTTTGGGCCGGAGCGGCAGTCGGCCCTGGCCGAACTTCAAACTCGCCTACGCCGCTTGGCTGAATGGCAGGAGAGGCATGGAGAGCCTGGTTCGGTCCATTCGGAGGCTCCAACAGCGCCTGCAGGAAGCTGACATTCCCTCCGTAGTGATCGGGGGTGTTGCGATCGCTCTGTGGGGCGAGCCGCGCGTCACCCGCGATGTTGACCTCAAGATCTTGTTGGGGCGCCATGAGGCGGACCGCCTCCTCACCGTGCTCACACCCGACTACACTCCGCTGCTTCCCGATCCGCGACACGCCCTGAGAGAACAGGCGATGCTCTTCGTGCAGGACTCGGCGGGCACCCGCCTGGACTTGTTGCTCGCCGATACACCGTATGACGTCCAGGCGATTCGACGCGGGCGGATTGTCGAGGTGCAGCCTGGCGCAACGATCTGCGTTTGCAGCCCGGAAGATCTGGTCATCTACAAGTTGGTCTCGACCCGCTTGCGCGATCACGAGGACGCGGCAAGCGTCGTTCGCCGGCAGGATGACAAGTTGGATGATAGCTACGTTCTTGACTGGCTGAGGCAGTTTGAGCAGGCGCTGGACGACTCCACGCTGGTGGCGGAGTACACACGACTCCGAGCCGGAAAACGATAGAAAGCTGCTGCCGAGCGGAAGTCGGAAATCTGGTCCGTCCGGAACGATTCGCCATCCGGGGTGCGGGGCCGCCGGGCCGCTCGAGCCGGGATCGATCATCGGAAGAGATCGATTCTCTACGGGACGCGCCTAGCAGGCCGCCGTCCTGGACAACTCGCCAGGAAATAGCCTGCGTAACTGCACTACATGCCCTCCGACAACACGCCCGAGAACGTGCGGCGGTCCATCGGCCCCGGCTGCTGTCAGGCCCTGGACTCCTCCTGTCGCATCCCGAGCGCTTGTGGCCCGCCTGGCTCAAAGAGGAAGTGGAGCACTTCCGCCACGATCGCTGAGCCAACGCAGGCGGCTTGAGTGCTCGTGCCCCTTCAAGAAGGGATCTCATTCGCTCAGGCGTGGGCGTTGTCCAGAGAGTTGCTTACTTAAGGGCGTCCCGCTTTAAAGCCTGCCGTGATGCCGGCATCCCGGTGGCTGTCACGCTGGGCGGCGGCTACGGCAAGGACGTCCAGGACACCGTCGAGGCCCACTGCAACACCGTCCGCGCGGCCCGCCTGGTGTGCGATGGCCTCCCCTCGCCTGCGGGATAGCATTTCCCTGGGCCGGCCCTCGACTCCAGATCGCCGCTCTCGTCCCGTCAGTCCGCCAGGTCGGCAAACAGGGCGGTGCTCAGGTATCGCTCGCCGAAGGACGGGATGATCACCACGACCAGCTTGCCGGCGTTCTCCGGCCGGCGGGCCACCTCCAACGCCGCCCAGGTTGCTGCGCCGGAGGAGATCCCCACCAGCAAGCCCTCCTCGCGCGCCATGCGCCTGGCGATATTGAACGCGTCGTCATTCTTGACGCGGATGATCTCATCGCAAATCTGCCTGTTGAGAATCTCCGGGACAAATCCTGCTCCGATCCCCTGGATGGGATGCGGGCCTTTGAGGCCTCCCGACAGCACGGGGGACGCATCGGGCTCGACGGCGACGCACTTGAACGACGGCTTCCGGCGCTTGATGACCTCGCCCACCCCGGTGATCGTCCCCCCCGTGCCGATACCGGATACCAGGATGTCGGCCTTCCCGTCGGTGTCCCGCCAGATCTCTTCAGCCGTCGTTTTCCGATGGATCTCAGGGTTGGCCGGGTTGTTGAACTGCTGGGGAATGAAGTACCGCGGGTCAGAGGCGGCCATCTCCTCGGCCTTCTTGATGGCGCCGGGCATCCCCTCGCTGCCGGGAGTGAGAATGAGTTCGGCGCCGTAGGCTTTGAGCAGGACGCGCCGCTCCTTGCTCATCGTCTCGGGCATGGTCAGCGCGCAGCGGTACCCGCGTGCGGCGCACACGAAGGCCAGCGCGATCCCGGTATTGCCGCTCGTCGGCTCCAGGATGATCGTGTCCGGCTTGATCTTCCCGGCCCGCTCGGCAGCTTCGATCATGGCTACGCCGATCCGGTCTTTGACACTGTGGGCCGGGCTGTAGAACTCCAGCTTGGCGACGACGTCCGCCACGCAGCCTTTCGTCAATCGTCGAAGGCGAACCAGAGGGGTGTCCCCAATGAGCTCCGTGACATCGTTCGCGATTCTCATGCAGTCCTCCCACGCTCCTTTCGCCTGCGCCGGCCCGACGAGGACGTTTCGCCGCTCCGCTCACCCGAAAATCAGGCTGGCGATCCCCAAGGCCACGAGAGTATTGAATGCCGTCGCCAGCGCGTACACGCCGATGGGCCGCCAGCCCGCCTCCCGCAGGCCGCGGACGGACAGGCCGTACCCGATGGAGAGGAAGGCCGCCATGAAGAACCATTCCCGCAGATGTTGGAGGTCACGAACCACACCCCGCGCGACCCAACCATTCGACAGCGCCACCGTGACCACGATCGAGGCCAGGATGAATCCCAGGACGAACTTGGGGAACCGCTCCCAGATCTCCCAGGCGCTGGGGCGCTGCCCCGGCTTCCGCTCCACCACGACGACCCAGTACAACGCCAGCAGGAAGCCCACGACCCCGATCAGGGCATTCTGCGAGAGCTTCGTGATGGACGCGACCTTCAAGGCCTGTTGGCTGTGGATCATGCCTGCCCCCACCACCGCCGCCGTGGTGTCGATATTGCCGCCGATCCAGGCCCCGGCCACGTTTGGGGTCAGGTTCAGCCAGATGGCGGCGGCCGGCTGGAGGAACATCATCGGGAGGGCGAAGATGATCACCAGCCCGGTGACGTAGACAAGCTGTTCCTTCTTGGCCAGGACCGCCCCCGCGGCCGTGATGGCGGCGGACACGCCGCAGATGGCCACCGATGCGGCGAGAAGGGCGCGCAGCTTCTCCTCCACGCCGAGCCAGCGCGCCAGAAACCACGTGAAGAAGAACACGCTGGTGATGAGCACCACGGCCTGAAGCAGCCCCCTCACCCCGAAGGCCACGATCTCCGCCAGATTGATCGTCGCGCCCAGCAAGACCAAGCCGGTCTTGAGGAAGAACTCCGTGCGGAAATAGGCGGCCAGCCGGTCCCGGATCCCCAGCAGCGACAAGCCTCCGTTCGCCAGAAGCCCCAGGAACACCGCGTACACCGGGAACTCTACCACGCGAAGCTGTTTGTTCCAACTCGGGACCGTCTTGTTTGTGTTAGCTCAGTGAACTTGTCCTCCCCTAAGAGTTCAGTGATTCTGTCCGTTCCTAACGAGAGGAGGACAGATGGCCCTGAACCCAGAGGGGGGTCGCCGATTACATGTACTCAGCCTACTTGAGCGGGGCCGGATCACGACGGCCCAAGCCGCCGAAGCCCTGGGGATCACTCCCCGGCAAGTGCGCCGGCTCGGGAGGAGGCTCCAGCAGCACGGGCCGGAGGGCCTGGCGTGTTCCCCGCGCGACTCGGGATCGCCCCGCATTCTCTCTCGATTGCCAGAAGACCTGGTGGCGTGGTCCCCGAACATTGACACGCGCGCCCGCCGGGAGTAGTCTGCGCTTCATCGTCAGGATCCCCGCTGCCCTCCGGCACAAGAGAAAGGAGCCCACGCATGGCCATCCGACTCACCGCCGAACAACTGGAAGAGCTGCGCTCGGTCGACTCGCCCACGGTGGCCAACGCCATCGAGGCCTTCAGGGTGCGGGACGACACCGAGGGATTTCTTGGGATGGATATCAAGTGCCTCACTCCGGAGTTCGGCGTCATGGTGGGATACGCCGTGACCGTGACGGCCGACAGCATAACGCCGGGTCGAGCCAGGAGCCGCCAGGGCCACGTGAAGGTCTTCGACGCCATCGCCGCAGCACCCAAGCCGGCTGTCATCGTGGTGAAAGACATCGGGCCGAAGCGCACCCACGCCTGCTTCCACGGCGACGTCCTCGCCACCCTTTCGAAGCGATTGGGCGCGGTAGGGATCGTGACCGACGGAGGCGTCCGGGACCTGGATGGGATCCGCCCCCTGGGATACCACGTCTTCGCAGCCGGCCTGGTGGTCGCCCACGGGACGTTCAACTTCATTGACGTGGGGATTCCCATCGAGGTGAGCGGCGTTCGCATCCAGTCCGGGGACCTCATCCACGGCGATGCGAGTGGCGTGACGACCATTCCCCTGGACATCGCCGACAAGATCTATGGCGAATGCCTGAAACTGCGGGAGCGCGAGGCAGGCCTGCGGGACTACGCGCACAGCCGCGACTTCTCCCTGGAGGGGCTGAAGGCCAAGCTGCTGGGCCGGTGACAGCCGCGACGGCGGCGGATCGTCAATGCGGAATGCGGATTGCGGAATGTGGAATATTCTACAGGCGGACCTCGGCCAAAGATAGCCGGCGGAAGCGCCAGCTCACGATGGCGCTGCGCACGATCCAGTCGAGGACCATTGCTCCCCAGACCACCGTCATCCCAAACTCCGTCCGCACCCCGCCGAAGTAGGCGGCAGGCAGGCGGACAAGCCACCCGCCAAGGACCGCAGCCAGCAGAACCACGTGGGTTTCACCGGCGCCCCGCAGTGCCCCCGACGTGACCATGGAGATGGCCAAGGGCAGCTGCAGGAGCCCCATTGCCGTGAGCAGCGGGACGCTGTACCCCAGAACCCCCGGGTCTGAGGTGAAGAGGACGACCCAGGTCCTGGGGGACACGATGAAGCTCACGCCGAAGGCCGTCATGATTGCCGCGGCCAGCAGGTTCGCCACGCGGGCGCACCGGCGCGCCCCGCCGGGATCCTTGGCCCCCAGCCGCTGCCCGACGAGCGCCGTGGCCGCCTTGGCGAAGCCGAGGCCCGGGAGAAACGACAGCGACTCGATGTTGAGGCCGACTTGATGCGCGGCGTAGGCGGCCACGCCGAAGCCGATCACGATCCGGGCGTAGACCAACTGCATCCCGTGCGTGATCAAACGCTCCCCCACCGCCGGTAGGCCCACCCGGAGGATTCTCCAGAATTCCTGGAAGCCCCAGGCGTCCGATCGCTGCCCGAACAGTCCACGGCATTTCGCCCGCCAGAGAAGCCACGCGGCCCCCACCCCTTCGGAAAGCCCCGAGGCCAGGGCGGCGCCGACCACGCCCATGCGCGGAAGACCCGCCAGCCCAAAGACCAGTGGAACCGCCACCAGCACG
>Ga0315279_10001581_pt1 | contig 37398 bp, 45 predicted proteins | sample YL17G06_20_MG_FD_203694 | JGI IMG/M metagenome (GOLD analysis project Ga0315279, IMG submission 203694) | Sediment microbial communities from Yellowstone Lake, YNP, Wyoming, USA - YL17G06_20 | ecosystem: Environmental > Aquatic > Freshwater > Lake > Sediment | place: USA: Wyoming | collected...
TGGCTTGCGTCCAAGCTTAGGAGGTGAATCCATTAGCTGGGCAAGATGAACACGAGACCCTAGAAACCCTCTTCAAAAACGTAGACTTAAGTTTTGCTGAAGCTGCAGTGCACGGTTGCTTTCACACGGTTGGGCCTGGGAGACCTCCAAAGGCTTTAGGGGTTTTCAGAACTTTCATTGTTATGAAAATGAAGGGCGTTCGCAGTCTAAGAGAAATGACTAGACTGCTTGACGCTGATCCACGACTGAGAAAACTGCCTCATCAAAACATACGAAGCAGCGTATCCGAGAAGCGTTCTCAGCAGGTTCATCCGCAAAGTCGGAGAAGACAACCTCACCAAAATAATAGAGGAAAAGGTGGTCAAACTCTTGAAACGGAACGACGCAAAAGACGTTGACGCCGTGTTAGACGCCTCGTTCATAAAGGCCTGGAGCACACGACATCCATTGGACAACAAGAAAGGCTATTCCGACAGTGACGCAAGGGTCGGAAGAGCAGGCAGAACATTCGGACTCGGCTACAAGCTACACTTGTCCATCGATTCTCAGACTATGCTTCCGTTAACTTGCGTTTTTGCTTCTGCCAACCAGAACGAGAAGAAACACTCGCTGAACATGCTGGAGAAGACGAAGACCATTCTAAAGCGGTCTGCAGCTAGACTGAGAAGTGTGATAGCTGACAGCCAATACAGTGACAGCAAACTCAGAAACGCCGTCGACGAGACAGTGATTCCGTATCCGACAAACCAGAAACGCGACGTTAGAGATTTGCTGAGGGTGGACAAGAAGTTTCGAACCTACGGACCGGAAGACCAGAAAAGAGAGTATCACAAGAGGCCTCACATAGAAGCGGTCTACAGCTTCCTGAAGACGCAGTACAGCCTAGCCGTCAACAAGGTCAGAGGCTTAGGAAACGTTGCTTCCTACGCGCTTTACAGCCTACTGTGCCTGGTTCTGAACAGAGAAGCAGCAGAAAACCTCGGGCGACCAGACAAAGCAGTCTCACCAACATTCTTCAACACATAATAAAGGGACAAGGCAGCGCGCTACTACCCTTGAGGAACTCACTCTAGCGCGCATGGTTGTTCCGAAATTGATCAAAAGTTGTATATAGCGTGCGCTCATTATGTCATTCAAGATGGAGGAAAAAGGAAAATTGAAAAGGAAAGCAGTTCTTGCGAGAAAAGTATTTGGAGCAATCATTGGTTTGCTTGCGGTGACTTCGTGTTTGAATTTGGCGACGACTCCAGTTCAGGCATCTATATCCAACTACTACTGGATTGTGCCACTCTATAGAGGCTACGACGAATTTTACGGATCTTACGTTTCAGCTTATGAGACGAATTCAACGGTGCAATTGATGGTGAACGCCTACAATAACTGGTACGGTTATCCCTCTATTAACGTCACTGCCGTCAAGGTTGTGTTTGACTGGAGCCAAAACTACAGTTCGATCGAATGTCCCTATATTATGCCAGAAAGCCAATACCATAGCTTTAAGATCGATTTCACTGTCCCAAGCACAGACGTTGCATCTAACGTAGTTCCGCACTCATACATGATATACGTCGAGTTCACCTATGACAGTAGTACGAGCTATTGGAGTTATTATCCTTCTGAGTACTTTGCAGTTTACTCTTCAGACCAGGCTGATGCGAGGGATGCCTATATAAACCTTAACGCCAAACTTCAGTACATTCCTAGTTTCCATAGTTACGAAGCACAAATGCTGTTGAGCGAAACCTCAGCTGAAGCGAATGTCGGGTACTACATATATTATAGGCGTGGGGAATTCGACCTTGCTAAAGCTCACTTCGAAACAGCTTTGAGCCTGTTCGATCAAGCATTTGCAGTTGAATCGGACTATGCGAAAGCTTACGATAAGAACTATATGGCTTCACTAGAGGCTGCTTTGAACACTACTATGCTTCAAGCTGAGGCAGCCAAGATGCAGGCGGACGCCGCTTTGGCAGAGGCTACTGCATCCTTGAGACAAGCAGACGCGGCTATAATAGAGGCAAACGCAACCAAAACCCAAGCTGATGCTGCCTTGGCAGAAACTGATGCATCCATGAAGCGAGCGGAAGCGGCGATGACAGAGGCAGATGCAGCCATGATAGAGGCGAACGCCGCCAAAACCCAAGCCGAAGCCACAACGAGCGCGTTCATAAACCAGTCGTATGCATGGATTCTATTCGGCATAGGCTCTGTTATCATCGGCATTGGTATCTTGGTGTATGCTATCAGGAAACCTAAGATACCTAAAACCCCTTGACTCCAAAGTTCCTCTTTTTTTCTCAAGTTTTCTCTCACGATGAAGATCCCGCAACATGCGGATCGCTAAAGCTATGCTAGTTGCTATGAGAGTTAAACCCATGTATAGAAGTATGTTTCTATCGAAAAATGGAGGAAGGAAGCCGAAAGACAAAACAAGACTCATTCAGAATCCGCTCCTAGTTCCTTTAGAGTTTCCCTATCTTATCCTCTCCTTTGTCATACATCAATGTTTAATTGGCAAATATCATTTGTGGAAAAGACTTCTATAACCCATATCCTAACGGGTGCCAGAAAAAAGAGGGTTGCGCGGGAGATTTCGCCACAGAAGACGATTCTAACCGAGCTAGACTACCGGCCCATGAATTTTCTTTAGGAAAAGAACATTCATTAAGAAATTTAGAGCTTTCGGTTGTGGACTCCGCCAAGTTTAGGACAATTCTTGATTCCGCTTTCACTCACTACTTTTCGTCTTCTTCTTTTTTTGGTCTCAACAGATTTGCTAAATGTGAAAGAGTAAGAGGGCAGTAGCGAACTCTGTCGTCGAGACTTATCAGGAACGTTTCAATGTTGGATAATTCCAAAAAGGATATTGCCTCAGCGCATCCTTGTGTTCCAAGTAATCTGTAAAGCTCTCGTAAAAAGTGACAATTGCTCCGTCATATCCCAAGCCCAAGCCTCTCTCGAGCATGATAATCCCGAACCGGCTTTCCTTTATTCTTTGCTTGGTGATTTCCCTTGCTTTTTCGACCTCTTCTGGATCTAGCATATTTCTTAGTTTGGCAAAAGTCAAAGCCAATATTTCCAATCCAAGTTTAAGGAAATCAGGTATCATCGTGTATTCCTTGATGACCCCTTCCTTCTCCAGTCTCTTGATCATCCTACTAACTGTAGGCTGAGAAACACCTATCGCTTTGGCAAGTTCTCTGTCACTTCTTCTGCTATTCTTCATAAGCTCAGAAATCAGCCCCAGCTCAACATCCTTCATACAAATACCCAGTGTCTAATCCAGAAATATTGTATTTAAACATAAAGATTTTTGAAAGAAACTTCTATGGCAATATTGGAGTCCAAACTTCAGAGAAGTGAGAGACAGAACCTTAGAAGCAGTTAGACAGCTTGAACAATCACTCTAAGCCTTCTATTCTCTATTTCAGATTCAAACATAATGTTTTGTTTCTGGTACAATGCTGTGCTAAAATGTAGCATTTTAGCTAAGTCTAATCTCACTTCTTCTAGGAGAGTCTTGACAATGGTTAAATGAGAAAAGGAAAGTTTAGGCATTCAGGCATTGCTGCCTTGAAAAAGATCCCTATTATCGTTGGTTGTTTAGTCTTTCTCTTTTCCATTCTGTCTCCTTTCTGCCACTCTGTGCCTTTCACAATACCTGAAATGAGAGCTACAGAGTACTATTGGTCCTTCAAAGTGGATATATACGCCAATCATCTCGGAGGACATCACATTTCGAGACAGTATTGGTTTATTGATTATTGGTTTGGTTCCTACTCTGGGAGCTGGAGCTTTCTAAGTCTAACATGGGTGCTCATATCAATTTTCGTAGCCCAAATCCTAACGTTAATGGCCGGAGTAACTCCTATCTTATCTAACAGGGAAGTCCTCGCCTTGGCCCCGATGGCTCTCTGTTCAGCAGTGATGGTATTAATGATGAATTTCTGCCAAGAGCTTTCGGGAAACACAGATTCGACATATTATGAAAAAGGCTATTGGTTTACATGTTTATCTTTGCTTGTTTTCCTGATTGCTTTCATAACAAACCTAGCAGTAAGAAAGAAACAAAAGAAGAACCCTTAACAAATCACTAAAACGCTGTGAGGTCTTCTCATTCTCGTATTCACAATCATTTCATGAAATCCTTAGAAAGAAAACAAATAGCTTTATGCAATACAGAGCAAAGAGTATGTGTGAAGTCCAAGATAGGTGTACGTTGGGTCTGTCTATGAAAAGATCTCAGAAAAAGCTTAGAAAAAAGAAAAGATTCTTGAAGAGAATGCACAGGAAGGGAAGATATAAAGAATGAAAGATTGTTCATCATTTCATGGAGTCAAGAATGAACAAGAGTCTTGTTTACTTTAGCCACTCCATCGCTTATATGACCTAAATCATTCCATGAAGCCCTTAGAAAGAAAACTTCAAACAACAACGGGTGGGGTGGGATTTGAACCCACGACCACTGGCTTAGAAGGCCAGTACTCTGTCCATGCTGAGCTACTCACCCACTTGGTTGGATCAACAAGGATCTTCTTGAAGACCTGTGTTTATTCTTATGCTCTTTTTGCTTCAAAAGAAACAGCAATGTCCCTTAAAGCATTTTTATGAATAATTACTCCAGAGCTGTTGAAACTTGTGCTAGACGCCAAGCCACAAATCAAATACACAGCATTAGACACAAAGATTGGAAGATTAGGCTTCAATAACCAAACAAAACAATTAAGAAAACTATACGCTACAAGACTAAGAAATCATTTGCCTCAAGAACTCATTGATTTGCTGCAGGGGAGAATAAGTCAAACAGTATTCATGAAATTCTACTACAAACCGTTGCTATTGGATATTCAACAGAAAACAATCAAAGCACTTCAGTCAATTCAATCAGAACTATTGTCTCAAATTCACTAGGTCTTTTTTCCCAATTTCCATTTTGAAGTTGCAGACATGTCAAAGGTTGATTGAAAAAGATTCGCAAATTGCTTTATCTGGAAGTGTTTGTTGCCCGTCCAGCCATGCGAACACTTTATCAAGCAAGAAATATATGTTGGAATTTAGGTGCAGATGCAAAATGGACCCAGCAGAGGAAATTGTACGTGAATGGCTCCAAAGCCAAGGTTTCTTTACTATGTCCAATATAATATGCAAAGGAAACAAGGAGATTGATTTTCTAGGCATAAATCCCAAGACTGAAGAGAAAGTGCACGTAGAAGTCCATGTTTCTCCCCACCCTGCTACAGCCATAAGGGCATGGGGTGATCAGAAATATGCAAAAACAAAAACAACAGGATGCACTAGAAGAAAACTCAGGTGACTGCATAAATATCAGTAGTCATAGTCATGTATGCACTAATACTAATAATAACACAAAACATAGACCTAATACTTATTTTTCAATAAACCGAGGTACTGATAAAGGAATTAGAATCACTTGTAGGGTTGAAAAAGACACTAAAGACACTATTTCTACATCAAATCAGTGTGGATACTCTGAACCTGACTGTATTGAAAGCTATTATGTATCATCAAGAGGCTCATGGTTACCTCAATGGATACTGCTACACCATATTCTGACCCTCCATGTTCTTAGAAACCCAATAGAAAATGGGAATCATATTTCTGTACAGACTAGTCATAGATAGGCTACTTGCTCTTTTCATAAAGCATATTTCAGGACAGCCTTCTAGGTTGGAAAAGCATTTTAAAGCATACTGAAAGGAATAAGGCATATTTGAGCCCTAATGAGCTTTTCTTAATGGTCCTTATATCCTCTGAATGCTGGTCAGGAGTTCAGGGATATGAATGCCAAAAATCGAATGCCCAATATGTGGAATTGCGGATTTTCTGCAAGTAAGAGGGACTAATGTAATGGTTCAGCACTACCAAGGATTCAAAGACAATAAGAGAAGCTACACATACCACAAAGTTCCCTATGAGCTATTCAAAAGTCTGCAAGTAAATGCAAGTAAAACCGTGCAAGTAAATAATCTTGAATCAAGCCTTAAATTGAATTTAAGATGGACCGGTGGGGATTTGAACCCCAGACCTCCTGAGTGCAAGTCAGGCGTTCATACCAGCTGAACTACCGGCCCCACAAACGCTGTTCTGGATTGCTTTCACGTTCCAACAATATTTAGGTTTTGTTCCAAATACCAATCCTACAGACCAGCCTAAAGCTCCTTCAAACACAAAGACAATCAAAGTCCAACCTCCAACCATCAACAAAGTATCAATCGCCCAGAAGGCTTGAATCACGTGATGGAATCAGAAGTTCAAGGTACATATGGGGGGCCAAAATCAGTTCCGAGAGCAACAGAACAAAGCCAAAATTCCAGAAACAACGCGCAGAATCTGCAAACTCTTTATAATGTTCAAGTTTATTCAAAAACATTGAAGGAAGCATAAGATCATGGGTTATTTGGCTGTTTGGAAAATTCTGGATAAGATGGTTGCAGATTTCCGAGAAAGAGGTGCAATCGTACCAGACAAGATCATGGACGACCTGAAATCCGCAAGAACAACCCTCAATGCACTCAAAACTCCGCAAGGCAGCGGAGAAGCGCTAGAAAAGATAGACGCTTACCTAGCTAACGTTGAGTCGTATCTTGTTTCTGAAGGCGAGAAGCATTATGGAAAACAATACAGTGACATGTGGCTTAAAAAAATCAACGAGGCAAGCAGAAAAATATCAGACGAAGAAGAGGAAAAAGTAAGGTTCATTCTAGGCTTACCACGCGAACAGAACTGGATTCGCGTCAAACCATCAAGCGATCTACCCTTGGAAAAACTGAAAACGTTAGCTAACGAGTCAAACCTTTCGTGCAAAAGTCAAGATGATGGTTATTTGCTCATTTATGGTGCAGATGAACGTTTAAAGGACTTTGTTAAGAAGATGACTACTGAACAAGGTTCAAAGTCTAGAAAATAGCGTTAAAAAGGTACATAACCGTTAAAACTGTGAACCATGCAATATTTTTAAGAGAAACTCGATATCAATCACTATGATAAGGCTTTACGCTACCCGTTGAGTGGGAGCGCACACTGAATGCCCTACATCAAAAAAATGGAGCTTAGAGGCTTCAAATCATTCGGACCCGAAACCGTTAAAGTAGTCCTAGATGAGGGCTTCACAGCCATAACAGGTCCCAACGGAAGCGGAAAAACCAACATCTTAGACGCATTCTTATTCTCACTAGGCGAACTCAGCACAAGAAGACTCCGTGCAGAAACAGCCGCGAAGCTAATTTTTCACGGATCAGAAAAGGCCGGACTAGAAAGAGCCAAAATGGCAAAAGTCATAATCCAATTTGACAACACGGACGGTCGCATGCCCGTCGACACCATCACCGTAACCATCTCTCGTGAAGTTTACAGAAACGGCCAAAGCGTCTACAGACTCAACGGCAGAAGAATCTCACGAGCCCACAGCCTAGAAGTCCTCTCCATGGCCGGAATAAGCAGCACCAGTCAAAACATAATCCCACAGGGCACCATAACACGCCTCACAGACATCTCTCCACTCGAACGGAGAAAAATCATCGAAGACCTCGTTGGCATCGGCCAATACGACGCCGAAAAAGCCGAAGCCGAAGAAAAACTCCGAGTAGCCGACATATCCATACGCACAGCCATGGGTAGAATAGATGAAGTCCAAAAAAGGCTCGACGACCTAGAAAGAGAGCGCAACGAACTGCTCAGAGTCACCTTCATACAAGGCGAAATCAAAAAGTTCGAAACCATCAAAATCTCACATGACATGGCATTAATCCGGAAGAAAGTGGAAGAAAACTCGTCACAAGCAGACAAAGTCAGAGGCATGGTTGAAAAACTGAGAGAACTGCGAGATGCGCACAGGGCAAGAAGAAGAGGAATCGAAGGAGAATGGCGAAAACTCAGCTCAGAAATCGTCGAAGAGGGCGGCTCCCAAGTATTGAAAGTGCAAATACGCATTGGCGAACTCAGATCAAAACTAACCGAATTCACCACCAGGATAAGCTCCGGCAGAATAAGCCTTGAAGGTCTAAAAAAAGTCAAAGAAAACAGCAGCCAACAATACGAGTCTATCCGAAATGAAATCCGCGAAAACCGCCAGAAGATCAAACACCTAAAAAGCGAACATGACAAAATTCTCAGCGAAATAAATGAAAAACAAGCTGAACACGACGCTCTCGCACAGGAAACCGCTCAACTATGGGACAATCTCGGAGAAAACAGCAAAAGAATCCGAGAAATCGAGCTAGGCCTAGACAACGACTACAAGAGACTTGCATTCCTAAGATCTGAATACACAAAAAGCCAAACAGCCATCAAAATACGCGCCAAAAGACTCAGAGACCTCAACGAACGGAAGGAAAGATTCGCAGGAACACTCACCGAACTTGAAAAATCATTCATTGAACTGGAAAAAGTACAGAAAGAACAAAAAAGCCAACTAAAGAGCCTAGAAAAAACCCTCGAACGAAGAAAAACCCAAAGAGAAGCTGTTGAAAGAGAAATAGCCGAAGCTGGAAAGATAGCCGATTCGGCACGTGAAGCTGTCGTAGAGTTTGTCACTCAAAGAGAACTTGCAGAAACCGTGGCTGCCGAAGAAAAAGCCCTGAGAAGCATAGAAGAACTAGGCGACTTGGGAGTAATTCAAGGCGTCTTTGGCAGACTGCGCAACCTGATCAAAATTGACAAATCATTCCAAAAGGCAATTGAAGCCGCCGCAGTGGGATGGCTCGATGCCCTAGTTGTGAAAGACTTTGACGCTGCTTTCGCATGCGTAGAAACGCTGAGAAAGATGAAACTGGGAAGAATAAAGATAATCCCGCTCGAAGGTTCCTCAAACCCCAAGCCGCCAAAGATACCAGAAAAAGAAGGCGTCAGCGGCTTAGCCCCATCGTTCTTGAAGTACGATCAGCACTATGCGCCAGCTGTTCACTTTGTCTTCGGAGACACGGTTGTCGTTGCAGACGACAAAACCGCTTTCTCCCTCTCTAGCGAAGGACACAGGGTAGTAACGTTCAACGGCGATCTGTATGAGGTAGGAGGCGCGTTCGAAAGCGGCTACTACCGAGCCCCCATTGACTTTTCAACAATCATTCCAAGCGACGCAGCCATCAAAAGCCTCGACGAAGCCGTCACCGCCCTCCAACAGCACCTTTCCAGAAGAGGCACAGACATAATCAACTTCGAAGAAGAGATAGACAAAACACGCGACGAAATCACACGATTATCAGAGGCAATAATCACACTTGAAAGAGAAATAGTTCGAGTTAAGAGAAGCGCCAAGAGAATCCGATCCAACGTCAAACGAGTAGAACATTACATTGTAAAGCTTGAAAAAGAAATCGAAGTTGAAAAATCACAAATGTGGGTTCACAGAGCTGAAGGAAGCACTATCCAAAAGGAAATCAGAAAATTCCAGACCGAATTGGCTGCTCTGAGGCGAAAAACCGACCCTGGAAACATTCAGGAAATGGCGGTCAAGAGAGAGAAGCTTGCCGAGGAGAACATCACTCTAAGGCAGAAACTCGGCACAATTCAAACAGAGCTCTCCACGCTTCAATCGCAATTCGACAACGTTCTGAGAGTCGGATACCAGAACTCAAAAATTCAACTCGGAAAGGTCGAACAACAGCTGAGAAAAGTGGACAAAGACGTTGAAGACGCACTCAAAGAAAGGGAAGCACTGAAACTAGAACTGGCGGAGCTGGAGAAAAGCCGCATTAAACTTTCTAAGAGCATTTTCTCAGCTAGGGAAGAGTCAAAGAAGTTCACGACCCAGATAGACGATATTGACCAGGAACTGCGCAAGCTTGACTCCGAATACGAGCAAGCTGACCGTCTACTGAACCAGCTTCAGCTGGCCATTCAAACATCATTGTTGCAACTTGAGCAATATCGAAGCCAGCTCAGACAATTCGGCTATGAACAACCGCTCGAAGTAACGCCGAAGCAGGTCGAAGAAGCCGAAACCTCCATCAAAATGATGCAATTTGAACTTGAGAGAATAGGCGCAGTAAACCAGCTGGCTCTTTCACATTATGCTGAACAAATTTCACGCTACAGAGAATTATCAATGCGGATGAACGAACTTGAAAAAGAAAAACAAGCCATCGTCCAATTCATGGATGAGATAGAACAGAAAAAACGCAAGGTCTTCACAGATGCCTTCGATAAGATTAGTGCCAACCTGAAAAAGTACTTCTCCAAGGTCACAGGCGGCGGAACTGCCACGCTGACCATTGAAAACATGAACGAACCGTTCGCAGGAGGCATCGACATGCTTGTTCAGTTCCCAAACAAGCCCTCAATAGTTGTGAACGGAGCCAGCGGTGGTGAACGTTCAGTCGCAGCGGTCGCCTTTATATTCGCTCTGAAGGATTTCACTCCTGCAGCCTTCTACATTCTTGACGAGGTGGACGCACACCTCGACGCTTTCCACGTGTCAAAACTGGCAGACCTTCTCTTAGAAGAATCCGAAAAAACCCAATTCATAGCCATAACGCTGAAGCCTGAAATGGTTAACAAAGCCCAGAAAGTCTACGGAGTCTACGAACGAAACGGTGTCTCAAACGTCATCGCAGCAAAGTTCTTAGAGGTGCCAGGCTGATGTCTTCGGCAACCCTGAAAAAACCATTCTATCTCCACCCACCATTGAATATACTCTTTGAATTCCACAAACTCGAAAAACTCTCACCTTGGAACGTCAACATCGCATACTTACTGGGCTCATTTCTTGAACAGATGGAGAAGTCCGGACAAGTTGACTTTCGAGCGTCAGGCGTAGCCTTAGACTCTTCTGCATTGATCTACTTGATGAAGTCAAAACTTCTGCTGAAGCTTGAGGAACCACCGCCACCACCAAAGACTGTGACTGATTTCCTTCCACCACCTTTGTTTCTACCATTGAGACACGAGTTGACTTCCACAACCATCAGCCACCTGCTTGAAGTCCTTGACGACGTTCTGAAAGGCGAGAAGCTAATCCATCTTGAGAAGACAGTTCAGGAACCCATCCTACCTACTGCGTCGGAGATCATGTCGCAGCTGGACATGTACCTGATGGAAATCGAGTTGCAGATGGAGAAGCTCTACGCTGAACTTACTGAAAGAGTGAAGGGCACAGGTATCATCGAGTTTTCCAGTTTAACAAAAGGCATGATGCGACTTGAAGCCATCCGCACCTTCATTTTACTCCTGTTTCTGGCACAGGAGTTCAAGGTAAACCTATGGCAGAACGAAGAAACTGAGGAAATATACGTAACCATTGGGGATTTGAAACTTGCAGAAAGCGGAAAAACAGACACCTAGCCTAGAAGACGAGGAGCAGGAAAAACAAACTGCAGAAAAAGCGCAGTACGACCTAGCTTTGGTAGAAGCCGCACTGTACGTTGCAGGCCATCCGCTTGACATAAACGAACTGTGCTCAGTCCTCAACACACGATCAAAGAACAAAGCCAGAAAGCTTGCAAAAGCACTCATACATGAATACGCAAGCAGAAATACCGCTCTCGAAATCTTGGAATTGAAAGATGAAAGATACGTCTTGCAACTGAAAGCAGATTTCACACCGCGCGTCAAGAAACTTGTTAATAGACCTCTGCTTTCCATTGGTCCATTGAAAACGCTCTCATACATAGCTTTCAGACAGCCGGTATCTCAGAAGAGAGTTATTGATGTGCGAGGTCACCATGCTTACGGACACATCAAGCTTTTGAAAGACATGGGCTTGATCGCCAGCGAAAGAAGCGGCCGCTCATCACTTCTCAAGACAACCGAGTATTTTGCTGATTACTTTGCCTTAAGCCATGACGCAGCAGCTATGAAGAGAGAACTGAAACACGTTTTCGAAGAAGTCGGCAAGCAAGAAAACCTTGAAACCCAAAATGGATAGGTTTATATGCGAAACAAAGATCATAAAGAACGCCCAAATTCAACAATCAAGGAGAAATAGAAAAGTGTCAGTTTGGCACGGTGCCCTACACAAGAAAAAGCCCTCTTCAGGCAGAAGAATAGCTTATAGAAAAAAGAGGAAATTCGAAGAAGGCAGCTTTCCCGCAGAAACCACATTGGGAGAACTTAAACGTAAAGTTGAAAGAGGAAGAGGCGGAACACAGAAGCTCAAAGTCTTAAGGGACAAGCAAGCGTGCGTAAACGACCCGAAAACTGGAAAAACAGAGAAAGTCGAAATCACACGAGTCGTCAAGAACCCAGCGAACATCGACTATGACCGCAGAGGCGTAATAACAAAGGGCGCGGTCGTTGAAACATCATTAGGACTGGCGCGGATTACATCTCGCCCAGGGCAGCATGGAATACTGAACGCTGTCCTTATCAGCCAAGAAGAAAGCTAAATTTCCTATTTTACCGTTGGCGTGCTGCGCATCTTTTGCAGTTGCTTGGCAATTTCTTTGATTGTTTTGTCTTTTGACTCTTTTTTCTTCACAAGAAGCATGCCTGTCTTCAGCCAAGGTGTTTTTGGATAGGCAACATCGGAAACAAGTTCACAGTCCAGTTGAATCTTATCTGTCGCCTCTTTTATCTCCGAGGTTCTTGGGGAGGGTACGGCCAGATTCTTTGGTATGCGTCTTCCATCTTTCCTTGTTTTTGTAGAGTCGAAGTAGGCTGCCCAAATGATTATCTTGTCTTGCTTACGCATGTTTTTTCCCAACTCACTTGTGAGCATAATAAGCCACAAGTTTTCTGTCGACTTTGTCGATTCTGACGAAGCCAAATCGCTCAAACTGTATTATGGTGTTTGGTTTTAACCGTTTGCATAAACTTTCAGCTATTCCCTCGGCGATCGTCGCGTCCTGTAAGATGACTTGGCATGACATGTCTTCTCCAACTGGGATCCAGTGGATCAGTTGTGCTTTCACTTGTCTTGCTTCCTCGTAAGTTTCACTGGAGAATACTGCGTCAGCAGAATAGATATTTGCCTTTTCAATCTTGATGTTAAACAACTCCATGAGGCGAATCATGTTCCCAGTTTTTGAGGCGTCCACATCTTTCCTTGAAACCCAGAACTTTGCGTCTCCGCTTCCCTTTTCTGGCTTTATCGTGTATTCTCTGGTCCCTTTTTCATGATGGTCTGGGTGAAGATGAAGCTTTGCCACAAATTCTTTCGGAATCCCCTTTACTGTCAACTCTATTGGATCTTGCACAAAGAAGTATCTTTCAGCGATTGAGTCCAAGATCTTGCGGTTATAGGCGTTAAGGTTCTCCCAGCTCAAAACAATGTCCTGTGTTTTAGGTCCAATGGCAATAATCATTTTCTTAATTGCTTCAGGCGTTATTCCTCGTCTTCTTAGGGCCGCAAAAGTTGCAAGCCGCGGGTCATCCCAACCTTTGAACAGCCTTTCTCTTAGTCCTTGCACAATTTTCGATTTGCTCAAGGAGGCGCCTGTGATTTTGAGTCTGCCATAATGTATGGCTTCTGGATATTCCCATCCTAAGTGCCGGTACATGTATTCTTGCCGAACTTGGTTTGTGAGATGTTCTTTTCCTCGAATTATGTGGGTTATTCCTAACATGTGGTCATCGACGCCACAGGCAAGGTTGTAAAGTGGCCAGACACGATATTTGGTTCCAACCCGTGGGTGAGGACACTTTTCAATGTCTATAACGCGAGCAGCAGGCCAATCTCGAACTGCAGGATTAGGGTGGTTCAAATCGGTTTTCACACGAACCACCGCCTCGCCTTCCTCATACTCGCCTCCAAGCATGCGTTGCCATCTAACTAAGTGCTCTTCTGGTGGCAAGGCGCGACATTCGCAGGGTTTGCTCGCCAAACTCTTCTTTCGGAACAGTTCTGGCTGGCACGTGCAAACGTAGGCATTACCTTGCTTCAGCAACTTCTCGGCGTATTCGTAGTAAATGGGAATGCGGTCACTCTGAATATACTCTTCATTTGGTTTGCAACCCAGCCAAGTCAAATCCTCCCTGATGAGATCGTAAAACTCTAGAATGGGCCTTTTGATTTTTGGATCCGTGTCTTCAAAGCGCAGAATAAACTTACCCTTGTAGAGCCTTGCATATTCATAACACAAAATTATGGCTCTGGCTGAACCCAAATGCAAAACGCAGTCCGGATTCGGCGAATACCGTGTAACTACCTGAGCATACTTTTCCACGTTAGGCAAGGGAGGAAGCTTTTTTTCCTCCTCAATCTTCTCTTTCATGAGGGCTTCGGGCCATTTCTCATCAACAATGCGTTTCTGCTCATCCGATGAAAGACAGTTGATTTCTTGAACAACATCATTGATAATCGCAGATATTTCCTTAACTTTGCTTCTTAACTCTGGCTTTTCGCCTAATATTTTTCCAATAACCGCTCCTGCTTGAGCCTTACCATCATGCTTAACTGCATTAAGCAAAGCGGTTTTTCGAATAGTTTCCCTAAGCTCGGTATCTTGTTCAGATGTCAAAGATCACGCGCTTCTATCGGTTTCAGATTTTTCTTTCAATCAAGAATTCTGCGAAGGCTTTTAACTTTTCTTTTCCATTTAACGTGGGCAAAAGTCCTTCAACTTCTTTCCAGCTTTCCTTGACTATCTTCCTCGCAAACTGCTTGACATACTCTATTGAGCCATATTTTTCCATTATTTCAATGGCTTCGTCTCTCATTTTCTGATCTGACGAGTGCATGTTGAGAATTTCGGCAAGTCTAATTCTATCGTTGGTGTTTGCCTCTCTTAGGGCATGAATAACCATTAAGGTTCGCTTTCCTTCTGTTATATCTTGTCCTCGTCCACCCTTCTTTTTCTCAAATTCTTTGCTGGTCAAGTCGAGCACATCATCCTGCATTTGGAAGGCGATTCCTATGCTTTCTGCAAAACGACCAAGCTTCTCAACAAGTTTGTCATTTCCATCTGCCAAAACGGCAGCCATCCTTGCAGACATTCTTGCCAAGGTTCCAGTCTTGTAGGCACACATTTGCAAATAGTCTTTTTCACCGATGCTGTCAGCATTTGCCAATCCTCTATGCCATGCAATGTCCATTGCTTGACCGAGGCTTAGATTGATCATCTCTTGCACGTAAATCTCATAGACTCTGGAGAGTTTCCTTGTGGAGACTTTATCTTTCTTCTCGATCAGCGGTAGGAGAGGAAGGTAGTACATGGCGTTTCCAGCGTTTATTGCTATATCCAACCCATAGATTCTGTAAGTGCATGGTTTTCCTCTTCGAAGTTCAGATGAATCCTCAATGTCATCCGTCATCAACGTTCCATTATGAACTACTTCAGGAATTATGGCAAAATCAACGAAATCATCTGGATTCTTGCCCAAAGCTTCACAGATCAGTAGAAACAGGGAAGGCCTCCATCGTTTTCCACCCCTGTCCAGAAACTCCCATATGGGATCTGCAATTGCTTTGTTTAGTGTTTCAAGATTATAAGCGTAGTTGGGTGGATTGATTCCAAAGATCATCGCCTCTTGCGAGAAAACCCTCGGGATATACTTTTCAATGGCTTTGTCCATTATGCCCGCTTTTTCTTCAAGAAACTTTTCAATGTCCAAAGTTCAACTTCTCCCTCTCCGTGCATAGCTTTCGATGTTGAACCCTCGTATCTTCAACCATTCTGCCGTTTTACCTGTTACTACGATGGGAGTTTTCCGCAAGCTCTTCACGGATTCTGCTCCTACAAGGAACATTGCAGTCCTCAATTCATCTATCAAAAGTGAAAGTACAGTTTTTGTCTCATCTGTTCCTTTGACTGCGGCTTCCAGCATCGGTTGTGAAAAGCTTGTCAAACTTGCGCCCAGTGCCACGGATTTGGCCACGTCCACACCGTCCCGTATTCCACCTGAGGCGATGACGTGAGTGTTTACCGTCTGGGAGACCTCCACAACGCTGACTGCTGTTGGAATACCCCAGTCCCAAAAAACATCGCCTAGTCTTCGTTGGAAGCTGTTGTTTCTTCCTTTTGCTCGGTAATATTCGACTGCCGCCCAGCTTGTGCCGCCTGCACCGCTTATGTCTATGCCTTTGACACCTGCATCTTCAAGTTTCTTTGCTTCTTCAGAGGCTATTCCTGCGCCTGTTTCCTTTGCGATAACTGGTTTGTCCAGTTCCTTAGTGATTTCGCTTAGCTTTTCAAGTATTCCTTTGAAGTTTGTTTGGCCCTCTGGCTGGACAGCCTCTTGTAGAGAGTTTAAGTGTATTGCGATGGCGTCTGCCTCGATCATTTCTATTGCTTTCTTCACTTCTTTCAAGCCATATCCATTAGTGAACTGCACTCCGCCTATGTTTGCGATCAGAAAGGCTGTTGGAGCCTTTTTCCTAACTATTGCGAAGGTTTTTTCCAGTTTCTTGTCCTCTATTGCTGCTCGTTGACTTCCTACTCCCATTCCTAGGCCTAATTCCTCTACTGCTTCAGCTATCGTTGCGTTGATCTTCAGAGCCTCTTGGGTTCCGCCAGTTACCGCGCCTACCATCAGTGGAGCTGCAAATTTATGTCCAAGAACAGTTGTGGATAAGTCTATTTTTTCCTTGTCAATCTCCGGTAAAGCCTTGTGAATGAAGAAGATATCATCTAAACCCGTCGTGGCCTTTCTGGCTTGAACGTTTTCGTTCAGGCTTATTCTTATGTGATCTGCCTTTCTTTTTCTTGTTTCTTCCGCCAAATCTCTATTCCTTCTCGATTAGCGTACCTTCTGTCTCTTCTCCTCTTAGAGCCTTGTAGATATAGTTTGGCTTTGTCGCATTAACAATGATTACAGGGATTCCTTGCTCTATGGCTGGAAGAAGCTCGGTAATCTTGCCAATCATACCACCTGTCACGTCATTGGCAGTTGATCTGCCGATTTTCCCTTGAATCTTTCCAAGTTCTTCTAGAGTTAGGTGTGGAAAAACTTTGGCGTTCTTCTCAGCTTTAGGGTCAGTATCACACAGCCCGTCAACGTCAACGCCGATGATTATACGTTCGGCATTGAATCGTGTTGCGAGGGTTGAAACGATCTGGTCGCCTGACAGTATAGTAAAACCCATTTTCATATCCATCACTGAGTCTCCATAAAGAACTGGTAGAAAACCAGTTTTCAGCAACATCTTGAGTGGCGTGTCTTCGAAGTTCTTGATTCTGCCGTTTTCTGTTATTATGCAAGATGATGGCGCGACGCTTACTGCTGGGAGGCCATGTGTGACTAATGAGTCCATGACTAAACCGTTGAGCACCGTCATGAAGTGGTGAGTTTCTGCAAATCCGATGAGTTGATTTGTATTTTTCAGTCCTTCTTTGATGGCGTATTCTTTAGCTGCTGGATGCCCGAAGCTGCCGCCACCATGAACGACTATCAGATTCTCCAAGCCTGCCTTTCGAGTTTCCTCTGCTAAACGGTCTATGATTTGTGTTCTAGCGGCAAGTTGCCCATTCTTGTCTGTGATCACAGATCCACCGATTTTTAGGATTGTGGCCTTAGCTTCGCTCAATTCTTACACCTTCATCTGTTTTTCTTGCAACAAACGGTCTTCCTCCTGCCCTCTGGATAGCTTCGAGGATTTGCTGAAGTTTTTCTTCTCTTGCCAGTGCTATCATGCATCCGCCGCCACCGGCACCTGTTAGTTTTGCGCCGAGCGCTCCGGCCTTGCGGGCAGCATTCGTAAGCCATTCGAGAGACTCGTCTGAAACTCCAACACCATAAAGCAAAGCGTGATTTATGTTCATCAATGCTCCAAGGGTTTCCAAGTCATTCTCCTTGAAGGCTTCTATGGCTCTTAGGACAATTTCGCGTGCAGCCATCATTATGGGTTCAATAATCCGCGGATACTTGTCCGTCACATTCCGCACTTTTTCAATCTGAACACGCGTTGACCTTTCAACACCTGTGTCGCCTATGACAAGGGGGATCTCCGTCTTGACTTCCAATGGCTTGAACCCTGTATCCATTTGGAAAAGTAGCGTGCCACCAAAAGTCGAGATTGCAGGATCTACACCCGATGGCGTGCCATGAACGACCTTTTCAGCCTCAAGGGCTATACGGAAAATGTCCTCCTTTGACAGTTTCACGTCCAGAATTGTACCGGCTGCTGCAGTCGCGGCTGCCACAACGGCTGCTGAAGACCCTAACCCAGCGCCAACAGGAACTGTCGAGTTGATCTCAATGTCCAAACCAACATTCTTTCCGTATTTTTCCAGAATTCTCAAGACTGCTTGCTTGACTGGCTCAAATTTTATTCTGGCTTCTCTTGCATCTCCTTTTTCAATCCTAAAGACGCCATTTTCGAAGCATCCTGCAAGGTTTAGGTTTGTTGAGCGAATGTGAAGATTGCTGTCTTTGCGGTTTTCCACTTTTACGTAGGCTCTTCTGTCTATGGCTAGGACTATGGCTGGTTCGCCGTAGACGACGAAGTGCTCTCCGAAAAGTATTGTTTTGGCGGGCGCTGAGGCAACGACACCCATTCTAAACCACATTTTTTGTGAAACACACGGCGGCGTACCCCACTACACTTGAGTAGTCGCCAATTACATCTCCACTGGTCTTATAGCATAATAATTTTGCCTCTTTTACTCCCATAATCTTCGCTGCGGCAATAAGAGCCACTATCGGTCCATAACCACAAGCACTAATATTATGCGTTTCTATGCTTGAATAAAACCTAGCTTCGTCAATGGCTTCAACAGCTTCAAGAGCTATCCTATCATTCTTCGAAGCTTTTTCCTGCCTTTCATAGTGTGTCATGTCCGAAGAAGCGATAACGACGGCGTTCTTGCCAGCCAGAACCTTAGCTACGGTCTGTCCAACTTCTCTAGCTGAGGCTAGGTCTTGCATCAAGAAGCAGATTGGCACAAACTTGAAATGCGAACCATAGAGATACTGTAGAAAAGGAAGCTGAACCTCGATCGAATGTTCAAAACTGTGGGCAGACTCGTCAATATCCACTATACGCGATTCTCGTACTATCTTGTTTGCTGTTTCACTATCTATCTCAACGTCGCCAAGAGGTGTTCGCCAAAAACCCTCATTCATAGCTGCCAAAACACTGCCATAGCCCGTGTGATTTGGACCAAAGACGACGACAACATCGGGCTTGCCATCCAAAGCAAGCTTGTAATAGGCGTGAGCTGCCACAGAGCCTGAAAACATGTACCCTGCGTGTGGGCAGATCAATCCTATTACTTGTCTTGAGCCATTTTTGTTTACTTCTGGAAGTTTACCTGGCCCAAGCTCATGAAGAAAGCAAGCTTCAATCTGCCTCTTCAGAGGTTCTTTTGTTCCTTCGTAGAAGGCTCCGGCTTGACATGGAAGCCGAACCTTCGCCATTCGGTTATATTTCCTCCTCTTCCCGGGAAATCTTCGCCTCAAAATCATCAATAGTTATGGGCAAATCCTTGTCTTGTGGGAGTTCTCCTCTTTCTCGCAGTATTTGTCTTGCCAGAAGCCAGTAAATAACTGCTAGAGCTCGTCTGCCCTTGTTGTTTGTTGGAATGACTAGGTCTATACCTGTGAATTCATTATCCGTACTGCACAAAGCCACGACTGGTATACCTACTGCGGCTGCTTCCATGACTGCTTGAGCGTCTGCTCTTGGATCAGAAACCACTAGCACTTCTGGTTCGATGCGGTTGGGGTACAACGGATTTGACAGAAGCCCTGGAATGAAACGACCAACTACAGGGGTTGCTTTGGTCACTTCGCAGAATTTCTTAACTGGTTCTTGTGCATAGAGTCTGGCTGCGGCTGCAGCGACTTTTGACGGTTCGAATCGGGCTAGGAATTTGGCGGTTGCCTTTATTCGGTCATCTGTCTTCTTAACGTCTAGGACGAATAGGCCGTCGGGTCTGACGCGGTATATGAACTGTTCAATGTCTCCTGTTTTCATTCTTGTTCCGATGTGTATTCCAGCTGACAGCAACGTGTCTCGCGGCATCAGTAATCCTTCTTCTGGAACAGCTACTTCCGCTGATTCTGTAGGCTCAGTTATTTCTGTTTCACTTGCCGTCTCAGGCTTTGCCTCTTCATCCAGTGGTTTGGCTTCCACTTTTTCCTCTTCTGCGCTTTCAGCTTCTTTCTTGATTTCCTCATCTTCTGACAAGTTTTGCTCCTCCCTATGGCATTTGGAGATGAGCCATTTTGACTCTATCCCCTAAGAACTCCTCGATCCTTATTAATTCATTTATCTTTGCGATTCGTGCTCCTTCAACGATTCCTGTCTTTATTACAGGGCACTTGAAAGCCACTGCTAGGTGGGCTATGTGCCAATCGCATGAATCACCTGAACGATGTGACATAACCGGAACGTACCCATTTCTTCTGGCCAATTCAACTGTTTCCGAAGCGTCAGTAAGTGTGCCAACTTGGTTCACCTTTATTATAACGGCGTTGGCTGCTTGCATCTTTATTCCGCGACTTAGCCTCTCAGTGTTTGTGGTGAATAAGTCGTCGCCGCATATTAGGCAATTCTTCGCTTTCTTGGTGAGTTCTGCAAAACTCTTGAAATCTTCCTCATGAAAGGCATCCTCAACATAGACAAGATGGTACTTTTTGATAATTTCTAGGATGAAATCCAGTTGTTCGCCCGCGTTTCTTTTTTTCCTTTCCCTTTCGTAAACGTAACTTTTTCCTTTCCCGTTCCAAAGTGAAGATGCAGCGACATCAATACCTAAGCCGCATTCAAAACCTAACTCTTTGCTTACTTCTTCACATGCGTTAGCTAGAACATCAAAAGCTTCTGAGTCTCCGATGTTTGCAATCCAAGCGCCCTCATCGCTTTTTCCGCCACCGAAAAACTTGTCCTTCTTCTTGAGGACTTCGCCAATCTTTTTGTGAGTTTGTATATTAGCTGCGGCGGCTTCTAGAAAGGATTCAGCTCCGTAGGGGAGAACAAGGAATTCTTGTATATCGGGAGATTTTCCATGCGTATGTTGCCCGCCGCTTATCGCGTTTCCCAATGGAAAGGGAAGCTCGTGGACAACATGTCCACCTAGGTATTGAAAAAGAAGAGAACCGTAAGAGTTTGCAGCTGCTTCTGCGTTGGCTAGTGAGATTGCGAAGGCAGTGTTTCCTCCGATGACTTTGAAATCCTTTGAACCGTCGACCTCATGCAGTGTTTTATCAATTTCCTCTTGATAATCAGCATTCAATCCGACGATTTCTGGAGCCACAAGCGCTTCAACTTTTTTCAGTGCTTGATCTACTCCACCTTGAGGGTAGTAAACAACTTCTGCTCTTCCGCGGCTTTTTCCTGCGGGGGCGGCGACTCTTCCGAACCCTGAGGTTGTTATAATGTCTGCTTCTATAGTTTCTTCGCCGCGACTGTTGAAAACTTTTCTCGCGATGAGGTCCTCGATGACTGTTGACATGTTTTTCTCCTTTTCAACCATCTAGTAGGTAGCTCGAGCCTCTTTTCGTTTCTCAGATTCTTCGTAGAAGCGTAGAACTTCGTCGAGGATTTCTACGTGCGATAGCAACATGCGACGGCAACAATATCTTTTGACTTCCAGATTGTCTAAGACTTCGCCGGCGTTTTCTCCGGCCTTGACTCTTCTGGCGAATTCTTCCCACTTGTCTCCGATTAGCTTGCCGCATGTGAAGCATCTGACGGGTATTATCATTCAATCAAAACCTCATTATCTGTAGCTTTTCTGCTCTTTAGCCCGTGCTCCGGGTCCACCGAACTTCTTGGGTTCTTTCTTTCTAGCGTCCCCAACTATCATTGTTCGGTCGTATTCGGCGAAAACTGTGCGCAAGTGTGCGCTTTTTGTCCATTTCAGCAAGGCGTTTGCAACAGCCATTCTTGCCGCTTCTGCCTGTCCCATAAAGCCTCCACCTGAAACCTTCACATCCAGATCTAGCTGCTTCCAAACATCCTCTCCCGCTTGCAAAAGTGGTTCTTTTATCTTCTCGCGTGAAATCTCAGGTTCGAGGATCTCCAGCGGTGTCCTGTTTATGCGTATTTTTCCAATTCCAGATCTAGCGACAGCGCGTGCTGTGGCTGTTTTCCTTTTTCCACTGACAACTAAAACTTTCTTTGCTGGCATAGTTATTCACCAGGGTACCATCCTAATTCTTTCGCAAATTCGTCAACTGTGAGGTATGGGCAAGTTAGTTTTTTGGCTGAAGCATTTGTAAAGGTTTCCATCTTTTGATCCTTGAAGTCTTTTGGTACTCCCATGTACACCTTGAGCCGTTTGTAGGCTTGCTTGCCTTTTGGCTGTTTGATCGGGAGCATGCCTTTCACACTTTTTCTAACAAGCCTATCAGGTCTTCTGTAATGGAATGGACCTCTTCCTGGGGCTCCTACTCCGAGAAACTCTTTGGCATCACTTAACTTGCCGCTTTTTTTTCCAGAAAGTATGGCTTTTTCCGCGTTTACGATTATTATTTCTTCGCCTTTCAGTAATCGTTTGGCTACGTAGGTTGCCATTCTTCCTACTATGAGTCCATCTGCATTTACTATCGTGAGGGTTTTTGTTGTTTCCATGTTTTCACCCAATTATTTTGATGTTTGATCCTTTCGGGTTCTTTTTGATCAAGTCAGGAAAGGATATGCACTTGCCATTCACGGAACTTATTTTTTCCTTTGCTTTTTCGGAGAAAGCGAAGGCTGTTACCGTTATGGGGTGGCTTATTTCGCCTGCACTCAATACTTTGCCGGGGACTACTACTGCTTCGTTCTTTTCCGTATACCTGTTCAAGCGGCTCAAGTTTACGGCAACACGATTCTTTCTCGGCACGGCGAGGCGTTTGGCTATGTCTCGCCAGATTTCAACCTTGTTTTCATTGCTTTGTTTTCTTAAGAATCGAATAAGCCCTATGAGTTCGGGGTTTGTTGTTTTAGCTTTCTTCACTCTTTTTCACCTTGACTTGGCTTTCGAACTCTTTCAGTTGTTTGTCTAAGATTTTGATGGCTTCAGCCATTATTCTCTCAGGTGGGAGCGCACCCGTAGATTCTAAGCCGAATATAAATGCGTTCTCTTCCCAGCTGACCTTTATTGCTGGTTTATCTTTCGAACAAGCATCGACGCAATCTTGGCAAAGGGTGCAAGCCAACAAGTCTACAACTTCAATCTTCTTATCTTTGTTTGCTAGGACTCTTTTCGGGCAGATTTCCACGCATTTTCCACAAACGCCGCAGTTCTTGCTGGAAATCTCTATTTTTGGATAATACTTGTATGCACACATGGAAACTGGCTGCCATTTTGCGTGATTCTTTCCCTTGCCTAGTCTTGCGTAGGCTTCAAGTCTGAGTCTTTGTTCTTTCGCCAGCTTTACCACTGGTATCTTATCGCTCACAGGTACTACGTCCTTGTTTTCCGAAGTTAACTCGCCTGAGTAAACAGTTCTTGTTCCTTCCTTTGCTTCCACATCCAGTGTGAGTGTGACTCTGCAAAGGTTGCAACCGAATTCGCTTTTGCATTCACATTCTTCGGGTAAGCTGTAACTGTCTAGATCAGTTTTGAGTGGGACGAGTCCAAGTCTGTGAGCTATCATTTCATCTTGCATTACTGACGAGTTTTCAAGCATGACAACTTCATCTACTGCCATGCACGGAACCTCAGAAAGGATTATCCTTCTCAAGGCGTTCATGTATGGAACGTCAACATCACGAATAAGCAAGCGCATGTTTTTGTCGTCTTTTTCGAGTACCTTCATTTCCACTTGTTTGGACACTCCGTAACAGAGTATGATAACTGCTGTGCCGTTCAATAGAATATTGGTGCATTATTTCAATTTTTCTATTAACAGAACAACAAGATGGATTGGCTAGACTCTTCTTCCTCTTCTACCGCCTGGTCTTCGAGTTCCATCATGTGGGACAGGTGTAATTTCTTCTATGCGTTCAATGCGGAAACCCGCTCTGGCCAGCGCTCGTATGGCGGCTTGTGCGCCTGGGCCGGGAGTTCTAGGTCCTGATCCTCCTGGTGCTCTAACCTTTATGTGTATTGCCGTTATTCCTTTATCCTTCGCAACATCCGCTGCTGCTGTAGCGGCTCGCATTGCAGCATATGGTGAAGATTCCAGTCTGTCGGCTTTTACGAACATTCCTCCAGATGTTCGGGCTATTGTTTCTGCGCCTGAAATATCTGTTATGTGGATTAGAGTGTTGTTGTAGGAGCTGAAAATATGGACTACTGCCCATTTGTCATTTTTCTTGCTGCTGCTCATTGTCTTTCCTCTGTGGGTTCATTTGCAGGTCCTGCTTCTATCGTGGGGGCGACTGATATGGTTTGGCGCAGAGGGTGACTTGGATTCGCAAGTGGGCTCTTTGGAGTATATGCTATTTGGGATTCTTCGTCTTTTGTTACGATGTAGCTTGGCACGGTTACGCGTCGTGTTCCTATGGCAATGTGTCCGTGAGTTATCAGTTGACGGCATTGTTGAATTGTCTTCGCTAGGCCTTTGCGGAAAACGATTGTTTGGAGCCTGCGTTCTAAGAGGTCTTCTATGGCCAAGTCTAGAACATCGTCTAGAACTGCTGTTTCGGGGAGAATACCTATTTTCTTGAGGCGGTTTACTAGTTCGTCTTCCATTTTTTTGCGTTCTTCGGCTGATTTTCCGATGAGTGAACGTGCTATTCCTCTGAAGTTTGACAGCGCTGTTTCGTGTCGCCATAATTCATGTTTGTTTCTCAAGCCGTACTGTCCTAGAAGCTTTAGTTCTTCTTGCAATATGTCGGTGCGCCATGGAAAACGTGGAGTATCGTATTTCTTTCTTTGCTTTTTAGGATCGCCCATAATTACTCCTTCTTCGCGGCAGCTGCCTTTGCAACAAGGTCTTTCTTCTTGACTCCGAGAGCCTTTCCAGCCCTTCCAGTGGTCTTGGTTCTTTGTCCACGCACTTTTAATCCATAGGCATGACGATATCCTCGCCAAGATTTTATGTTCTTCATCTGGTCTACGTCCATTTTCGTTCTCAGAACAAGGTCAGCACTTATCAAGTGGGCATCTTTTCCTGATTCAGCGTCTTTTCTTCTGTTAAACAGCCATGATGGCAACCCATGTTTTGTTGGGTCTTTGATCATTTCTTCTATTCTCTCAACTTCTGCTTCGGTTAGAAAGCCTGCTCTTTTTTCTGGGTCTACTCCAGTTTTCTTCAAGATAGCGTTTGCTAGGCTTAGGCTGACCCCTTTGACCCTTGCTAGTGCGTAGGGTGTCTTCAGGGTACCGTCTACATCAGCGTCGATTATTCTGAGTATGTGCCGGAATTCTTCTGACATTAGCAGTCATCTACTTCTGCTTGAAACTAACAACGAAATGAACCGTACTTTATTTAAACCTTACTGGCTACTGCGCGCTTATTCCAGAAGGGTAGTAACGATGATTTCCATGTAGTCACGGCCAAAACAGTGGATGATGCTTCTAAACTCATAACAGTCGGTTTCGAGTTCGTTCATGAGTATCAAGGCATGATGATCTATCGCAAAAAGTAAGCTATATTTGTTTATAATAAGTCATAAATCGTAATATAGGTTAAATCTTTTAAGGAGATACAGGTATAATCAGAGAATGAAAAATGGAAGGATGACGTTAATGGTGAAGAGTGGAGAAGAGGAGAAGGCTAAGCATATCCTTACCGACCCCAAACTCGCTGCTATCAAGGCCATGCTGGAAAAGGATCATGCGATAGATTGCATTCTGTTGCTTCACATGAAACGCGGAAAATGGAAGGAAGCGAAAGACTTCATGCGTGAGAACAAGCTGACGCTGAGCGATGGCACTTTCAGAGCCAGAATGATCGAGATCGAAGAATTGGGCTTGGCTAAGAGCGTGCGCATCGATCCGTTGAAGAAGTACTATCTGAAGACGGAGTTTGGTGAAAAGGTCGCGAAGCTTCTGCTGAAGTTCTTTGACGAGCTAAACCTATAGGTTCGCAACAGAACGTTTCCTGTTGTTGTACAGTTTTCTTTTCTGATTGTTTTCCTAGCTCGTGGATTATCTGTTTGCCTTGTTGTTTTGTAGTTCTGTTTTACAAATGAGTAATATGGTGTCTCAAGTCGTAAGATTTAAATGCCTCGTCTCTACTAACACTACCAAATAACCTCAAAAGGAGGGATAGAAAAAAACATGAAAATATTGAAGAACATAAAGGCCCTAAGCCCCGTCGTAGCTTCAATCATACTCATCGCCGTAACAGTGGCAGTCAGTATAGCCGTAGCAGCATGGATGGGAGCCCTAACATTCACGTTCATGGCAACAGAGCAAGTGCAGATAACGAACATCGGTTTTGGCCCAAGTATTGCTAGCAGCTGGATCGCTGTGACAGTGAACAACACTGGAACATCACCAGTTACTATAAATGAGGCCTGGGTAAACAATGCCAAACAGGCTATAACTACGCCGAGTCTTCCACAAAATATTGTTGCAAACAACGGTACCATGCTCTACATAAACATGACTATAGCTAACGGTTACAACTATCAAGTCAAGCTAGTGTCTTCAAAGGGCAACCAGTTCACATATTCAGCAGTTGCTCCCACCACTTAGTTTCTCCATTTGTTCGTTGAGATTGGGGGTAGGGTGAAAACACACTCTCCACTTTCCTCTATTGTTTCCTCTCTGGAGGTACCAAAAAATGGTCGTAGAAATAAAAGAATATGCTTCAGCAGAAGAAATGGCAGAAATGCTCGATAAAGAAATCTCAGATACTAAGAGCACATTAGGCGAGTATCTGCGCCGACTGGATGACATCAGAGCCTTGGCTGAAAAATCCAAGAAAATCCGCGAAGTCGTCATGAAACTTGCAGGCAAAAAAGCTGCAACAGAAAGCCTCGGCGAAATATCCATAGGCAGTCTAAACATAGTACTGGACGCCAACCCGTTCCACGAATTAACAGCCATAGAAGAAGTCGTGCGTAGCCATCAAGAAAGATTGCTCGTACTTCAAAAAGCACGCGAAGCACTAAAATGGCTTGATCAGATCGGTGACACTGAAGGCCTAAAGTATCTCGTCGTGGAAACCGACGGCGTTCCTGAGCGCATACTCTTCAAGATATCCTAAGAGCAGAGCACGGAAGTGAAAAACATGGATAATGAAGTCTACTCCTTCGCGCTAAAGAACACTCTGGATGAGATTCAGAACATCTGTCCTGACATCAAGAACTCTTTCATATTCAAAGAAGATGGCGAAATCATAGCTGGAGATGAAAACACTCCAGAAAAAACCATCGTTAAAGTCATAGATTCTTTTGACGCCATACTAGAAAAAGCTGACGCCATAGGTGGCGTCGACAGCATAACTCTAGAAAGCAGCGAGGGTAGAGTAAACGTTTCCTGCATGAATGACCTTTACCTTGTTACAGTAACTTCAAAAAACGCAGATAAGAACTACGTAAACACCGTAACGCATGTCCTCATTCCCACGGTTCTCAAGCTGCTGGAAAGAATCACACCTGCCCCCCTCAAAAACACCATGCCTGAACCCAGAATAAAACCTGAAAGCGCAACGATCACAGAAAACGAAAGATTCACAGAAGAGTCCGAGGAAGAACTCGCAATAGAAGAACCCAAACCGCTCCTGCGACCTGAAGTTGAGGCACAGTCTTTTCTCCCAGAACCCCCAGTGAATCAGTTCATAGTCGAAAACATTGGAGGATTACTCGTGCCAACAGACACTGTGCGAATCGACAACGAGACACTTTCACAATGGCAGGAACTTTATGAAGATAGAAGGATTGAAGAGGTTGAAATCGAAACTTTCGGCGGGCAAACGACACAGTGTAAGGTCAAACCCATAAAAGATTCAAAACACGAAGGAAAGGGAATAATACAGATGCCCGAGAAAATCCAGACAATCTTGGAGATCAAGAAGGGCGAACTCGTCAGAGTCAAGCCAATAATCCAGTAATGGAGGCAATAAAGCATGACCAAGAAAAGAAGAAATGAACAAGAAGTCACCACCATAGTCGAACCCATAGCTCTGGAAGAAACGACATCCGTCAGCAGCCTCCGATCAAACCTAGAAGAAATCAAAAACTATGACGGCGTCGTAGGCTACATACTAAGAAACTCCACTTCAGCGTCGATAGACCTCAGAGATCCAGGAAAGATGATCGACTACGCGATTCTCTCTTCCTCGGCCATCGATGCAAACCAAGAGCTTTCGGAGCTTTTCGGGCTGGGCAACGCAAAAAGCGTTGTCATCGAAGGGAAAAATGTCAAAATGCTTTCCTTGACAATTGACGAGAGCAAGGTAAGCGTTTTCATGGAGAAAAATGCTGACAGTGCGAAAATCCTTAAAAAACTGTATGCCCACTAGGGCCTGATTGATATCCTATCTCTATTTTCCGTCTTTCTAGCTTCCAAATTCTCATACTTAAGCTTTCAGAACGTTTAAATTTGTGTTTTGGGCTATTATTATTGGGAGAAGGGAGGTACAAATAGCCTTTCCAGAGGCTATGCAGGTGAGTTTATTGATTCGAAACGGAAAGGAGGATAGTAATAACCATCGCGGACGGTTTGATATTATTGCTGATATTCTGGATGCTTCTTTCGGTGGGGTCAAGAAAACTCATCTGATGTACCATTGCAACCTCAGCTTCAGACAACTGAAGATCTATTCGCATTTTCTGCTCAGCCAAGGTTTCCTTAGAATAATCATTGGAGAGGACAGTAACAATAATGGGACTTTTGAGGTCACAGATAAAGGCAGAGAATTCTTGAAGGCTTATAGAGGTTTGAAGTCTCTCATGCAGTAGCCGGTTGTGCTAGGAATTTCTGAGTTGTTTTATCGAGTTTCGCTTTCCTTTTTGTTTCATCCATCAGTATGAAACCATATTCCTTCAAAAACTCGGTCACCGAGTGAAATTGATCTTCATCCATTTCCAATTCTCGTTGTATTTCCTCAAACTTATGCCATTTTCCATCACTAAGAGTCTCTAGAACGTCTGCGATCTTTGAAGTCATTGCTGTCTCCTCTATGGATAGTATCGTGTGTATGTGTTGGTTAAATGTCTTCTGAGGTTGTCTTCTGGTATCGTTATTCAGAACTTATTTCTAGAAGATTAATTGTGTTCAGCTATTCAAAATCTAGTAATAGCAGAATTACTGCTTCTAAAACTGCGAGAAGCCTGCAACTACTTGACTTTGTCGATCGCTATTTCTCGTATTCTCTTGTCCATGCGTATTCCCAGTTCTAAGCTGTTGTCTGTTAGGTTCGTTATACGTGTACATTGAATTATCAATGTCTTCTGTGGCGGTATTATTATCGTTCCGATAGTTGGTCTTTCCATGGCCTCCTGTGCTTCCAAGTCTTTTTCCCCTTGTTTCACCAAAAATATCCTCCAAGTCTGATCCAACTTTACCTGTTTCATCGTTGGGTCACTTTCGACGAGTCCAGCTTTCGTGAGAAAGGTGATTATCTTGCGAAGTTCATCTTCGTGGATTTTCAAGTTTGCCATAATGTGGCTAAAGTCGTGCCACTGGTCATCATCCAATAGAGCCAGCAGTTTTTCCAATTTCGCGGACAATATCAAATGCCCTTCCAGTCTAGGAAAACGTTTGTTAATATGACAACGTCATTTTATATGCTTTGAGAAACTCTAAACTAGAATGAACTTCTGTTTCGTGGATGAATCGTCTCTTTGTCTTGCTGTAGTGCCATTATAGCCTTGTGCAGATTCTTTTAGCAAAGTCTTTATCAAAAGTGGCGCCTCACTAATACAAAGCAACGGGGAACATCTCAGATGGGAAAAAAAGTTGACTGGTTGCAGGTCTTAGTTCAATGCAAGGAAAACATACGAGAAGACATATCCCCGCTTCTATTGATGCTATCTCAACCGCAACCAGACTTGGGCATAGGCGCAGGTGGTGACGCGTTAAGACGAACCGATTTGGCAGCGGAAAATGCGATTGTAAACACTTTGAAAGAGCACGAAGTGTCGTTCACGCTCGTAAGTGAAGAATCCGGTGTGAAAGAATATGGGAAAAACCCTCACGATTGCTACGTGACAACTGATCCCATAGATGGAACAACAAACTTAACCAGAGGAATACCATTCTACGCAACGTCAATCGCCATATCCACAAAACCAACATTAGACACCATAAACACAGCACTAGTCACCGATCTATTTCACGACATAACATACACCGCACAGAGAGGAAAGGGAGCCTACCGCAACAACCAAGCAATAACTCCGTCAAAAAACACTTCACTAGAAGAAGCAGTGATAGGCGTAGACCTGAACTCATACAAAGTCCAGAGAATAACCTCGCAGTTGACAAGCCTGATTCAGAGAGCGAAACACATACGTCACTTCGGAGCCAATGCGCTAGAGCTTTGCTACGTCGCAGATGGGACAACAGATGCATTCATAGACATACGTGGAAAACTTCGCACTACAGACATGGCGGCTGCTTGGCTAATAATAGGAGAAGCCGGTGCAAAGATCACAACACCTGAGGGAAGACCCTTGAAGGTCAAGCTGGATCCAAGACAAAAAGTAGAATTCATAGCAGCAGCCAACCAGAAAATACACAGAATCATACTTGATTTGATAAAGTCAGAAAAGGAGACAAAATGATAACCCTCCTCTTCCCGCATCCAGTCGTGTTGATCAGAACACAGAAAACAAGAACAATGGTAATAGCTGATCTGCACATAGGCTGGGAAATGGCTCTCTCCAAAAAAGGTATACATGTCCCAACGCAGACGCCAAAACTTCTGGGAAAATTGGCATCCGTCATATCTGAGTACAAGCCGGATGAATTGCTGATTTTGGGTGACGTAAAACATACAGTTGCGACTGCAGTAACAGGCGAATGGCAGGACATACCAGATTTCTTCAACAGAATAAGAACCCGTGTGCGCGAGATAAGTGTGCTTCGTGGCAACCATGACGGGAACCTTGAACCGATGTTGCCAGAAAACGTAAGACTCTTACCTGCAACTGGCGTAACATTGGGCGGAGTTGGACTTTTTCATGGACACCAATGGCCGTCACCACATCTTCTAGAATGCAGGACACTGATTATGGGTCACATTCATCCAGTCGTCGCTTTTCGAGATCCTGCAGGTTTTAGAATAACAAGGCAAGTGTGGGTAAGGGTAAACTGCGACGGGAAGCAGTTGACTAAAGTTCTATTACAAAAACATAAGCTCAAGATTGAAAGCAATCCAGAAGAAACATTGTTAAAGCATTTTGGGATCAGACCCAAAGTTGGGCAGCTTTTCATAATTCCCTCTTTCAACGATTTCTTGGGAGGCAGACCACTAAACGAAAGAAGAGCGAGTCAAAAGGTTAAATATGAAATGCCTGCTGGCCCTGTTCTTCGCTCCGAAGCCGTCGATATGCAAAAGGCAGAGACATATCTCCTAGACGGAACCTATCTTGGAACTCTTTGCCAGCTCGAAGAGCTTAGCTAAAACTCCAGCATAACATTTATACCAAAAACGCTCTTCACATTTCAACTAGGTGTAAGGAATGTCGCCTGGCGAAGATGATTATCCAGAATGGTTTAAGAAGAAACGCTCTCCATTCTTTAGAAGCTTTGACTTTGAGGATATTGACAAAATGTTTCATGAAATGGAAAAAATGATGGAAGAAGAATTCAAAGACTTCACTTCTCAAGTCCCGAAAGACTACGTCAGAGAACGCAAGTTGCCAGACGGCTCAACTGCACGTGAGTTTGGACCATTCGTCTACGGTTACAGCCTGAAAATAGGTCCAGACGGAAAGCCAGAGATCAACCAGTTTGGAAACCTCAAACCAAGCCGTCGCGGGCCACAGGTCAAGGAAGAACGCGAGCCGCTAGTTGACATACTGGATACAAATGGTGAAATTCACGTTGTTGCAGAGTTGCCTGGCGTAGACAAGAAGGACATAAAACTGCATGGAACAGAAGAATCATTGACAATCTCGGTGGATATTCCACAGCGCAAGTACTACAAAGAAATTGCGTTGCCTGCGAAGGTCAAAGTGAACGAGGCAAGGACAGGCTATAAAAACGGCGTTCTGGAAGTAGCATTTCCAAAAGCCAAGGAAGAGAAGAAACCAAAGGGCGAACCGATCAATATAGAATAGCGCACCTCATTTTCTCATATCCAAGTCAATTTACCCAAAAAATGGCTAGTGTGTGCATGGATAAAGATTCGGAGATAGATAGGCTTAACGTTGCTTGTAAAGAAGCAAAAACAGAAGGCAAACTTACTGGCAAGAACTTGACAGAGCTTTATGAAATCTTTGGGCAACGCTTTACGAAGGCTTTTGAAGCTTTGAAGGAAAACCGTGTGAAGAAATATGTCTTTAAGCCAAGCGGAAGAGTCGTTTGGATTGTTGTTGGAAAAGAAAGAGACTATCTGATAATGGCACAGGCTGAATTTTGCACGTGCGATGACTTCTACTTCCGCGTCATGGACCGTCAAGTACATCTGTGTTATCATCTGATTGCCCAGAAAATCGCCAACGTCTTGGACTGGTATGACGCCATAGAAGAACAAGATGAGCTATATGACTCCTTTATGAAGGAGTGGAAAAAACCTACTCCTTAAATATTTAAACTTCAAATGTAGATGAGTAACAGAGGCAATTCCCATGAACGTAGCAGAATACTTCGAAATACTCAAATATGTGCTCATGACCGCAACATTCATAGTGCTGGTTTTAATCTTCCTCTACGCCTTCTACGGCAAAGAAGAAAAAGAAGAAACCTAGGCAAGCATCTTTGTTTTCCGGTGTGTCACCAGAAACATTATGATGCTCAACGCGTAAAGCGTCTTCGAATCCATCTATGTGCTCAGGCTCCTTCTAATATGCTAGAAAGTCGCCAATAGGCTTTTAATAAACTTCACAACATCAATAATTTTCTGCGGTGCCAAAGCAATAATGACGACCGAACAGCTAATCGATCAAATCCTCTCGAACAACCCAAGAGTCTCAAAAGACGAAATCATGGAAAGACTGGAGAAGGAAAAAAGAAGAACAAACGGTCTCATTTTGGAAGAGACTCTTTTGCGGATGATTGCTGTAGACCTTGGCATAAAGATCCAAAACAACAACGCTTCAACACCTGCGCTTTCGATACAAGACTTGGTTCCAAGTTTAGATCACGCTACTATTGTTGGACGAGTGATCGCAACTTTTCCACCTAGAGCCTTCAATGGACGCAGAAGCGGAAGATTTGCAAGCTTTCTCATCGCTGATAAAACGGGCATTCTGCGAATCGTTTTATGGAACGACAAGACAAGCCTCATAGACTCTGCTGAAATAAAGGTCGGGCAGATGGTACGCATTTCGAATGGATACACAAAAGAAGATTCAAGAGGAAAAGTTGAGTTACACATAAGCGAAAAATGCAAAGTCGAAATTAATCCTCAAAATGTCGAAGAAAAGGATTATCCAACCGCCAGCAAATTTGTGACCAAAATCAGCCAAATAACCCACGCGCATAAAAACAACAAGATAAACGTCATGGGCAAAGTAAAAAAGCAATTTTCTACATCCACCTTTGAAAGACAAGACTCAAGCGTCGGAAAAGTAACTCGAATCGTATTAGCTGATGAAACTGGTGAAATATCCACGGTTGTCTGGAACGAAAAGGTGGATGAACTTGAAGAAAACCTGAAAAAAGGCGTCAAACTACAGATATTGGATGCAAAAGTTAAAAAAACATTAAACGAAGGCTTGGAAATCCACATTGACTCAAGCACATACATGGAACTGCTAACACCAACAGAAGAATTTGCCAAAATAACAGACCTGCAACTAGGCTCAGACAACGTCAATGTCGAAGGACAAGTAATTTCCAAACCTGTAATCAGAGAGATCAAAACGTCTAAGGAGGAACTCGTCAAACTTGCCAGCTTTGAGTTAACGGATGAGACGGGTAGAATATGGGTATCAACATGGCGAAAACATGCAGAAACCATTAAGGATCTTAAAGTTGGCGACAGAATAATGATAAAAGATGCTTATGTGAAAAGAGGTTTCAGCGATCAACTGGAAATATCTACGCGGGAATGCTCATCTGTAATTATCGTTCATTAGCGGTTTTTCTTGGTGCCGGGGGCGGGATTCGAGCCCGCGACCTCTGGACCTAGGGCGTTGTTGCCCCTTTTGTTCTCCAGATTATGAGTCTGGCGCCCTGGCCAGGCTAGGCTACCCCGGCTGTGGTTTTTGAAGTATGTTGTTGAGAAAGTTTGAATTAAGTCTATCGATGTCTGACTAGTTGCAAAGAACGCGAGAAATCAGAATATTGAAGTTGCGCGGCTATTCTTCTTCCTTTTTCTTTTTTAATAAGTCGAGATATTCTGGCATCGTTCTGTCAATGTTCCAACTTTTTTCTCCGATCGTTAGGTTCCACCAATTGACGAATCTCTCAAGGCTAATGCTAGCGAACATCAATAACACTACAGCGGGAATTGTGGCGGCTACAACGATGTTCATTGGGAAAGAGAAAGCCAACAGCAAGATCATTGTTAAGAAAAATTCCAGAATCAAAAATACAGGTACGGCAACAGCCCAAAAAATGCCGGAAGAGCAATTTCCGAAAAAGTTGGCTCCTGGAATCTTTAGAAGTAGCCTGTAAATTAAGGGCAACTGATTCCTATCGATTTCCTTTACATCGGTCTGGCTCATCGGCAACCAGAGAATCCAGACCATGCAACGTTAGATAAGCTTTTGCGTCAAATCCTCAAAAAAAGGATCAGGTCTAGACTTTTCTTTTCTTGATTTTTTCTACGGTGGATCTTTTTCCAAGATAAACAGAGTCTGTCATATTGACGAAAAGCCCTGTCTCGACGACTCCGGTCAGTCCTTTCAGTTTATTTTCCAATTCTGCGGGGTTGTGCACTAATCCGAAATAGGCGTCTATTACCATGTTTCCATTGTCTGTTATGACTGGCCCGACTTTTCCTTTGCCTTCTCTCAGAGTCGGAGTTCCATCTAGCGCTTGTATTTTGTGAATTGTCAGTGAGGTTGCGAAAGGCAAAACTTCCATTGGTATGGGATGGTTGTTTTCTCCTAAGGTTTTGACCTTCTTGCTTTCGTCTGCAATGATGATAAGTTTCTTTGAGGCAGAAGCAACGATTTTTTCGCGTGCGAGGGCACCACCCATTCCTTTGATCAGGTTTAGCTCACTGTCTATTTGGTCTGCTCCGTCTATCGCCAAATCCAGTGTTGGATGCTCTTCCAGCGTCGTTATTGGAATTCCATTCTTCACAGCGAGCATAAAAGCTTGATAGGATGTTGGCACGCCTAAAACATTGATTTTTTCACGCTTCATCTTGTTCCCTATTTCTTCGATGGCATAGGCAGCTGTGCTTCCGCTTCCCAAACCCACGACAAAACCGTCTTCGACATGTTTGACTGCTTCTTTGGCAGCATTCTTTTTGGCTCTTTCAACCCAGTCTTGTTTAGGATTCAACTTCCATCTGCCCCAATCTATCTAGAACTTTCTCCACTTCATTTCTGATTTCTTCTATCCTTTTCTCCGCCTCTGTTCTTGGACTTGGCTTGGCTGGCGGAGGTTTTCTTTTCTTTTTGGCCTTTTCTTCGGATTCAGTTTTCTCTTCAAGATCTACAGGTGGCGGAGTCTTTGTGGTAGGTATTTCTATCTCTTTTATCGGCTGAGTTTGTGCTCTTTGGCGGAGTTCTTCGATTTTTCCGCTCAAGTCATCGAAGCGTTCGCTGAACAGTTTTATAAGATCCTCTTGCATGGCTTCAAGCTCATGCAAGGCAACTACGGACTCGTCTTTTGAAATGGCGTCTTTCACAGTCATCATTCGGGACTTGTAGGTTTGTGCAAGTCTTTCTCTCTCTTCCTCAGTTATTTTTCCCTCTGCATGTGCTTCGTAAAGCCGTCGAATCGCGTCACCTAGAATCTCTCTCTCCAAGTCCAGAATTCGCAGTTCTCCTTTGGCCCGGCCAGCTTCATTTGGAGAAACGCTTTTGATAATCTTGAATGGCAAACCAGCGAGTTCAGCCTGCGATTTTTCCTCTTTTGACACCTTTTCTATCTTCTTTCCACGTTTTCTCATGGCAAAAACAACGATCAAACAGGCGATGATCGCCACTATCACAATTATCGCTAGTGTTAGGGGATCATCAAAGGGCACGGATTTTCCTCTCTATCTTCATAGTCGTTTATCCATATATAAATTATAATAATTCGTTTTCGTCAACGATTTTGCATGTAAGTTATAAAAATTTCTGCCACTCGATCTAAGCATGCCCTGCCAAGTAGAAGCCCATAAATGGTGCCAACTAATCGGTTTACACTGCGTTCACCAAAATAATCAATGACAAGCCTGTGCCTTCTATTGGCTTCCTTAGCCGTGAAATATCTTGCTTCTCTTGCCAGTGTCTCAGGGTCAGAAGAACTGAGCCTCTTGAAAAGCAGATCAAGCTGTAATTGTTCCAAGTAGTCTTCCAAGCCGGTTGGCATGTCAATCCATCTTTTTTGTTGTAAATGAAGAGCCTCGGGCGGGAATTGAACCCGCGACCGCCGCCTTACCAAGGCGGTGCCCCACCAGGCTAGGCTACCGAGGCAAGCGCAACACTATCTAGTTGCAAACGGTTTCTTAGGTTTTAAGGTTCCCTAAGCTTTACGGTTAAACAAATATAAAAGAGAACACAATCTCAACATCTGAGTCCCGTTATTTGCGGGGGTGTCCGAGTCTGGCCAAAGGAGGCAGGCTTAGGACCTGCTGCCGCAGGGCTGCATGGGTTCAAACCCCATCCCCCGCACCAGAATTTCCGCCATATTTCGAGCTTATTGTAGCTAGTCGAACCCAATTTATGGCGTTTTCAGCTGGGTGTGCGGGGTCACGAATTGAACATGTATTTACCGGTAAAATGCTGCCCGCGTAGTTTCGGGATAGGTTCAAACTCTCGGTTCAAACTTTTTCTTCATTCTATCATTTTGCGAGTAATAACTAGCTTAATCGCGATTGAAAAGGCTACGTTTTACTAGTGTTTTGGCTATTCACCCGAGAGCTCGTCGTTTTTTCGCTGTCATGTTATGCGAGAACAAGGAATAGACCTGTCAGCCAACAAGCCAAAACTGATTACTAACCAGGATGGTTCAGGAAGCAGACATGATAATCGTGATGGGATACAGCGCGCAAAGATTCTTCCCTATTCTTCTAATATCTCATATGAAGATGTTATTTTAACTGCATTCTTTAACATCCCTCCTACTGAGCAGTATTTTTCTTCAGAGAGTCTTATTGCGCTTTCAACAGCCTCTTTACTAATGTTCTTTCCTTTAATGATGTACTTGAGATGAAAGCTGGTAAACACTCGTGGCGGTTCATCTCTTCTGTCTGCTGTCATCTCTACTGAATAGTCTGAGAAATCCTGCCTTTTCTTCTTCAATATTGTCACAACGTGATAACTGCTGCATGCAGCTAAACTTGCTAGAACATTCTCCATTGGCGATAGCGCAGTCTCTTTTCCACCATTTGGTATGGGAGCATCGAAATTAACAGAAAGCCCTTTTTCATTTTTCGCTATGAAACGATAGTTTCCTT
>Ga0315279_10001582_pt1 | contig 37398 bp, 25 predicted proteins | sample YL17G06_20_MG_FD_203694 | JGI IMG/M metagenome (GOLD analysis project Ga0315279, IMG submission 203694) | Sediment microbial communities from Yellowstone Lake, YNP, Wyoming, USA - YL17G06_20 | ecosystem: Environmental > Aquatic > Freshwater > Lake > Sediment | place: USA: Wyoming | collected...
ACGATCGTGTTCCCCCGTCGGCCGTAGGGGCGAGGTCTCCTCGCCCCAGGGTGCCGCGACGGCGCCCCTACCGCAATCGGCTGTGTCGAGGACGATCGTGTTCCCCCGTCGGCCGTAGGGGCGAGGTCTCCTCGCCCCAGGGCGCCGCGACGGCGCCCCTACCGTATGGTCCCATGCAGCCCGCTCCCATTGGACGCCGCGCGCCGCGCCGCTACCGTACCCTACGGCAGGACCGGCGAGTTCTGCCGTCGCCAGCGCGCGCAGCCGTCCCCGGCCATTGACATAATAGTCGTTATCGGCCCCGCTGCCGCCCTGGCCAACGCGCGCGGCCATCCGCAGCGGAACGAAAGGACCACTCCAATGGCAGCAATGCGGGAAGACGTCTACCGCGGCGAGCTTCTCCAGTATCCCGGTCCGTGGGCGTTTGGGATCCCACGAGCGCACATCATCCTCGTGGCCGACGCGGAGCTCGAGGCGCTCCAGGACCCCGACCGGCCGGTGAACGTCAGCCTCGGCCCGACGCCGGACATGAAGACGCTCCGCCAGATCTGCGAGGGTGCCCGCCGACGCGGCGCGCGCACGCTCATCGTGGCGTTCGATCACTTCTTCAGCCAGTACCGCCCGGGGCAGGGCGCGCGCGAGCTCCTGCCGGACACCGACGAGTACATCGACCGCATCGCCCGGGTGAGCGCGGTCGCCGAGGAGTACGACCTCGGGCTCGAGCTCAGCCTCGTGAGCCCGCTCGAGCTCGGCGTCGGCTGGCGGCGCGCCACGGGCGAGACGGGTCGCTGGGTCCACTACCGCGAGGGCATTCGCGACCCGAGGACGGGCGGCTTCCTCGTCCAGCTCTGGCGGCACCGACGCTGGGCGAACAACAAGGGCGCCTTCGAGCTCGAACCGGACGGCTTGCGCGCCTTCGCCTTCCGCGAGCAGGGCATCGGCGGCACGCACCTCTTCGCCGTCGCGCCGGAGGACATCATCGAGGTGACCGCCTCCGCCGTCCTCGACGATGCGAACGCGCCGGTCTATCAGAACGGGGACTTCCTCGCCGAGCGGGTCTCCGTCCGCGGCGAGGGGATGAGCGACATCGGCCCGTTCGACCGCGTGCTCGTCGTGCTGTCGTACAAGAGCCCGGAGATGGACTACTTCAGCGACCGCGCGGCGCCGTTCCTCGACGAACTCCTCTCGCGCTACGCCCGCGCCGGCGTGAAGCTCAACGGCCTCTACGCCGACGAGATGCACATCCAGCAGGATTGGGGCTACTTCAACCACCACGAGCACGGCCAGTTCGCCTTGCGGTACCTCACTCCCGGCCTCGCGAGACGGTACGTGGCCGAGTACGGCGTGCCGTCCGGCGGACGGCCCGGAGATCTCGACCCGTTCATGGTCTACATGTGCTACGGCCAGCACGACTTCCTCCCGACGACGGCGGCGAGCGCGCCGGCGCAGCACGTCTTCGGCCGCACCGAGAAGGACGTGCACGAGACATTCCTCTTCCGCGCGCGCTACTACCGGCTGCTCGAAGGCGGCGTCATCGACCTCATGGCCGCGGCGAAACGTCGCGCCGAGGAATTGGCGGGGCATCGCCTCCAGGCGCGCGCGCACGCGACGTGGGCCGAGAGCCCGACCATCGACCAGTGGGATGCCGGCCCGCTGCCATACTACGCCCAGGCCTACGAGTACACCCCGGCGTTCCGCTGGTCGAATACCGTCCACCAGGCGGCGTCGGCCTGCCAGGACTACTTCCGCTGGAACGACTTCCTCACCGGCGGCGGCAACGATCACGCCGAGGGCGGCTACGCCGACCGCGACTACTTCGCCCTCGCGCTCGCCTGCTCGACCGGCATCCTCAACGACGTGCCGTACGCCTACGCCGCCCATTGGGGCATGCCGGCCGAGATCGCCGAGCGGCGGCAGGCACTCGTGAACGCGTTCGGGGCCGCGGCGAGCCCCACGTTCCAGGCCGTCGAGGACTCCGAGCACCGCGACGTGGACGCGCTCATGCTCTATCCCATCGACCTCGTCGCGGCGGAGGAGCGGTTCGGAAGCTGGATGGTCCAGTACGGCTACGCGAACTACGTCACCGCGGAGAAGCTCGTCGGGGAGGGCCGCGTCGCGGACGCGCGGATCGAGATGCGCGGGCGGCGATTCGGCACCATCGTCGCGCTCTACGAGCCGTTCCCTTCGGTGCGCCTCCTCGCGATGCTGCGGGAGCTCGTCGAGGCGGGCGGCCGCGTCGTCTGGTCGGGACCGCCGCCGGTGCTCACGCTCGAAGGCGACGACGCCCGTGGCACGTGGGAGGCACTCTTCGGCGTCGCCGCGTCGAGGCCCGGCGGGGCGGAGCCGCTCCTCGGCATCCCCGTGCCCGGGCGGACGGTGCGCTTCGAAGGCGCGCTCCGACACGTGCCGCCGCAGACGATCCTCACCGATCTTCTCGTGGACCACATCTACCCACTCGAACCAATGGCCGAGGCATCGGCGGTCGCGCGCGTCGAGGAGTGGACCGTCGGCACGTTCCGACGGACGCCGCGCGGCGGACGCGCCGTGGCGCTCGGCTTCCGTCCGCGCGACGACCAGTCACGGAGCCTCGGCCAGGACGTGCGCACGTGGTTCGAGATCCTCGCGACGCTCGGCGCGTACCCGCCGTCGGGGCGCTTCCCCGGCCAGCAGGACGGGACCGAGCACGTCTCGCGCTCGACGCCGTACCTCGCCTGCCGCTTCCCGAACGGGACGACGGCGCTCGCCGTCCACTTCCGCGAGTACCCCGAGGGCTGGCACGGCGGCTTTCAGCGCGACGCCGAGCGCGACCGGGCGTGGCTGGCGGCGCATCCGCTGCCGCCGGACCGGCTCCGCCTGCACGACTTCGCCGTGAACGGCCACCGGGTCACGTACGACGGTCGCCTCGCCGTGGCATTCCGTCTCGACGGGGCCGGTGACCTCATCGCGTTCGCCGGGCACGGTTGCCGCGAGATCGTCATTGACGGGAAAAGGTGGGTGTTCGCCGACCGGCCGCTCGCGCACGTCGCCTGGGCGCCGATCCCCGCGGCGCAGCGGGTCGAGGGCGGCGCGGTCCTGCGGGTCTGGGCCGATGGCGAGGGCGCCGTGCACCTGCCGCTCACGCGGGAGATGGCGAGCGCGGCGGTGGAGGTCGTCGCCGAGGGGCCGACGCCGGGAAGCCGCGGCGATGCGGTCGCAGCGCGCGTCGAGGGCGGCGCGCTCGTCTTCGACGCGGGCGGCGCGACGTCGCGGCGGTGGCTGTACGTCTGCGCGCAGTGAGCAGGCTTGCAGCAACGCAGGCTGGTTCGTGTACCCTTGGAGAGGTTCCGCCGCGCGTCCCGCGACGCTATCATATAGCTCACCACGTTGCCACTCGCAGGGGGAAGAGATATGCGTCCCGTAACCACGTTCACCATCGTGCCGTCGCTGCCAGAGCGCATCGGGCGGCTCATCGACCTGGCGAACAATCTCTGGTGGACCTGGGAACACGAGGCGATCGACCTCATCCGGAGGATCGATCAGGACATGTGGGACACGCTGCAAGTCTGCCACAACCCGGTGAAGCTGCTGGCGCGGGTATCGCAAGCGCGGCTGTTGGAGCTGACTGAGGACGAAGGGTTCCTCACGCAGTACGACCGCGTGATCCGCTGGCTCGACAGCTACATGGAAGCCGACGCGAAGGGGACGACATGGTTCAAGCGGACGTTCCCCGATGCCCGGGATGCCGTGATCGCCTACTTCTCCGCCGAGTTCGGCCTGAACGAGTGCGTCCCCAACTACTCCGGCGGGCTCGGCGTGCTCGCGGGCGACTACACGAAATCGGCGACCGATCTGGGCCTGCCGTTCGTCGGCGTCGGGCTGCTCTACCAGCAGGGGTACTTCCGGCAGTACCTCAACAACGACGGATGGCAGCAGGAGGAGTATCCCGTCAACGACTTCTACTCGATGCCCCTGGAGCTGATGCTGGGTGCCGATGGGACGCCGGTGAAGATCGGCGTGAGCTACCCCGGCCGGACCGTCTACGCGCAGATCTGGAAGGTGCAGGTCGGCCGCGTGCCGCTGTATCTCCTCGACACGAACATCCCGGACAACCCGAGCCTGGCCGACCGCGACATCACCGACCAACTGTACGGTGGCGACCGTGAAACGCGGATCAAGCAGGAGGTGATGCTCGGCATCGGCGGCATCCGGGCGCTCGCCGCGCTCGGCATCACGCCGTCGGTGTGCCACATGAACGAGGGGCACTCGTCGTTCATGGCGGTGGAGCGCATCCGGCTCGTGATGGAACGGGAGAAGTGCTCGTTCGACGAGGCGAAGGAGATCGTCCGCTCGGGGACCGTGTTCACGACGCACACGCCGGTGCCCGCCGGGAACGACACCTTCAGCCCGGACATGATCGACCGCTACCTCTACCCGTACTACGAGGCGCTCGGCATCGGCCGGGAGCGATTCCTCGCGCTCGGGCAGGAAGACCCGGGGCAGCCGAACGCGCAGTTCGGCATGACGGTGCTCGCGATCAACCTCGCGTCGTACACGAACGCCGTGAGCAAACTGCACGGCCGCGTGGCGCGGGAGATGTGGAAGCGGCTCTGGCCGAAGGTGCCGGTCGACGAAGTGCCGATCTCGTCCATCACGAACGGCGTGCACGTGCGCTCCTGGATCTCGAACGACATGGCGTGGCTCTACAGCCGGTACCTGAGCCCGCGCTGGATGGAGCGGCCCGCCGATCACACGATCTGGGAGAAGGTCAGCCGCATCCCCGACGAGGAGCTTTGGCGCACCCACGAGCGGCGTCGCGAGCGGCTCGTCTCCTTCGCGCGGCGGCGCCTCGAGCACCAGCTACGTCGGCGAGGGGCCACCAAGCGGGAGATCATCGCCGCCGCCGAGGTCCTCGACCCGGAGGCGTTGACGATCAGCTTCGCCCGGCGCTTCGCCACGTACAAGCGGTCGACCCTCCTGCTCCGCGACCCGGATCGGCTCATGCGGCTCCTCTCCGACAAGAAGCGGCCGGTGCAGCTCATCTTCGCCGGCAAGGCACACCCTGCCGACGCGCCGGGCAAGGAGCTCATCCGAGCGATCATCCACTTCATCCGCCGCTCCGACGAGATGCGCCGCCGCATCGTCTTCATCGAGGACTACGACATCAACGTCGCCCGCTACCTCGTGCAGGGGTCGGACGTGTGGCTCAACACGCCGCGCCGGCCCCTGGAGGCCAGCGGCACGAGCGGCATGAAGGCGGCCATCAACGGCGCGCTCAACGTCAGCATCCTCGACGGCTGGTGGGACGAGGCGTTCGCCGAGCACGGCGACAAGGACATCGGCTGGGCCATCGGCAGGGGCGAGGAGTACACCGAGCATGAGATCGAGTACCAGGACGACGTCGAGTCGCGGGCGCTCTTCGACCTATTGGAGAAGGAGGTCGTCCCGCTGTTCTACGAGCGGGACGCGAGCAATCTGCCGCGCGGCTGGATTGCCCGCATGAAGGCGAGCATGGTGAACCTCTGTCCGACGTACAACACCAACCGCATGGTGCAGGAGTACACGCGGCGGTTCTACCTGCCCGCCGGGAACCGATGGAAGGCGTTCCAGGCCGATGGTCGGGCACGGGCCGCCGCGCTCGTGAAGTGGAAGGAACGCATCCGGAAGGACTGGAGCCAGGTGCGGCTTCTGAAGGCCGAGTCGGACAGCGTGCGGCAGTTGCCCGTAGGCCAGCACCTGACCGTCAACGCCGACGTGTTCCTCGGTACCCTCACGCCCGATGACGTGGCGGTGGAGGTCTACTACGGCCGGATCGATCCGAACGGTGAGATCGTCGACGGCATGTCGCTGCCGATGGACTACACGGGCGAAGGGTCGCAGAAGGGCTACCGCTACACCGGCTCCATCGAGGGCACGGGCACCGGTCAGCACGGCTTCACGATCCGCGTGCTGCCGCATCATCCGGACCTCATCAATTCGTACGAGACCGGGCTCATCTCCTGGTCGTCGTGATCCGGCGCCGACGCTCGTGACGGTCATCAGCCAGTTGCGCGAGCATCGGTCGGGCTCACGTGGGCCGGCGCACGCGTCGCCGCTGCACTACCTTGTCACGCGTGTAGATCGCCCCGGCGACGGCGAGCATACTTCGTCGGTGGCCATGACGGGCGCTTGCCACTGCAGGGCGGCGATGTACATTCCCCCATCGCGCACCATGTCCCATCGATGCGGCAACTTCGCACACGTGCGAGCGTCTCTCCATACATCCGGTTAACCCCCACGGCGAGGTACGTACATGGCGGAACGGGTGACCATCGGCATGATCGGCTGCGGCAGCATGGCCGGCGCGCACATGCGCGGCCTCCGCGAGCTATGGCAGAAGGATCTGCGGACGTTCGAGGTCGTCGCCACGTGCGACATCGTCGAGGCGGCGGCGACGAAGATGGCCGACGAGATCCAGGCATGGCAGGGCACGCGGCCGCGCGTCTACACCGACTTCGAGGCCATGCTTCGGAAGGAGCCTGAGATGGTGGCGGTGGACATCGTCACCGTCCACCGGTCGCACCACACCGTGGCGCTGCCTTGCTTCGAGGCGGGCAAGCACGTGACGATCGAGAAGCCGCTAGCGATCACCATGCGCGCCGGGAAGCTCATGCTCGACGCGGCGGCGAAGGCGAAGACCGTCTTCCAGGTAGCGGAGAACTACCGCCGCTCGACCGACAACCGCGCCATCAAGTGGGCGACTTCGAGCGGGATGATCGGCAAGACCCGGATGATCTACTGGATCGACGTCGAGGAGCGTGTCTGGTACTGGGGATGGCGCGATCACGTCCGCGAGGCGGGCGGCGGCTGGCCACTCGACGGCGGCGTGCACTTCGCCGACCTCTTCCGCTACCACGTCGGTGAGCCGCAGAACCTCTACTGCGCCGTCCGCACGTACCATCCGACCCGCTACCAAGATAGCGCGAAGATGGAGGGGCCGATCCCCGTCGACATCGAGGACACGACCCTCGCCGTCCTCGAATTCCCCAATGGCGTCGTCGGCCAGTGGACCTACTCCCTCGCCGCGCCGGGCCGCAAGTTCAGCGACCGTGGCATCTACGGGGATAACGGCTCGATCACCTGGGGCGTCGGGCTCAAGACGCGCAAGGAGGAGATCCCCATGCAGGACCTGATCGCCATGCACCACCGCGCGATCGGGCCCGCCGGGATGGAGAAGCTCTTCCCGCGCGGGATCACCGATACGATTGCGATCGAGCTGTACGAGTTCACTCAGGCGGTCCTCCGAGGCGCGCCGCTCGAGATCGATGGGCTGGAGGGATACAAGGACGAGGCGATCAGCGTCGCGCTCTTCGAGTCGTCCGCATTGCGCCGTCCGGTGACGATGAAGGAGGTCGAGGCGCTCCAGGTCGAGACGTATCAGAACCGGATCAACGCCGACCTGGAAGGCCTGAAGCGGGCCTGATCCCCGGCGGGCACGGCACATCGTCTCAGGAGGCCGGATGGCGTCCTCGAAGGGAACGAGGGGCGTCCGGCCTTCGTCGTGGTACGCCGGCATCCCGGGAACCGGGGCATGGCCGATGGTGTCCATTCTGTGTGCGTGCAGGATGCTGACCGTCCGGCGTGGTCGATCGCGATCCGAACTCCTCCGGGGGCATGACCTTATGGCGCTCGACGACATCCCTCCACGGGAACTCCCCGACCCTGTCGCCGACGAAACCCGGCGCATACGTCGGCTCCGCGTCATCGTCGATCTCACCGCGTCGATCCTGCGGCAGCAGGTGTCCCTCACGGAAGAGGACGCGCGACGCCTGATCGCCGGGGCCCGCGCCTCGGTGCTCGACCTGTTCCCCGAGAAGGGGAGCACGTTCGACCTCGTGCTCGCGCCGCGCTTCGAGCGCATCCTGCATGAGCGCGGCCTCGCGCGGCCTCCGGACGTCCGCGACGGTCGCTCCCGTTCGTAGCCATCCTCCATCCCGAGCGACGCCAGCGGCCCCTCGCCGATGTCGCGCCGGCATCAACGCGACATCCGTATCCTACGCGTACCACCTGGTTCTGTGCCATCGCGACCGCAGGGGCGAACCCCGCGCTCGTGCCGCGGCGTCGTCCCCTGCGGGGACACCTACGGAGAACATCCATTGCTTCGCTCGAAGGGCGGTACTTCGTTCGTATCGTCCTCACGCTCCCACACCGCCGTCATCCTGCGTGCTCTTCGAGTACGCCAGCGAAGGCCATGCCTGCGAAGCGGACACGGCCGCAGAGAGGAATCTCTTTAGCTGGGGACACTGCCCCATTTGAATGAGTGCAGCCGATGCGGTGAGCCTCCCGCCGAGCAGCACAGCCTGATGCGGGTGAGCGCGTGTAGCAAAGGGATTCCCCGGCGAACGCTGCGCGTTCGCTCACGTCGCCTGCGGCGACGCCGCTTCGTGCTCGAAGAGCACGCCGGATGACCGCGTAGCGCACGTGAAGCGGTGCATCGTACTGCCACCGGCACGCCACGCCGCGTAGTCCAACCAACGCGGATTCTTATCATCCCCGCGCGGCGTCGGGGCAGCGCTTCGTCTCCACCGCCGGCCGGTCACGGACCTCGCCCGTGGTGGGATCGTAGAGGCATTCGCCGCGGAAGGGACAGCCGTCGCAGCCCGGCGCGCGAGCGGTGCAGCGCGTGCGGCCGAAGCGGATGAGGTTGAGGTGGAGTGGGCCGCCCCGGTGGGGCGGCGTGGCGGGCAGGAGCGTCCAGAACGTCTCCTCGGCGCCCGCATTCTCCCGCACGAGCCCGAGCCGCCGGACGATGCGGTGGACGTGCGTGTCCACGGGGCAGACGTCGCGACGGCAGGCGAACATGAGGACGACGGCGATCGTCTTCGTGCCGACGCCCTCGAAGGCGCCCAGCCATTCGAAGACGCGCTCGTCGGACCACGTGCAGATGTTGGCGAGGGAGAGCTCGCGCCGCTCCCCGGCCAAGTGCGCGAGGAGCCGATGGATGCGGACGCTCTTCTGCCGCGCGAGCCCGCCGGAACGGATTGTCTCCTCGATCGCCTCGGGGCCGGCGTCGAGCGCGTCCTCCCACCGCGGGAACGCCGCCTTCAAGTTCTCGAACGCGCGGCCGCTGTTCGTATTGTTCGTGCTCTGCGAGAGGATCGTCTCGATGAGCGCGTCGAGCGGGTCGTCCGGCGAGCCGAGTTCGGGCACGCCCTGCGTGGCCTCCAGGATGTCGGCGACGTGCGCGAGGCGTCGCGCGAGGGCCTCGCCGTCGATGCGCGGCTTTGGCCTGTTCACGGCACCCTCCGCGGGCGGACCTGCGCGACCGGCAGCGCCTCGACGTCCTGCCGGAGCCGGTAGTACGTGCCCGGCTCCAGGTCGCGGCTCGCGGCGACGCCCATGCCGATGAGCGTGTCGGCGCCGACGCGCGTGCCGGGGGCGAAGCAGACCATGATGCCGGTGCGCACCTCGTCGCCGAGGTAGGCCGTGTTGCCGAGCCACGCGTGCCGCGGCCGGACGAGGCGCCCGCCGATGAGGAACCGGGCGACGCCGCTATCGAAACGCCACGTGCCGCACCAGTTGCCCGCGCCGAGATCGCAGTTGCGCCCGGTGACGATCTGGCACTGCCCCGGGTGCATGTACACCGTCCCCGGCCCGGCGACGCCCGCGAAGTCGGCCGCGCACTCGAAGCGTGAGCCGGCGCCGCACACGGAGCCCTGCCGGACGACCGCGCCGCGCCGCACCCGGACGCGATCCCCAAGCACCACGTTCGGCTCCACGACCGAGTCCTCGACGTAACCCTCCGCGCCGGTCACGAGATCACCCTCGATGAGCGCGTTCAGCCCGATGCGGAAGCCGCGGCCGAGGTGGATGTTCCCCCTGATCCGGATGTCGAGCACGCCCGTCCCGATGGTGCCGCGGATCGCCCGCTGGTTCGCCTCCCACGTGTCGTACGGGCCGATGAAGCTTCCCTCCTCGAAGACGAGCCGCGCGCCCGGCGCGATGATGGTCCCGGGGAAAATGAACCGCGGGTCCGGCTCGCCGTCGCCGCCGACGTACGCGTAGACGCCGCGCGCCGTCGCGATCCCCCGGAGCGTGCGGTCGCGCACGACCGCGTTCGCCTCCAGGTAGTCGAAGCAGCGGTCCACGTGGACGACCGGCCCGGCGGCTCGCGTCGCCACGAGCGGAAGTCCCTCGGCGGCGAGCGCGCCCCACGTGGCATGGAGGTAGCGCCGCTCCTCGCGGCCGCGCTCGATGGCCCGGAGGTGCGGGAGCGCCTCCGCGGGCACCACGGCGAGGCCCGTCAGGCGGACCGTCGTCACCTCGCGTCGGCCGCGGATTGCCGCGACCCGTTCGCCGTCCAGATCGACCCCGACCCAGCTCGCGGCGTCCTCCTCCGGCGGGAGTTCGTCGACCATGAGCGCGATGGACGGTTGCGGCGCGGCGGCCCATGTCGCGCACGCGCGGCGGATGTCCTCCGCCTCGACGAGGAGGTCGCCAGCGACGATGACGAGCGGACCGTCGTGCCCGGTGACCGAGAGGATCTCCGCGAGCGCGGGCGCGTCGCCCTCGCGCCACGCACCGACCCGGATCGCGCGCACCTCCGGCCGGGCCGCCGCCGCGACGACCGCCTCCACCGCATCGGCGCGGAATCCGGTCGCCACGACCACCCGCTCCATGCCGCAGCCGAGCAGCGCGTCGATCACGCGGCGGACGAGGGGGACGTCGACCACCTCCATCGCGTACTTCGGCCGCAGCGCACCCTGGCCGCCGTAGGGGAAGCAGTGGTCGCCGCGCCCGTGGGCCAGCACGACGGCTGTCCGCGGAAGGTCCATGTCGTTCGCTCCGTGACGCGCAGACAGCCACACGGCGAGTCCACGGCGCCAGCGTTGGGTGGCAGCTTCGATGCCCCCTCGGACGCCTGGGACTGCAGAACCAATTCGTTGATGACCATAAGCCTACTGCCGTCGTGGCTCCGGCACGGGCTGCTCCACCGGCCAGCCTGCTTCCCGCATTTCCAGCCGCAGCGCCGCACTTCGCGGCGGAATCGTTCACGCACGCTTCAGGAGGAGCGCCTGCGTCGGCCTCCAGAACTCGTCCGGCTCTCCGCCGGCGATCGTCGCGAAGTCGGCGCGCTCTGCGATCGCGAGTCCCGCCGCGAGGACCTCCTCCTCCATTTCCGACTTCATGAGATGATGGGCGAACCCGAGGACGCTCGTCGGGACTCCCTGGCAGTCGTTGGTGAAGTAGTCGCCGGGTTCGGAAGCGCCGGGAAGGTGAGGGAACTGGTCGGCATCGGGCTGTCGGATGGGCCGTCCGTCCCTCCAGCCCCAGGGCTCGTGGTTCCGTTCGATCTCCCAGTCGTGGTACGTGAGCAGGATTGCGCCCGCCGCCTTGACGCCCCGGCCTGCCTCGCGGAGCAGATGGACGCGATTCGCCCTCAGTGGCACGTGATGGATCATCTGGGTGATGAGGAGGACGTAGTCGAAGCTGTCACCGGGGAAATCCAGCGATCTGCCGTCAGACGAACGGAGATCGACCGTCAGGCCGAGCTCGCGCGCGATTCGTCTCGCCTCGGCGAGCAACTTCGGGGCGATGTCCACCCCGGTGACGGCAAATCCCATGCGGGCCAGTTCGAAGGCCTCTCGACCCGCGCCGCAGCCGACATCGAGCACGCTGGCTGGAGTTCTCATGAACCGCGCGACCATGGCGCGCTCAGGTGGATGCAGGCCGGCACGCCTCGCTGCATCGCCGTAATGGCCCACTGACTGTGGCGTGTCGTAGTAGCCCCGGACGGTCTGGAAGAGGGCTTCCCCGCGGAGATCGGGCTGCGGCGTCATCTATCCTCCGACGGCGAAGCGCAGGGCGCGGGCTCCGGCGCATGGAGCGACCAGGATGCTCGCCCGGTCGCCTCCGGATGGCCGAGCCAAGGAGCGGGATGCGCCGTGACCGGATCGCGCGCCGAGGCGATCGGAGGCAGACCGCGCGCAGGTCACTCCCGTGGAATGCCAAGGTCGGCCACGTCGGCGGTGCCTTCGCCCTCCGCGGTCTCCCCGGCAGTCGCCACCGGCGAGACGACGCGCTTCGGAGGCGCGCCATCGCCGACGTCCTGCATGTACTGGGCGAGCTGCCGCAGCCGTTCGGACAGGTGTCCGAAGAACGTCGAGCCGCGCACCGTTTCAAGGCGCTCGGCCAGGTCGAGCGCTTCGTGCACTGCGCTGGGCATCTGGCTGGGCTCCAGCCCGGCGATGCAGAGGCCGATGAGCGCCCGGTAGGCGAGGATGATGTCCCGGTTCTGCTCGAAGCTGCCGAGCAGCATGTCGTAGTCCGCCGGGGCGAGGCTCTGCCGCGCAAGCTCGATATCGCGGAGCGACTGCCGCACGAGCCGCAGCGCCTCCTCCTTCTCCCAGCGCAGGAGGTCGAGCCCGAGCCGGTCGGCTTGGTTGGCGAAGGTGGGCCACATCTCGCGTTCGAACACGTCGGGCGATGGGAGGAAGCTACGGTGCTGGAAGTAGGCGCCGCCGAGGTAGAAGGTCAAGCGGCAGATCTGCACCGTGCGATCGAGGGCGGCGATGACGTGCGGGCTGGCATTCGCGCCATACTGGGCGTGAAGCCAGTCCATCCAGACGTGCATGTCGAACGCGTCGAGGTTCGGGTCGCCCGGCGGCTGGTGCGGGCTCGGGTCCTGCAAGAGGTGGCAGAAGGCCGCGACGTTCGCCGCGTTCGGCGTGTCGAAGACATGGATCATCGGCTCGTCGGCCCCTTCCTGCACCATGATGCGGCCGATTGCGCCGACGATGGGCAGGCTCAGCCATGAGCGGACCAGACAGTGGATCTTCCGCAGCCGGCAGAGCGGCACCTCGAGATGTCCCCAGTGCTCGCCGTACAGGTCTGCCTCGAGGATGATGTTCTTGCCCGAGAGGCGGTAGAGCAGCGGGTTGAGCGGCGCCTCGAGGTGGTACCAGTCGCCCTGGACGTCCTTCGCCATGATGAGGATGTCCGGCGGCAGCGGCCCGATGGCGTGAATGAACGCATCGCGTTCCGCCTGAGTCGAGCCGACCTCGCGGACGATGAGCTGCCGGCGGTGGCGCCGACAGGACTCGTAGATGCACTGGTAGATCGCCCGCAATCGGTCTCCGGAGAGCGGCCCGGTCGCCTCCCGCACCGTGGCCGCGAGGATCTCCCGCGCCGTCACGGTCACCGCGTCGACCTCGGGCACCGCGTCGAGGAAGTCGTCGAGCATGCCGCCGAGCACCTGCCAGAGGCGGCGTCCCTCCAGCCGGGAAAGCGTAGGCTCGATGGCGAGCCACTCCTCGGGCAGGTCGCGGAGCACGTGGTGCCAGACGTGGATGCGCAGCCCGCGTTCCTTGATGGTGCGGCACAGGTCGCGGAACCGGCGCTGGTACATGGCGCGCTCTTCGTTCGTCACCTGGCGGCCATGGTAGGTGAGCATGTCGTGGTCGCGCAGGCCCTGCACCTGGCGGTATCGGGCGAAGAGATCGACCCAGCCCACGCCCGGAGGGATCGCGCCGTCGTGAAGGTCGAGCGTCGTGATGCCGAACGTCGGAGCCTCGCGCAGCGCCCGTCCGACCGCCTCCTCAAAGCGATCGGGATCGCTCAGCACGCGAATCCCCCACCCACGGTGAAGGAACGGCGTCTCCTGCGGATTGTCCATATGCGAAGCGCTTTCAGGCAATAGGGGCAGATGCGCCGAGGGTTGCGCCGATGCGGCCGCGAGCCGGGCGGCATTGGCACCACGATGATAACGATATTGCTGCGCTCCGGCAACGATGCGGCGGCAGCGGCTACGTCCCCACGCCCCATTGCCGCGGGACGAGCACCAGTGTCTCCGCCTCGGTCGAGGAGAGTTCCCGTCGCGGCAGCCGGCAGACGCCGCCGCCGAGCCCCATGATCCGCATCGCGGCCTTCAGCCGGGAGATGAACAGGTCGGTGGCCACGAGATCCGCCATGCCGCCGACCCATCGCTGGAGCTTTCTCGTCTCCTCGATCTCGCCCATTCGCGCCGCCCGTACGAGGCCCGCCACCCTCTCCGGCACGAGGTTGGCCAGCGTCGAGACGACCCCGTCCACGCCCGCAAGAAGCGCCGCGCCGATGAGGTAGTCGGCGTCGAGCCAGACGACGAGCCCCAGGTCGTGCTGCCGCCGGATCAGCGCGGCAAGGGCGTCGAGCATCAGGTCGCCGCGTGCGTCGAACGGCGTCACCGCCGGCGTGATCAGCCGGGTCGACGCCGTGACCATGCCCTGTTCAACCGTCACGCGTGCTCTCCACCATCCGGCGTGAAGCAGGCCGCGGGCGAAGGGTGCCCGGTGCCGTGCCGGGAACATGCCGCGGGGCGCATTCGCGTCGGGTTCACTCCGCGGCACATTCTAAGCTACGGAACGGAAATGGGGGGCGCGCAGACTCGGGATAGGCTGGCCGCTCATCGCGGCACATCATACATTCATCCGCAGGTCCGCGGACGCCAGGCCGACGACCTGGCAGGAGGGCCGAAAGCGGCCGTCTCCATCACGGCCGCGCCCACGAGAAGCCCAGATGCAGCCACACGAACGCGTGCTCGTGGTGCTCGTGAGATCCCCCGCAGACTGGGAGATCGCCCGGACGCGCCACTGGTATCGCCTGCCGCTCCGGCAGGGACCCCGCGGGATCGCCGCGGAGTGGATCGCCTTCTACGAACCGGGCGCCTTCGGCAGCGAGCGGTGGGGCGTCCACTCCTATGCCCGCGTCCACCAGGTGGACGTCGTCCGGCGCATCGACCTATTTCCGCACGAGCCCGGCCATCCGCGCGCGCAGCAGCCCTACCACGTCATCTCGTTCGATCCGCCGGTCCGTCTTGCCCGGCCGCTCGTCTCCGACCACGGCCGCCGCTTCGTCTGGACCATGACCACCTGGTGGCGCTTCACCGCCGCGGAGAGCCTCGACGACCTGTTCGCCGAGGAACCGATCGTCCCGTCGCGGCGCGAGAGCGTCCTCGTCGGCATCGTGCCGAACGTGAGCGACATGGAGATTGCGCGCGAGCGGCGGTGGTATCGCGTGCCGCGGAACATGGTGGAAGCCTGGAGGACGCCGGGGCACCTCGCCTTCTACTATGGCCAGGCCTTCGGCGACCAGGCCGGCCAAATCCGCCACTACGCCGAGGTCTCTCACGCCGACGTCGTCCCGCGCATCGAGCTGTTCCCCGATCAGCCGCGGCACCCGCGAGCGCACCACGAGTACATCCGCATCCATCTCGGCGAGCTTCAGCAACGCCCCGCGCCGATCCAGAGCCGCCATCGCCGCCGGATCGTGCTGTTGCCGACCACGTGGGATCGTTTCGCCGCCGCGACGGACCTGAACGATCTCGTAGCGGGCGATCCGGCCGAGGAGACCCTCTACGGCCGGCTCACGGGCGAGGGCATGCGCCCCGAACGCGCGTACTACGTGCGCGGCGCGAACGCGTACTACCTCACCGACTTCGCCCTGTTCTGCCGCCGACGAAACGTGCAGGTGGACCTCGAGCCGGGCGACGGCACGAGGCTCCTCGTCACGTACCCCGACGGGCGGACGGAGCTGGCGGAAGGCTGGGCGGCGCTACGGCTTTCCCGCTTCGACATCACGCGGCGGCAGGAGGAGTCGGTGGAGCAGGTGCGCAGCCTCGTCGCCGCGAGCGGCGGCATCATCACCGCGTAGCCCACGGCGGCGCATCAGCGCAGCTTGAGGGAGGCCAGGCCGATCATCGCGAGGATTCCCGCGATGATCCACATGCGGATGACGACCTTCGTCTCCGCGAGGCCCTCGTACTCCATCTGATGGTGGAGCGGCGCGCGGTAGAAGATGCGCCGTCCCAGGTAGTTCTCCCCGATCTTCTGCTGGATGAAGGAGGAGAGTGTCTCGGCGATGAACACGCCGCCGACGATGATGAACAGCACCTCCTGCTTGAGGATCACCGCGAGCGATGCGAGCACGCCGCCGAGGGCCATCGAGCCGGTGTCGCCCATGATGATCTGCGCCGGGTACGCGTTGTACCAGAGGAAACCGATCCCGGCGCCGAGAAGCGCCGCGCAGAAGATCAGGAGCTCTCCCGCGCCGGCCAGGTAGTCGTAGTAGAGATACCCCGCGTACACCACGTTGCCCACGACGTAGGCGATGATCCCGTAGACGATCACGGCGAAGTTGGCCGGCATGATCGCCAGCCCGTCCATCCCGTCGGTGAGGTTCACCGAGTTGGAGATCAGCATCGTCACGAAGACGACGAACGGCAGGTACCACCATCCCACGTGCGAGAGCACCGGGAACTTGTAGAACGGCACGTAGAAGCTGCTCGCCACGCCGTCTCGCACGGGGGAGAGCCCCGGCGTGAGGTACACGATCCCCATCACGGCGCCGAACAGGCCCTGGAGGAAGAGCTTCTGCACCTGGCTCAACCCCTTTCGTCCGCGCCACGGGCGAATCTTCAGGTAGTCGTCCACCGCGCCGAGCGCGCCGAACCATAGCGCCGCCGCCATCACGATGTGGACGAACCGGTTCGTCAGGTCGCACCACAGGACCGCGGGCACGAGAGTCGCCGCGATGATGAGCAGGCCGCCCATCGTCGGCGTGCCGCGCTTGTCGGTGACGGAGATGGTGCCGAAGTCCTTGATCCGGTCCCGCATCTGGTGGGCGTGGAGCCACCGGATGAGCCGGGTGCCGAGGAGCATCGTCACGAGGAACGAGGTGAGGAGCGCGGCGATGGCGCGGGTAGAGATGTAGGTGAGCAGGCGAGCGAACAGGAGCGCGTCGCCGGAGAAGCCGGGGATCTGCTGCCGGTGCGCCTCTGCGAGGAGGAGGCCAAGGTAGTGGAACATCACCGATCTCCTTCCGAGTGTTCCGAGGCGCGCATGAGCTCGCCGAGCCGGTAGATGGCGGTCTTGAGCGTGAAGCTCGGGACGAACCCGGTGCTCGTGACCATCATCTCGTCGAGCGCTGCCCGCAATCGGGCGACATCCACCTTCTGCCGGCGCTCGAGGAGGCTCTGGTACGCCACGAGCACCGCCTGGCGCACTTTCCACCGCTCATCGAACATGAGCACCTGCAGCCGCGGCACGACGCGCTCCGCGTGGCCGATGGTCCCAAGCGCGCGCACCGCCTCGACGATGACGTCGAACGACCGGTCGCCCGTCGCCTTCACAAGCGCTTCCTCGATCTCGGCATCCTCGACGATGAGGTCGGCAAGATCGGCGATCGTGCGCGCCGTGGCGGAGCGTACCTCGAAGTACGGATCGACGAGCCCGCCGAGGAGCGCGCGGCGCACGGCGGACGAGTGGACTCCGAGCCGGCCGACCGAGACCATGATGTTCCGCCGGATGAACCCCTTCTGCTGGTAGTCGCCACCGAGCATGCGCTGTACGAGCGGCGCGGGCGTGCGGTCGCTCACCATGTCGAGCAGGATCGGCAGCTTCTCGCGCATGCGCAGGACGCCGACGAGCTTGACGCCGGCATTCCGGATGCGCCACGAGGCCGAGGCGAGGCACGCCGCCGTGCGGTAACGAAGGTACTCGAAGACCTCCTGTCCCTTCATGAGCGAGACGAGTTCCTCCTCCCGCTCGCGGGGGAAGGAGAGCGGCGTCTGGAGCTGCTTCGCAAGGTCGGCGACGAGCGGCTCGGCGCGCGCAAGGAGCCCTTCGCCGGTCAGCGAGGGCAGGTCGGCGAAGACCGCGGGCGCCCGTGGTGGCGCCGGCAAGCCGTCTCGCACGCTATCGATCCGCTCGCCATCGAGGAGCCGCTCGATGAGGTCCACGGTGAGGGATACGGCCTGCGGCGTGGCGAGCGATGCCGCCGCCGCGGCCATCCGCGCGAGCCGGTCTGGGCAGTCGAGGAGTCCGGCGATGCGTTCGGCGAGCACGGCGCCGCTGACGAACTCCACGGCCTGGCCCGCGGCAGGCGTGACGTCCTCGTAGATGATGCTGGCCGCGCCGGCGCGCACGAGTTCCAGGGCGTTCATCACCTGATGATCGCCCGCGAGATTCGACTTGGGGATGAGGAGCGCGGGCCTGCCGCTCGCGCAGAGCTCGGCGAGCGTGCCGGCGCCGGCGCGGCCGACGACGAGGTCCGCCGCGGCGTAGTAGTCGGCCATTCGGTCGATGAACTGGTGCGCCTCGTACCAGCCGTCGAGATCGGCCCCGTTCAGGCCATGCGCGGCCAGTCGGTCGCGGCAATCGGCGACCGGGTCATACCCGGTGAGCGGCCCGCCGGTGCCATGGATGATCTTGAGGTTCCCGCGCTTGCCGAGGATAGGCAGTGCATCGATGACGGCGCGGTTGATCGTCCGCGCGCCGGACGAGCCGCCGAAGACGAGGATGACCTGCGTATCGGGCGGTATGCCGAGGCGCTCTTTGGCACCGGCGCGGTCTTGCGGATGGATCTCGCCGCGCACCGGGTAGCCGACGTAGACGGCGCTGGGGAAGTATCGCCGCGCGTCGGGGAAGGAGACGAGCACGAGGTCCGCGCCGCGCCCGACGAGGTGGTTCAGTTTGCCGGGGGTGGTATTCTGCTCGTGGATGATCGTGCGGGTCTTCGAGAGGCCGAGCTTGCGGAGGATCACGTTGGCGAAGATGAGCGGCGCGGCCACGTATCCGCCGGTGCCGATGACCGCGTCGGGCCGCTTCCGTAGGAGGATCCACATGGCCCTGAGCACGCCTCTGGCGAGGCGGAACGCGAAGCGGACGAGCTGCCACGGCGGCTCGAAACCCCACTGGTGCGCCCGGACGAAGGTGAGCTCGATGCCATACTTCGGCACGATCTCCGCCTCTTTGCCCGCACGCGTGCCCACGTAGAGAAACTCCGCCTCCGGGCGCCGCGCCCGGATCTCGTTCGCCAGCGCGATGGCAGGGGTCACGTGCCCTCCGGTGCCCCCGCCGGTGAGGAGATACCGACGATGACCCACCGATGTCCTCCCGCGAAGCGGTCGCGGAGCAAGTTCCGTACGCGCTGTGCTCGCAGTGCTCACGCCACGTTCCTCCCCAGCATGCGGCGCATCTTCGCGACTCGACGCACGATGGGCCTGACTTCCTCGACAGGATTGAGCAGGGATATCACGCTGTAGACTGCCAGACCGACGGTAACCGGCAGCATGACCGCCACCGTTTCCGGCACGAAGGCCGCCGAACTCAGCCATGCCGAGTGGAGGATGACCCCGCGGTACACAAGATACGCCGCGGCGCTCGCAAGCGCGGCATTCAGGGTCACCTGCGCCGTCGGGATCAGCAGCTCCGCGGCAGTGAAGCCCGCCTCGCTCTTCTGGAGGAAGTGGTGCAGCCAGCCGAACAGGAGCGCGGAGTTGACGGTGAAGGCGATGGACGTGGCGAGCGCGAGGCCGCCATGCCGGAGCGCGGTCGCCGAGAGCACGTAGTTCAACCAGATGTTGAGCCCGCCGCCGATGACCGCCGTCGCCGTCGCCACGCGGTTGCTCCGGAGCGCGCTGCAGATCCGCGCGCCGAGCGTGTAGAGTGACATGCCCAGAAGGCCGAGCGAGTAGCACCAGAACGCGAGCGCCGTCATGTCGGTGTCGTGCGCGCCGAAACGCCCGCGCTCGAAGACGAGGCGGACGATGGGGTGCGCCAGCGCGATCGACAGCCCGGTCGTCGGGAGGATCAGGAGCAAGTTGTACCGGTAGCCGATGAGCAGCGCCTTCTTGAACTCCTTCCGGTCGTTGAGGCCCATCTGCTCCGAGAGGTACGGCGTCACTGCCCGGCTGATGGCGATGCCGATGATGGCGTTCGGCAGTTGGATCAGCCGCGCGGCGAACCAGAGGCTGCTGATGCTCCCGGCGACGAGGAACGACGCCACGCGACGGTCGACCACCTCGGTCGTCTTCGTCAGGATCGATTGGAGGGTGACGTAGGCCGTCTCTCGCCACATGCGCCGGCCTTCGCCGCGCGGCGGCCGCAGCGTGAGCGAGTACTGCGGGTCCGACTCCCGCACGCGGCGCATCCAGAGGAACGGCACCTGCACGAAGAACTGGAGCACGGCGCCGGCGACGAATCCCCAGGCGAGCGCATACACGCCGATCCGGCCCGAGTAGAAAATGACCGCCACGATGGCGCCGACGCTCAGGATGGCCGGCGCGAGGCTGAACTGGAAGTGCAGGTCGAACCCGTAGAAGAGGAGCCCGCCGACGTACGCCGCCAGCGCGATGAAGAGGATGAACGGCGTCAGGACGCGCGTCATGTGGATGACGTCCTGGATGGTGCTCTGAGCGGCCGTCCGCTGATGGATGCCCTGTGCGACCACGTCGACGAACCAGGGCGCGGCGAGGTACACCAGGGCGACCGTGACGGCAATGCCGATGAGCATCCAGTTGAGCGACGCCGACGCCAGCCGCCATGCCTGGGCGTGCTCGCGGCGCGCCAGGTGCTCCCGGATGCCCGGCATGAACGAGCGCTCCACCACATCTTCCCCGAGGACCTGGCGGAACAGCGTGGGGATCGTCAGCGCGGCGATGAACGCGTCCGCCTGCGAGCCGGCCCCGAAGTAGACGGCTGTGAGAAGCTCGCGAGCGAAGCCCGCCACACGACTGATCATGGTCCCGGCGAACTGGAGGGATACGTAGCTGAAGAGCCGCCGTTGCGTGGAGATGCGACGGACGGGAGTGGTGTTTCCTGTGTCAGTCACCGTAGGCTCTGTGCTCAAGCGAATACCCTCGAAGCATACACGTGGCGCGCCTGGACCGCCTGGCAGCATCTGCGATGGGGTGCAGGGCGCACGACGGCGAACGCGATAGCGCGGTCTCAGGATGACCGAGAATACCGGAGTACCGTATCCTTTAAATGTAGGATGGACGCCTCTCGCGGGAAATGAGATGCATGGCCATTGTCTCGCGTCGATACGGCTCTGCTGCGTGCGCCTCATCGCATCGGCGGTAGTCGCCGCAGCGCTGGTCGCCTCGGTGCTCGCCGCGGCGGCGCTTGCGGGCGCAGGGTGCCAGCGCACCCGCATCCTCCAGCCGGCGTACCTCGACGACCTGCGCGTCGAATCGACGCCGCTCGGGCCGCAGGTGAGCCTCGTCTTCCTCGACAGCCTCCGCCGACCGACCGTCGTCATGTTCGGCGCCGGAGTCATCCGGATCGAGGATGCGCCCGACGACACGGCGGAGCTCCCGCGCGAGGGCCCGCTCGATACGACACGCATCGTCTACAATAGCACGATCGTCCTCAGCCGCGAGTACTTCGTCCGCCGGGAGGTCATGACCTCCGCGCGCATCGAGACGACCGAGGTGTGCGACCTCGGCGTCTTCCCGTATCGGCAGTTCCTTCGCCGGCCGACGCAGCGCGACGGGATCGTCCGCGTGGCGTTCATCCCGCCCGGCGGGAGACGGGTCATGCAGATATCGCGCCGCTTCGCGTGGCCGCCGGAGGCTTTCGAGCCGCCCGGCTAAGTGGTCAGAAGTTGTGTTGACTTTCGGCACGGGGGTATCTTCTCCGATGCCGGAAGGAGTGAGGTGATGCGTGCGGTACGAGCGCTGAGCGACGCCGAGGGTGACGAACTGCGGCGGCGGGCACGGCATCGACAGGATGAAGGACGCCGTCTACTACTTCAGGGATAACCACGACAAGTTGGCGCACATCGACCAGCTCTCGGACGCCGAGGCGAAGGACCTCCAGGCGCAGGCGGAAGAGCTCGACGGGCGAGCGGCCGTCATCCGCGCACTGCCGGCGTTTCGGCTTGGCTGGAAGGGGTTCGCCCTGGAGACGTACGCCACCTTCGACGGCACGCCGCAACTGAACTCCGGCGTGTTCCAGCCGCGGCTCGACCTGCCTTCGGTCACCGACGCGGGCGTCATCGTCGGCTATGCACATGCCGTCAATCCGGTCAAGGGGCTGCACGCCGGGGTCGCCGTGAAGTACTTCAACCGCTGGTATGGGTTCCATAGCTACTCTCTCGAGGAAGCGGCGGAGCTGCCCAGCCCCGGCGACGTCCTCGAGTTCGACCAGCGGCTCACGGGCGGCGGCGTCGATCTCGGGCTGTTCTACGCGACGACCTCGCGCCTCACCGTCGGAGTCCAGGCCCAGGACGTCGCCACCTTCGGCGATGTCAGGCCGGACATGGCCCTCAACGCCGGCCTGCGGTACGCCCTCGCCCAGCGCATCAACCTCGTCGCCGACTATCGCGACGTGCTCGACAGCCGGGGCCTGCCCGTGCCGATGCACGTCCACTTCGGCGGCGAGCTGGACCTCTCGATCCTGCGGCTGCGCGCCGGCGCCTACCAGGGCTACCCGACCGCAGGGGTCGGCGTGAACCTGTGGCTCATCAAGGTGGATGCCGTGTACTACGCCCGCGAGCGCGGCGCGAAGATCGGCTACGAGCCGGAGGACAACGTCGCGGTCGAAGTCCAGGTCGGCCTCGACTGATCGCACGTGCGCCAAGGCGCGCGATCCTCCCGCGAGGGCCGGGCGCCCGCATTGTATGGGCACTACCAGTTGTGGATCTGATGCCCGGCGCCGGGGAACCAGATCCAGTCGGCCACGGCCGCAAGCGCGATCCCGAGCGCGTATCCCGCCACGATGCCGAGGAACGCCGGCCGCAGCCGCTCGTACATCTCCACGCCGCCGATGCGCAGGACCAGCGTCTTGATGAGCCACGCGAGAAAGATGGCGAACACGGTGCGGTCCACCATGTTCGACGCGGCGATGGGGAACCCAACCGGATGGATCGGCCACGCGGGGATGCGGTGCTGCAGCCAGGTGAGCACGGCCATGACGATCGCGCCGATGGCGAGGAACGCCCATCGCCCGCGATCGACGCCGACGCGCGCCTGCATTCTCGAGATGAGCAGCTCGTAGACCCGGGCGCCGTGGTTGGTGAACGGCGTCGAGAGGAACGTCGTCGCCCCGTGCTCGTAGCTGATGTAGAGGCAGTACGCCGCGCCGACGAGGTAGGCGGCGACGAGGCCGATGGCGACGGCGACGAACATCCGTCGGCCCGAGCGCCCGATCCTCGCGCCGAGCCAGCTCACGTGGAAGATGCCGGGCATGATCGGGCTCCGGCCGTTCGCGGCGAGGCTGTACGTGCCGACCATCCCGACGATCTGCGAGGCCGGTACGCCGATCGTGCCGAAGGCGCCGAAGGCGAACATGGTCGGCGAGAGCGGGCTCTGCATGTACACGAGGCCCGTCTGGGCGATGACCCGCGCCGTGCCGAGGTAGGCGACGAACGCGCCGAAGAGGAACACGGCCGCCATCGGCCACCACACGCCGAGCGCGGTCAGGAAGCACCCCATGTAGAGCGCCGCGGCGGCGCCGCCGATCGCAGCCCAGCGGTACGGTAGGAGCTCGCGCTCGTCGTCCGCACGTCGCCGGCCGATGACCACGAGCGCCACCTCGCGCAGGTGGCCGCGCGCCATCCAGAGGCTCGCGAGCACGAAGACGATGAACGCACCGTGCCCCTGCCAGCTCGTCAGCGCATCGCGCGACGAGTACGGATCGTCCGCAGCGCCGAGCGAGTAGCCGATCCGCGCGAAGATGCCGCTTTCGACGTGCAGGATGATATTCCATAACCAGACGCTGAAGAGCACGTCCGTGTTGACGTGATAGGCGAAGCCGAGCACGTAGAAGTTGAGCTTGATGGAGAGGTCGGGGATGCCGCGGCCGAGGTGGATGCCGATGCCGTCCATGAGCGGGATGTGCGGGAACTGCGGGTTGAAGTAGTTGCCGATGTTGAAGATGATGACGAAGAGCGGGACGCCGGCGCCGACCCAGAACGCGCGCCTCCGCATCGCGGCGGGCAGGTTCCACCGCCCGCCGGGGTCGCTCATGAGGTCGAGCGGCACCTGGGCGAGCGGGAAGGCCAGTCGCTCGTGGTCCGCCCACTGCTTCCGGAGGAGCGACGCGAGGCAGACCGAGCCGAAGCTGAGCGCGCCGACGAACGTCCCCCACCAGAAGAGCGGCACGAGCCAGATGCCCCACGGGATCGCGGCGGCCTCCGGCTTGCCGACGAACGTCCAGCGAAGCTGCTCGCTCGGCCCCGGCACGACGGCCCACGGGCGGAGGTGCGGCCAGACATCGTCCATCCACCGGTTCTCCGGCGTCGCGAAGTAGTACGGCACCGACATGACACCCATCGGCCAATTGAGCAGGTCCGACGTGGCCATGATCGCCGCGATGAACGCCATGACGAAGATGACGATCAGCTCCGCCGGAGCCAGCATCGCCCGCCGCCAGACACGGCTCGCGGCCGCGTTGAGGAGGATGAGGGCGAAGAAGCTGCCCATCGCCGCGACGGGCAATTGGGAGAGGTTCATCCGCGAGGCGCCGACGATGTACTCCGAGAACGGCACCCATACGCTCACGAGGGCGCACACGACGAGGCCGATCACGATGGAGCGCGGCGTGATCTCGCCGGATGGCCGCTCCTTCTCCACGGCCGGTGCGAACGCGGGCGCGGTACCCACGACGGTCATGACGGGCGGCTTCCTATCGAGAGGGCATCATCGGCGCGGGCACTGGGACGCGCGGGCATCGCGCGGCGTTCGAGCAGTCTCGGCGCTCCCACGCAGGGGAATGCCGGCTATCCGCGGCGACGACGTCTCGTGACTGGACAGACGGCCGCCTGCTCCTCCGCCGGGGCGTACGACCGCGCTGTGCCCGCGCGAGTTCCCTCGGTCACCGAGATCGGAATGCTGTCACTCTCGTCGAGCGCCCATGAGAGTGAACGGATATCGCAGGCTGTACGGTGTGCCGATTCACGTGCAGCGCAACGCGATCCGGCGGACCGCGCGCCGTCAGCCACGGCGCCGCTCCCTCCTGCTCCTCGGGCATCGACCGCTCAGCGCGGGGCATCGCTCCCGGTCGCCGGCGGCGCGGCCGGCAGGCTGCGCGCATGCTCGGTATGGATGAAGGTGCCCCGGATCGTGTGGGAAAAGCCCCTCACCGTGGCGCGGACGATGGTCCAGGCGAAGCGCGGCGCGCCCAGGACGAGCGCGCGGTAGACCCTCACCGGCGCGTCGGCGAAGGCCAGCATGAGGAAGATGCTCGCCGCATAGCCCACCATCATCGCGATCCAAGCGACCGGCCCCGGCAGCCAACGCACCGGCCAGACCCAGCTCGCCGCCGCCAACACGACGAGCGAGACGGCATGGATCGCCCGCGGGGGTCGCCACATCGCCAGGCCGAAATCCACGAGGTCCGCCTTCCCCTCGACGATGCCGTCCCGAATGGCGCGGAGACCGTGACGTCGCGCGAGGTAGAACTGGCCGCCGACCCAGCGCGTCCGCTGTGCGCCGATCGCCGCGAACGACCGGGTCTTCTCCTCGTACAGCCGCGCGGAGGGGCAGTACTCGATCTTCGCCCCGAGCTTGAGGAGCTCGAGGAGCGTCGTCTTGTCCATCACCGGGCTGTCGAGGTCCGTCGCCGACAGCGCCGCGAGCCAGACGCTCGGCCGGAAGGCGATGCCGGAGCCGGAGATCTCGGCGGAGAGCCCCATCGCCGCACGCGCCGCACGGAGCATCTGGTCGTTCGTGACCTCGGCCACGTAGTCCAGCGACGCGGCGGTCGTGTCGAGGTTGAGCGGCAGCCGCACGCCTTGCACGACCGCGGCGCCGCGACGGAACGGGGCCTCAACGCGGCGGAGGAAATCCGGCGCGAGGATATTGTCCTTGTCCGCCAGGACGAGCATGTCGTATGGGCGGTTCCGGCGGGTGCCCTCGGCGACGACCTCCGGGACGAACCAGCGCAGCGCGCGGAGGTACGGATTGCCCGGCGTGCCGTCGTCGAACGTCCGTTCCCACACCGTCACGCGGCGCGCTACCGTCGCGGCGACGATCTCCGGCGGACAGCGCTGAGCGAGGACGTACACGTCGACGAGCCCGGCCGGGTAGTCCTGCGCGCAGACGGCGTCGACGACGCGGAGGAAGTGCTGGCCCGCGCAGTAGGCGGGCAGGAGCACGGCGACGCGGGAGGATGGCGGCGCGGGCGTCTCGCGCCTGTCTCCCCGCGCCCGTCGCAGGCGGTAGAGGCCGGCGAAGAACACGCTCACGAAGAGGAAGAGCGTGTAGAAGCCGATGTAGGCGGCAAGCGCCGCCTCGGCGACCGTCGCGATGACGCCGAGGAGGTCGGTCATCCCGTCAAGCCTCCTGCCGCCTCATACGATTTCGTATTCAGGACGCCATATCATGGCCGGAGGGGCGAGGCATGCCTCGCCCCTACAACTACTTGTGAAAACGTATCATACAACCCACGATAAGGGCAGACCCCGTGTTCGCCCATGTAGCGTCTTCAACACGAACGCGTATCAGTCGTCCGGGTGGTTCGCGCCATCCCTCGCGACCATGTTGTTCGCGCGAAGGAGCCAATCGATGGACTCGCCGCAGTCGGCCCACCAGCCTTGCAGGCGCTCGTAGGTCATGGCCCCGCGACGGATGTACTCGTTGTTGACGTCCGTGATCTCCAGTTCGCCGCGGCCGGACGGCCTGAGCGTGCGGATGATGTCGAACACCTCCGGGCCGTACATGTAGACGCCGATGACGACCCAGTTCGATGGTGGGTCCTTGGGCTTCTCGATGATCCCGACGATGGCGCCGCCTTCGATGCGCGCGACGCCGTAGGCGCGTGGGTTCTCCACTTCGGCGAGGATGACCTTCGCCCCATCGCGTTGCGCCTGGAAATCGCGTGCCGCGCGACGCAGGTTCTTCTGGATGATGTTGTCGCCGAGCATGACGAGCACCTTGTCCCCGCCGACGAAGTGCGCCGCGAGCCCGAGCGCCTCGGCGATGCCGCCCGGCTTCTCCTGGTAGGCGTAGTTGAGGTGCTTCAAGCCGAACTCGCTGCCGCTGCCGAGCAGCCGGAGGAAGTCGCCCGCGCTTTCGCCGCCCGTGACGATCATGATCTCCTCGATGCCGGCGTTCACGAGCGTCTGGATCGGATAGTAGATCATTGGCCGATCATACACCGGCAGAAGATGCTTGTTCGTCACCTTCGTGAGCGGAAACAGGCGCGAGCCGGTCCCGCCGGCAAGGATGACCCCCTTCATGTTCCCTCCTTCACCAGGTCGGCGCTCCGTTGCGGTCGCCGGGCCATAGATTGCCAGATCTCGCCATAGAACTGCCACGCGTACTTCCACGGGCGCAAGACGCTCACGTGGATGCGGCGGGACATGATGTAGTGACCCGCGACGGTGCCCCACGTCGCCGCGACCGATGTGGCGGCAATGGCCCCGAACATCCCGTACCGCGGGACGAGGACCAGGTTCAACGCGACGCTGACGGCGAGCGATTGCCAGACGTTGCTCGCCGTAGTGTGCGGCGTGCCCATGGCGTCCGACGTCACGCCGAACTGGCGGGAGTACGGCCGCACGAGGCTCATGACCGCGACGACGCGCAGCAGATCCACCGCGGTCGTGCCAGCATAGTAGCGACCCGCGGCGATCCAGACAATCCATGGCGCGCCGAAGAACGTCACGACCGCCACCGGGACGAGCAGCGCCAGCATCACGCCGATGGACTGCTCGTGGAGCCAGCGGAGATGGCCCGCGTCCTCCTCGATGGCCGCGGCACGCGGGTAGACGACCGTCGCCACGCTCGTCAGCGGCACGTCCACGTAGTTGCCGATGCGCTGCGGCACGTTGTACACCGCGATCGCGCCGGAGGAGACGTACGAGCCGAGCACCATGAGGTCCGCGCGGCTGAACAGCATCGAGCCGAGGTTCGTGGCGAAGACGAACCGGCCGAAACGGACAAGGTCCCACACCTGGCGCCAATTCACCACGGGTGCGAAGCGGAGCTCGCGACGGATCGTGAGAAAACCGACCGGACTCGCGACGAGGCCCGCGAGCGCCATGAGCCACGGCAGGTGCCCGAGCCGCACCGTGCCGACAAGCGCGATGTCGACGACGATCGCGACGACGAACGTGACGCGGTAGACCATGTTCGTCACCATGACGCCTCGGAAGTCGTCGCGCACCTGCTGGACGTAGCGCGCCATGATGACCGGGGTGTACGTGGTCGCCATGGGCCAGTAGTCCCACAAGAGCGGCGCCAGGCGCGGCTCTCTCCAGAGCCTGGAGAGGAATCCGGCGAGCGCCAGGGCCAAGGCGATCGAGACGGCGTAGCTCAACGCTGCGAGCACGAGCCCGCTCGTCATGAGGCCCCGCCACGCGCGTTCGTCCGCCGTGGCCGCGAACTTGATGAATGAGCTCTGCACGAGGCCGACCCGCGCCATCTCCAAGAGCGAGGTGACGGTGAGGAACAGCGCCCACGTGCCGAAGTCGCGCGGCTCCAGGACGCGCGCGAGAATGAGGAAGGAGACGACCGACGCGACAAGCGTGCTCGAGTTGCTCACGAGCGAGAACGCACCGGAACGTGCGAACGCCTTTCGCGACTCGTCCATGCCTCCTCCTACCTACGCAGCGTATCCGAATCCTCTTGCTCATCTCGCCCCGCGACCGAACCCGTCGTGCCGAGTGCCGCGCACGCCCGAGGCATCAGCCGGCGGGCTCGAGCGAACGCAAGAGAGAACTGCCGTGCACCTCCGCAGACACGGGCACGACGCCGAGCCGCCGGAATTCCTGGGCGAGGAGCGCCGTCTGGCCGGCGAGCGAGAACTCCTCGACGACCCGTCTCCGTCCCGCCTCTCCCATGCGGCGCAACTGCTCTTCCGGCATGGCGGCGAAGTGGGCGATCGCGTCGGCGAGCGCGGGCGCGTCCGCCTCCGGCACGAGCACGCCGCATCGCTCGTCGACCATCTCAGGGTTGGCCACGCAGTCGGTGGCGATCACGGGAAGCTCCATCGCCATCGCCTCCTTGACGGAGAGCGCCATGCTATCGGAGTTCCCATCCCGTGGCACCACGCTCGTGTGGATGAGCAATGAGGCAGCCTCCAGTTCCTCGCGCACGAAGTGGGTGGGCTGAGCGCCGAGCAGGTGAACCCGATCGCCCAGCCCGGCGGCGGCGATCTGCGCTTCGAGCACGGGCCGGAGCTTCCCCTCTCCGACGATCCGCACCTGCGCGTCGACGCCGCGCACCCGCAGGATTCGCATCGCCTCGATCTGGTATGGGTAGCCTTTCAGCTCCGCGAGGCGCCCGACCGCGGCGATGGGGAATGGCGCCGTCTTCCGATACGGGGTCGTCCGACGGAAATCGTCGGGGCTGACGCCGCACATAACCTTGACGACGCGCTTCACGTGGGGGAAGTGCCGCTCCATGTACCGCGTGTTGTAGTCGCACACGCTGATCACGCACTCGGCCTCGTAGAGCCGCCGCTTGAGCTTGTGCTGGGTGTAGATGCCGACGGCGTGCGCCGTGATGCTGTACGGCGTGCCGGCGAGCCGATGGAGCATCCAGGCCACGGCGCTGTTGTTGAGCGCGAAGTGGCAGTGCAGGTGGCCGATCCCCTGCGCCTCGATCTGCCGCAGCCACGGGAGCCCGTGCCACGCCAGCCTCACGTAGAGGGGCGACCACTCCCGCAGGATGTCGAACCACATCCGCGCGAAGGCGATCGGCCGACGGCCGAGGTAGTGAAGCTGCGCGCGGAGGCGGGTCTGCCACCGCGCCGGTTGCGGCTCCAGGTAGTGTGTCTCCCACGCGAGGGGGATGTCGGCCGGGTGCATGAAGGCGTCCACCGGCGGGTACACCGAGAAGATGACCGGGTGGATGTCGTGCCGGGCAAGCTCGCGGATCTCATTGGAGATGAACGTCTCCGAGACCTTCGGGAAGGTCATGATCAGATAGCCGAGCCTGCGCCCGGCGCTCGCGCGAGCAGGCTGCTGGCTCGCCGCGGCGTATGATCTGGCGTGCATCAGAAACCCTCTGTCGGCTGGTCGCGGGTCGATGCGCACAACCACACGTGCACATACCCAGTTGGTCCGTTCCATACCTCAATAACAAGCCCGGCGCCCTCCGCGTTTCAGTCCTCCGCAGACGCGGTGCGCGGGTACGGGCCACCTGCCAGCCATCCCGTGCATGGTGACCCGCGACACGCTTTATGGGAAGGGTACCAGGCCATATCTTTGAGTATGGCGGACATGATGTCGCCCGCACCCGGACGGCTCATCATCCGGGGCCTTGCCGGCAGTCGAGAGCAGTCATGGCCTATAGAATGCCGAGAGTCATCCTCACCACGAAGGGTCATGGCGGAAGGGCGGCCCGCTGTCCTCGCTGCGGGCGCGAACAGGTCGTCCTGTATCTGGCGACCGACGTGGCCCGCTGCCAGGGCTGCGGGAGCGCGTGGCACCCGAGCGACGCGTTCTACCGTACGCAGCCGACGCGCACGCGGCGAAAGCACGGGAAGTGACCCGTAGAAGGGAAGGGGAGCTACTCGTTCATGGACGTGCGCCGATTCCTCAACCACCTCGCGAGCGAGCGGCACTGGCGCGACCAGATCGTCCATGTCGAGGAGCTTCCCGCCCGAACGGCGCAGTTCGCTTCGCCGACACAGCCTCTCGCCGAACCGATCCGCGGCGCGCTCGGGAAGCTCGGGATCCACGAGCTCTACACGCACCAGGCGCGCGCCGTCGACCTCGCCCGTGCCGGCACCGACATCGTCGTCGTGACCGGCACCGCCAGCGGCAAGACCCTCTGCTACAACCTGCCCGTCTTCGAGCGGCTGCTCGCCGAGCCCGAGGCGTGCGCGCTGTACCTGTTTCCAACGAAGGCGCTCGCCCAGGACCAGCTCCGCGGCGCGGTGCGGATGCTCTCGGCCCTGGGGCGCGAGGGCCAGGTCGCCGCCGGCACCTACGACGGCGACACGCCGGCGGACACGCGGCGCAAACTGCGCGACGGCGGGCAGCTCATCTTCACCAACCCCGACATGCTCCACGCGGGGATCCTGCCGAACCACTCCCGCTGGGCGCGGTTCTTCGAGCGGCTGCGCTACGTGGTGATCGACGAGATCCACACGTACCGCGGCGTGTTCGGCTCGCACGTGGCCGACGTCCTCCGCCGGCTCGATCGCATCTGCCGCCACTACGACGCGCGGCCGCAGTACCTCTGCTCGTCGGCGACGATCGCCAACCCGGTCGAGCTGGCCGAAGGGCTCGCCCGCCGCTCCGTGCAGCTCGTCGACAACGACGGGGCGCCGCGCGGGCCGAAGTGCTTCGCCCTCTGGAACCCGCCCTTCATCGACGAGGATCAGGTGGAGCGTCGCAGCCCGCTCTCCGAGGCGCAGCACCTCATGACGCGCCTCGTCGACGACACGGTGCAGACCATCTCGTTCGTCCGCACGCGGGCCATGGCGGAGCTGCTCTACCGATTCGTCCACGAGGAACTCTCGCACCGGAGCGCCTCGCGCGCGCGCCGGGTGCGAGCGTACCGCGGCGGCTACCTGCCCGAGGAGCGGCGCGAGATCGAGCGGCAGCTCTTCTCGGGCGAACTGCTCGGCGTCGTGAGCACGAACGCGCTCGAGCTGGGAATCGACATCGGCTCCCTCGAGGCATGCCTCCTCGTGGGCTACCCCGGCACGGTGGCGAGCACGTGGCAGCAGGCGGGCCGTGCCGGTCGGGGCAGCGAGCCGGCGCTCGTGGTGCTGGTCGCACAGAACACGCCGGTCGATCAGTACCTCATGCACCACGCCGACTACTTCTTCGGCCGCAGCCCCGAGCACGCGATCATCGACCCGGACAACCCGCACATCGCCATCGGCCACCTCCGGTGCGCCGCGCACGAACTGCCGATCAGCGCGACCGAGGCCGCCAACCTCTTCGGCGAGTACACCCCGGCCATGCTCGACCTCCTCACGGAGGAGCGGCATCTCAAGCGGATCGGCTCCGCATGGCACTACGCGCAGTCCACCTACCCGGCCGGGCAACTCGCCCTCCGCAACATCGACGAGACGACGTACACCATCAGCGCGGAGACGGACGAGGGGCCGCGCACGATCGGGACGCTGGACGAAATCAGCGCGTTCACCCAGGCGCACACCCACGCCATCTACCTCCACGACGGGGAAACGTACTTCGTCGACCGGCTCGACACGGACCGCAAAGTGGTCCATGTCCGGCGCGAGGGGCTCGATTACTTCACCACGGCGATGAGCGAATCGGACATCCGCCTCGACGCGGCCGAGCGGGAGGACCGCTGGCGGGCCAGCACGATCGGCTTCGGCGACGTGACGGTGAGCCTGACCGTCACGATGTTCAAGAAGATCAAGTTCGGCAGCCGCGACTCCATCGGCTACGAGAACCTCGACCTGCCGACGCGGCTGCTGGAGACGGTGGCGCTCTGGATCGTCCCGCCGGCGTCGAGCCTGGAGCTCTGCCGCCAATGGGGACGGTTGCCGAGCGCCGGGCTCAAGGGCATCGTGAACGTCCTCGTCGAGGTCGTGTCGCTGTTCGTCATGGGCGATCCGAACGACATCGGCGGCGTCGTGAACAGCAGCAACCTGGGGCGGCCCGCGATGTTCATCTACGACCGCTACCCCGGCGGGATCGGGTTCGCGCAAAAGGCGTACGAGTGGGTCGAGCAGATCATGACGGCGGCGCTCGATCTCATCTCCGAGTGCCCGTGCCGCGACGGGTGCCCGTCGTGCGTCGGCGCGGCGCTGCCGCTCGGGGCGAAGGAGGGCCCGCACGACCGGGAGATCGTGCCGGACAAGGACGCGGCGCTCATCCTCCTCCACGATCTGCTGGGCCGCGAGCCGTACCGCCCGCGGGAGCGGAAGCCGCCCATCGTCGAGGATGCACCGTCTCCGGCGGCGGTGCCCACACCGCCGCCGGAGACGCCCATCAAGCCGCTGCCGCCCACGGTCGAGGAGCGCATCCGCCGGCGCGTGCGACAGCTCCCCGGCAGGTCCACGCGAGGCGAGTCGGCGTCGGGCGCCGGCGGGAGCGCGAAGGGCTGATCGACCATAGGGAGGTACGATGAACCGGATCGGCGTGCTCACATCGGGAGGCGATGCTCCCGGCATGAACGCGAACGTGCGCACCATCGTGCGTACCGCGTGCGCGCGGGGCGTCGAGGTCATCGGCATCCGGAACGGGTACGCGGGCCTGCTCGAAGAGAGCATGGCGGCGATGACCTCCGCGAGCGTCGGCGGCATCATCAACCGCGGAGGGACGATCCTGGGCACGGCGCGGTGCGAGGAGTTCGTGCAGCCTGAGGGCCGCGCGAAGGCCGCCGCGATCCTCGCCAAGCACGGGATCGAGGGGCTCGTCGTCTGCGGCGGCGATGGCAGCTTCCGCGGGGCGCACGCGCTCTGGGAGGAGCACCACGTGCCGGTCGTCGGCACGCCGGGCACCATCGACAACGATCTCGCCGGAACCGACTTCACCATCGGGTTCGACACCGCGGTGAACACGGCGCTCGAAGCCATCGACCGCATCCGCGACACGGCGGAATCGCACCGGCGCACCTTCGTCGTCGAGGTCATGGGCCGCAACGCGGGGTTCATCGCGCTGTCCGCCGGCATCGGGGGCGGCGCCGACATCGTGCTCGTGCCCGAGGTGGAGCCGGACGTGAAGGCGATCCTGCAGATCCTGCAGGAACGGCATGAGATGGGCAAGCGGTTTTCGCTCGCCATCGTCGCCGAAGGGGTCAGCATCGAGGGCTTCCTCGGCGGCGGCAGCCTGATCCACATCCTCAAGCGCGAGGGCCTCGACGCGCGGCTGACCGTGCTCGGCCACCAGCAGCGCGGAGGCTCGCCGACGGCGCTCGACCGGGAGATCGCCTCGCTCCTCGGCGCCGCGGCGGTGGAGGAACTTCTGCGCGGCGGCACGGACAAGATGGCCGGCTACGTGAGCGGCAAACCGCAGTTCTCGAACCTCGACTACACGTGGAAGTTCAAGAAGCCGCTCGACATGACGCTCTACAACCTCGTGCACGAGATGGCGATCTGACCTCCCGGCCGCGCGGGGAACCGCTTCGGGCGAGGAGGCATCGTACTGTGGACCAGCGGTCTGCGCTGCGCCGGGCCGGCCGAAGGACGGATCGTGACGACTGTGCGGAATACGCGTCCCCTCTCTACGAATCCCCCATCGATGGGGTATGCGCTGCCGGGCAGCGAGCGCAAGCCGCTCATCCTGCGCGCGGACACCCGCCGAGTGATGGTGGGAGACGTGCCGATCGGCGGCGGCGCGCCGATCGCCGTGCAGTCCATGTGCACGACGGATACCCACGACATCGACGCGACGGTCGCGCAGATCCACGTCCTCGCCGAGGCGGGCTGCGAGATCGTCCGCGTCGCCGTGCCGCACGAGCGAGACGCCCTGGCCCTCGGCGAAATCCGCCGCCAGATCGACATCCCCCTCGTCGCCGACATCCACTTCGGCGACCGCTTGGCGCTCATCGCCGCAGGGCAGGGCGCCGACAAGCTGCGGCTCAACCCCGGCAACATCGGCGGCCGCGAGCGCGTCGAGCGCGTGGTGAAGGTCTGCAAGGAGCGAGGCATTCCCATCCGCATCGGCGTGAACGCCGGCTCGCTGGAGAAGGACCTGATCGACAAGTACGGCTACCCCACGGCGGCGGGCATGGTCGAAAGCGCGCTCCGCCACGTGGAAGTCCTCGAACAGCAGGACTTCCGCGACATCGTCGTCTCGCTCAAGGCATCCGACGCGCCGATGGCGATCCAGGCGTACGCCGCCTTCGCCCGCGAGCGGCCGTATCCGCTTCACGTCGGTATCACCGAGGCGGGTCCGGTGAAGCAGGGCACGATCAAATCCGCGGTCGGCATCGGCGCCATCCTCTCCCTCGGCATCGGCGACACGATCCGCGTGTCGCTCACCGGCGACCCCGTGCACGAGGTTCGGGTCGGCTTCGAGATCTTGAAGACGCTCGGCCTGCGAGTGAAAGGGCCGATGATGGTCTCCTGCCCGGCGTGTGGTCGCGTGGAGATCGACCTGTTCGGCATTGCCGCGGAGGTGGAGAGGCGGCTCGAGTCGTATCCGGAGTCATTCACCGTGGCCGTGATGGGCTGCGTCGTGAACGGCCCGGGCGAGGCGCACGAGGCGGACTTCGGCATCGCAGGCGGCAAGGGCGTCGGCCTGGTGTACCGCGGAGGTCAAATCGTCCGCCGCGTGCCGGAAGGCGAGCTCGTCGAGGCGCTCTTCGCGGAGATCGAGAGCGCTCGCGCAGGCGGGCAGCTTTCCCGCTGACTCCGCGCTTCGACGACGTTGTCGGGTCCCCGATCCGTGCGGACTCGGTCCAGGAGACCATACGCGTGGCGCACATCGCACCATTCCGCGGCGTTCGGTACGCCGCCGACCGGGTCGGCTCCCTCGACCGGGTCGTCGCGCCGCCGTACGACGTGATCTCGCCGGAGGAGCGCGCGGCACTCGTCGCGAGGAGCCCGCAGAACATCGTCCAGGTGGACCTCCCCACGGACGACGGCGACACGCGGTACGAACGCGCCGGCCGGCTCTGGCGCGCGTGGCTCGCCGATGGCATCGTCCGACCGGACGACGAGCCGGCGCTCTACTTCCTGGAGGAGCGATTCACCCTGCCCTCGGGGAGAGCGGCCGTGCGCCACGGCCTTGTCACGGCGCTGGCGCTCGAGTCGTTCGGGGCGAGCACGGTGGCCCCGCACGAGCAGACGTTCGCCGGACCCAAGGCGGACCGGCTCAAGCTCATGCGCGCGACGCGGGCGAACCTGAGCCAGGTCCTCATGCTCTGCCGCGACGCCGCGCGACGGCTCGACGCCGCGTGGGAAGCGGTCCTCCGCCGGCCTGCCGGCGCCGAGACATCGGCGCCCGATGGCAACCGACGCATGTGGACCGTGACCGACGCCGACGTCATTTCCCTGGCGCGCGACGTGCTCGCCGGATCGGCGCTGACCATCGCCGACGGCCATCACCGCTACGAGACGGCGCTCACCTACCGCGAGGAATGCCGCGCGCGCGCCGGCGACGGTGGTGCTGCCGAGGCGCTCATGGTGTACGTTTCCCGTATGGACGACCCGGACCTCGTGATCCTCGCGTCCCACCGGATCGTGAGCGTGACGGCGGCGCTCGACTTCGCCGCCTTCCGGCGGCTTCTCGGCGAGCACTTCGACCTGACGCCGGTCCCCGGCGCGGCGCCGGCGCAATGGCTCGCACGGCATCTCGTGCGGCGGCCGGACGAGCCGTACCGCTTCGGCTTCTTCGCGCGGCCGTGGGGCTGGCTTCTCGCGACGCTTCGCTCGTGGGAGGCCAGCGCCCCGTGGATCGGCCCGGCGCGTTCCGAGCCGTGGCGTCGCCTCGACGTGTCGGTGCTCCATGAACTCGTCCTCGGACACCTCGCGCACGGTGCCGCGGGAGGCGCCGACGCGATCCGCCAGATCACGTACACGATCGATCCGGCCGAGGGCCAGGCCGCGGTGGAACGCTCCGCCGCCGATCTGGTCTGCATGGTGCCGCCGACGACATCGCGGCAGATCGCCGACATCGTCCAGGCGGGAGATACCATGCCGCACAAGTCCACGTACTTCTATCCGAAGCTCCTGACTGGCCTGGTGATGCGGAGCCTCGACGAACCCTCGTGACGACAGCCGATAGGAACCGTCGATGCTGAAGAAAGGCCTCTTGCTCTGCGCCGGGATGGGCAGCCGACTCCGCCCCATCACGTACACCTCGGCGAAGCACGTCCTGCCCGTGGCGAACAAGCCGCTCATCCACTACACCATCGAGATGCTGAAGGAGGCAGGCATCGACCGGATCGGCATCGTGGTGAGCGTGAACAAGCACGACTTCCTCCGCGACGTGGGCGATGGTTCGCGCTGGGGCCTGACGATCTCTTACATCGTCCAGGACAACCCGCTCGGGACGGCGCACGCGGTACAGGTGGCCCGCACGTGGGCCGGCGACGACCCGTTCGTCATGGTGCTCGGCGACATCATGGTGGAGAACGGCATCGCGTCGATGCTGACGCGCCACGAGGCGGTCATGCCGGCGGCGACGGTGGTGCTCCATCCGACCGACAACCCGAGGCAGTTCGGCATCGCCGAGATCGAGGACGGCCGCGTCGTCGGCCTCGAGGAGAAGCCGGAGCATCCGAAGAGCAACCTCGCCGTGGCCGGCATCTACATCTTCGACGCCCGCATCTTCGACGCGATCGCGACGATCAAGCCCTCGCCGCGCGGCGAACTCGAGCTGCCCGACGCGCTCCGCGTGCTCATCAACCGCGGCGACCGCGTCGAGCCGTTCATGCTGACCGGTTGGTGGAAGGACACGGGGCGGCCGGAGGACCTCATCGACCTCAACCGCCTCCTCCTCGAGCGCATCCCGGAGGCGAGCATCCGCGGCGCAGTGGATCGCGAGTCGTCCATCGTCGGGAAGGTGATCCTCGAGGAGGGCGCCGTCGTCGAGCGGAGCATCGTCCGCGGACCGGCCATCATCGGCCCGCACGCGGTCGTCCGCGACGCCTACATCGGCCCATACACCTCCATCGGCCCCGGCGTCGAGATCGAGGGGAGCGAGATCGAGTACAGCATCGTCATGGAGAACACGATCATCCGCGGCATCCGCACGCGCATCGGCTCCAGCCTGATCGGCAAGGGCGTCCGGCTCGTCCGGGGA
>Ga0315279_10001583_pt1 | contig 37386 bp, 44 predicted proteins | sample YL17G06_20_MG_FD_203694 | JGI IMG/M metagenome (GOLD analysis project Ga0315279, IMG submission 203694) | Sediment microbial communities from Yellowstone Lake, YNP, Wyoming, USA - YL17G06_20 | ecosystem: Environmental > Aquatic > Freshwater > Lake > Sediment | place: USA: Wyoming | collected...
GAAATTCTGCTTCTGTCGCCACTAGCCTACTTTATCGTTGCTCCCTTTATTCGAACCATACATAACGAAGAATATGAAGACAACATGCTGAGAAAAATTAAAGAGACACGGCTAATTTTGATCGCTATATTCCTTGCCTTTATAACTTTATATCATTTGATTTGAGAAAAAACTAAAGGGGAAAGGTGAGACGAAGTCTCGGATTGGGTGGAACACTTCCGCGCGCGTTAATTTGGTTGGTTGGGTAAAGTTTTATCCCAAACCCACATTAGCTGAATTCATTTCTTTCTTCACCCTCCAACTGCGTTAATAATCGACAACAATACTCCAACCCCGATAAATGAGTATCCCACCAGGCGGTCGTCACCGAATATGATGCTCAGAACCACAAGCGTGATTCCAAGAGGTAAAAGAGCATTATCCTGAATTGCCTGTTTCTTCTTCCTTTTTAGTAAAGCAACAGCGATAGCAATTGAAATAACTCCAACAGCAATGGCAATTATCAACCATAATTCTTCCATCAACACACCTTCAACAATAATGCAAGAGAAAAATACTCAAGATTTTTGGGTTTGGTTTGGGTAGGGTCTTATCCAAATCAAAATGACGACATTGCGGGACGGTCGCGCGGCACAAGCAGTACACTAGAATATGGGAAACTGAAAGGAAAAGAATAGGCACGTGCTAGCAGATCAAATAGATGAGCAAGATCTCAATGATCCAAGCGGCGTATGTGACTATTTCTTGTTCTTCCTGTACCTTGCTGGCAGTTCCGTTTTGGAATTTTGATTATGCTTTTGCTTGTTCTTCATTTCTTGAGTCCTCTTTGTTTCTTAAGCACGCATGCTTAGGCTGGTTGCTATTGACATCGTTGGACAATTATTTAAATAGCATTGATAAGGGGCTGCGCGCGCTACACTGCGCGAAGCGCACGCTTCTCATCTGCACCAAAACAATGTAGGTATAAGTCCTCAGACCTCCATTGTTCTAAGCACCGCGTCCGTGGTGGTTGGTTGGGCAAAGTTTTGTCCTCAAACCAAACCTCGAGCAATTGCCATGTTTGATCGACTATTTTGAAAGCTCTGCGAACCTGACCTCCGTTTTCAACATGAGCTGTTCGAGTGGCATGAGCTTGTATCCTTATGTTCCTACGTACAGACAACTAGGTAGCCTCCAACGCTTTTCCGGGCTTGTTGATTCCAGTGCAACTCGCCCTTGTCTTAGTATTAGGCGCTAGGCTGTCTCCACTTGCTAATATTCCGAAAAATGTGCGTTCTTTCAAGAGACGCAAAAGATAAATAGCGATGCCTGCATTTTCTAGCTCTATAAAAGGAAGGGTGCAGAATGACAGAGCGGATCTTGACTGGAATTGAGGGACTAGACGAGTTATTGGAAGGCGGCTTTCCCCAAGGCAGAACCATACTGGTAATAGGTGGACCAGGAACTGGAAAAACGATCTTAGGTGCCCAGTTTCTTTATGAAGGAATCCATAAGAAGAATGAAAACGGAGTATACGTGAGTCTTGACGAAAACAAAGATCATTTCTACTCTGAAATGAAAAACTTCGAATGGGATTTCGCCAAGGCTGAAAGAGAAAGAAAGTTCTGGTTCATAGATGCAACGAGAGATCCTAGAGTTTCAATGCTTAAGGAACAACTGTACAGTGAGGAGTCCAAGAGTCTGAGAGGCAAGCATCTTCCAATCGACAAACTGGTCGAGGAGTTGCGCATGAGAATCAAATCAATCAGCGCAAAAAGAGTAGTTGTGGATACCCTTGCCTCGCTCTTTTATCGCTTCCCAGACCCCGTCGAACGACGCACCGCAGCTGTGGACTTGATCGAATCACTTGCTGGTTTCGGAACGACCACTCTCATTACGACTGAACTCGGTCAACTGGGTCTTGAACGAAGCGCAGTTGAAGAAGAATATTTGGTTCATGGAGTAGTCATGATGCAGACCCTGTTTTCTGGAGGCACAACGACCAGAGCGATTCAAGTTGAGAAAATGAGGGGAACAAAGGTCAATCCGAACCTAGTGCCCTACTCAATAGATAAAGACGGGATCGAAGTTTATCCGAACATGCCGTTGTTTGCGGAAAAATAGCACTAGATGAAATCGCGTGGTCCTCGCGTATCTTCTCCGAAATTGTGTACAGTGTGAGGACTCGCTTATACCGCACGATAAGGTCAGTAGTTATGATAAGTCCATCTCTTGGACGTACCCATCGTTGCCAACCTCTCCTTGTTCAGTGGCAAGTCGTCGCTTATGTAATTCTGTCCATACATTTTCTTTATTCGCAGTGTTTTCCTGAAATCTTTTTCGTAAACCTCTATCTCACCATCAAACAAGTCAAGAACTGCATAGGCCTCCTCAGAAGTATGCATTTGCGGATTCATTATTGCCAGAGTCGTAAATCCTCTTGTTTTTAGCTCGGTAATTAAGCCAACCAACCATCTTCTTGTCTGAACCGCGCGGTGTTGTAGCAGAATGTCTGAAAGGATTTCGATACAGATTCTTCTAGGTTGATCGTTGGATGACTCAAGCTTTCGCAAGGCGGAGAACAAAGGAATGCTGATATCAGTCAGGCTTTCCACTCCTCTGAGCTTGACGATGTTGGGGAGTGATTTGACCGCGGTCTCCGCTTGCGGATTGCACACGAACAGGTAGAAGTTCGGATATTCCTCAGCGAGTCTCTCCCATCTGCTCGCGTCCACAGTTACAAGAATGGTGATTCCTCTTTCCCTGGCGCCTTTTTCGAGAAACCGATTTATGATGAGCATAGTCTCATCGCAAGAGATTGAGGTGAGAACAACAGCATATTCCTTAGGTATTCCACCGAAGAGCAGATTGTCAAGATCCTTGAATCCCACACTCACACGGCCGGGTAGAGCAACTTCTCTCACATTCACGATTTCAGGTTTGATATCCACGATTTTCTGAGTTCCTGTGCCATCCATGTACGCGATCCTTGGCGAAATTGCATAAGTGCCCTTTTCCAAGGCTCTCACCCTCAGCCTAAGTTTCTCAGTCTTTAAGGGCTCCAACACCTTCGCGTTTAAGTCAAGATATGATCCTTCTACGTCGTAGTTGCTTGGACTTCCCGTTGATTCCAACCCGCAACAAGGAATGATTTCCTCGATTCCGATTAGTATGGCAGGTGCTCGTCCAAGATTGGCAATTTCAACTTCCATCACCGTGCTTTCTCCTGCTGCAAGCTCTTTTTTCTCAACGGTAATCTTTCCCTGAAGCAGGACATTCGCTGTTTTCTGCATTTGTCCTTTTGCGTAGACCCTGTTACCTACTACAAACATCATGTCTTCGAGTACAGCCAGCTTCTTGATAAGCAGCTCTAGCTTTTCTCCCCGATTACTAGATTTTGGATCTTCTTGTGTCACCGCTCGTCACCATGCAAATAGCAAGCATCTCTAGGCGATTAAGGAATTTCAACGGAGCTTTACAAATTTAGCTTGCCCTGTTTGATAATCGCCTTGCCATCAAGCTCTACAGTGGGTTTCGCAACGGTCACTCCTAATGCATAATCGCTGTCGTTGGTTCCTCCAAGCTCCTTGTTAAAGCCAATTCCCACAGTCGCTGTCCCGAGAACAATGGGGTTGTTGGTAAATCCAAGCTGCGCTTTTGGATTGAGTCCTATGCCTAACCAACCGATCTTGTCCTTGTCTCCTGTCCCTCTTTCCCACATGTCTCTCACCACATCAATGTTCTTATCTCCCTCAAATGACGCCAGTTTTCCCTTTTTGAACCGCAAAACGATTCCCCCAACCAACTTTCCTGCGTTTGGAAATGGAATGTTAGAGGAAAGAACGCCATTCGCACTGTTTTCAGTGGCCGCCACGGCAACGTAACCATCCGGCAGACTCGCGTACGTTGTTCCCGTCTCAATGTCTTTGTCATTGATCACGCCATCGTAAACGTGGGCTTTTCTGCGTTCTAAGGTAAAGCTCAGATCAGTTCCATTTGAGTCAATAATTCTCACTTCATGCGACTTCTCTAGAACCTCTGCGACCTTCATTCCAAGCTCCTGCATTCTTTCGTATTCCACATCAATAGCTTCTTCGACATTCTTCCTCCATGCTTGATAGTCAAAACCGTACGTTTCGGCTCGCTGAGGAGTAACCAGTCCCAGGGTTATCTCCGCCATGCGAACTCTTCTTTCGAGAAGTTTTTCATAGGATGGGCGGTCTGCTCTCGATAATGCCATCCACGTTCCAGCAGGCACTTTTTTCATTCTCTCAGGGTTTTCCGGGCCAGATATGAAAATGCTGGCGGTTGCAATTCCGGTCAAGGCAAGGTCAAACGGATCAGGAGTTTCTAGGAAATCTATTGGACGATTGAACATTGCATCATACCACATTTCATCTGTCGTGAATTCCGTGTGTACATGTGCTCCAGCTCTTTCGCACTCGAGGGCAAACGCTTCGGCCAGATCAAGCATGTGTCTCCATGTGAAAATAGTTACTCTGTCGTCCTTAACAATTCTGAGACAGCTTTTGATGACTCTTTCAACAAACGAAGGAACTATCATATTCTCTCCCTTGACGCATCATACAATTTGGCAGCGGCTCCTTATTACAGTTTGCCGAACGTGTTCAAGCCGAGAGAAGTCGAGAATCTCACGGATATCAACATCGCGTTGACCTCGGCTTTCCGCAAATTGGGCTTCACTGAGAGCGCCAAGAAGAATGTATGCAGAAATCATATCGAACCTTCTTCTGCGGCATCAACCAGTCCAGATCAGAAGATGGCTGCCCGCATCAGTTCCAGAACTCAAATCCAGAGGGTTCACAACCTTGGCAGTAATGAACCCTTACATGCATCCGTCGGAGGGCGTTCAAGCGATTCTGGATCCTTTCGACAGGGAGACTGCGATATCGGAAAAGAACTCGGACAAATTCCCCAGAATAAGGAAGGTGCATGCTCAGACGCCTAGACACTGAACTACATATGAAAAAAGAAAAACTATCCATGCGATGTTACGTCCTCCGCTCCACAAAGAGTTGTGAATTCATATATCCTTCGATCATAATTGGATCTATTGCTCACTGATTCGTTTGTGGCACACAATGGAGACGGAGGTGACAGAACATGAGTAGAGAGCAGAACTCCAGCAGAAAAGTGAACAAATCCAGCGCCGTAGACAAACAGAAGGGACATCAAACGAGAAGGGCTCGTGGAGGAAAGAAACAGAAGAGAAGGTAAGGACACAGCTTTGGCGTACTCACGTTTATAGGGGGCGCTGAGAACATATACTGCAGGAAAGGCTTACCGACAATTACTGCGATATTATTCACCTTGGAAACGGCCTGCTTTTGTCTAAGAGGTAGTATAGTATACTAAGAATAAGAAAGGTCTTTGATGGAAACCGTAGCAAATTTGAGATCATAGCGGAGATCTTGAAGCAGCTACGAATGCCAACTGGCAGATCGAATATTATGTCTCATTGCAATATGAGTTCCATGCAATCAGGACAATACTTGAATCTTATGAGGTCAAATGATCTTATTCGGACAGGCGCCATAGCGGGAAGAGTCACTTATCAGAGAACAGACGCTGGCAGAGTGTTTCTTGAACTATACGGCAAGATGGCTCTGCTACTGGGTGCTGGCGTTTCCGCACTGCCCCAAATCTAGCAAGGAGAAGCCGGAAGCGTAAGAACAGACCGCGCAGTGCCACAACGAGCATGCGCAGTAGTCTGTCATTAATGCGAGAGGAATTATCTATGAAAATAGTGAAAGGTTGGAGAAGAATAGACAATCAAAGAGGATACATAAATGCGACAACAGGACAAAACCTCGTTGTCACAAAGAAACAATACGGAGAACACTACTTAGTGTTGTTGTTTCCTGAGACAAAAGATGACGATGAAGGAAGAGAAATATCACCGGAATATCCGACCGAATCAAAAGCGGAATCATTTGCCATGGGTTGGATGAACAAGCATCCAAGAGGAGCCGAATGAGTTCCCAAAACTGGTCCTATTGAAGGGTATTTTTCTGTATGGTTCAACTTGACCCCAGTTCTTGTAGTGTACGATAAAGGTGAGTTGTATATGCCCTTGGCTCCTCGAATCCCTCATAGTGCTCTATACAAGAAAAGGATGACTTCAGGAAGATACGTCGACTTCGTGCAGGGCTCAAATCCCAGCGATCGTGACAAGCCTCAGTGATTCTACAACTAAAGTCAACGCAAAAACGATCAATACGACGCCCAGAACACGGATAATATAAACATAGTACTTGCTATTCAAAATGCTTTTGGACTTATCTACGATCAGGGCAACAGCCGTTTTTGATCCTATTAACGTTGTATAGAAACCTGCAATGAAAAGAACTGTTGCTGAGACGTGGACCTGCGCGCTTTCGAGAATAGTCGGGCTTCCGATGGAAAGCCAGAACAGATAAGGGTGTGGACTCAGCAGATTCGCAATAATGCCTCGTCGCAGAGCATCTTTCTTTTCAACGTTGATTTCAAGTCTGTCGGTCTTAACTCTTATGTTCTCGACTCCTAGGTAGATCAAATAGCAAGCACCAAACAAAGAAACTGCTCCAATAAGAAGAGTGTATTGCGCGAAACTTGACAGTATCGTCAACGTGAGCACCACAATTAGCGAATCTGTGATCAAAGGCGAAACTGCTATTTTGATACCCTCTTTCTTGCCATACCTCAAAGTCTCAGAAAAAATCAGAGCAATAAGAGGCCCAGGCGATAGCCCTTGAGCCAGACCAAGAAATATCCCATAGAACAGGAACTCGATTACTCCGGCCATAAAGAAGAAACTTCGGAAGGTGCAATATGAAACTTGCGCGCCGCACCACGGTCATCAGCAAGTCCTCAGCCTTCTGCATGCTCAAGTACCAGATTCAGAGCACCGTGCAGCGCGCCGTTAATCGATATTTGCACACTAGCGGAATCGCACCGGAAAAGACAGAATACTCCTTGGTCGGGCGTTCCCCACTTTTCCACTTTTCCCACCTCCAGGTTCCAAGGCTGCCATCACAATATTATGGACAAGCAGGTCAGAGCGCCGTCTCCTTTCCTGAATTCTGACATATCTAGTTCCACAACCGGAAAACCTTCATTTTCCACAAGCTTCTTTGTTCTAGGATGACCTCGTGCCATCAAGATTGTTCCATTCACGGCGAGACAGTCCGCAGCATACTCCTCCCCTTTCGGAACCACGATCCTGTTTAGACCAGACAGAATCCCTGTGTCAAAGTTTCCCTTGGAAAGAATCACATAATTGTTTCCGAGATAGGTGCACGCTGATTTCAAATGAAGAACGTTTCGCACTTTTACAGGAATCACTTTCAGATTGCCGTTCTTAAAGACCCTCCATATTTGGTCTATAGCCTCCTGATTGGTGCGAGCCGTGAGCCCTACGAAAACCTTGTCCTCAATTCTCAGGACATCACCACCGTCAATCGTCCCTGGCTTGGTAATGCAGGTCGTTCGCTTCAGTTTCTTCAAGACCTCAGCAACCCCAACCACTTCGGGGGCGCGCGATTCCACACTCATGTTGCATATCACGGCGGTCTCATTGACTATGAAGGCTGCATCCTCAACAAAGCAACTATCAGGAAGCGAATCATCGCGCTCTACCCACAAAAGCCTCAGCCCAAGGCTCTGCAAAGCTCTGCAGTAGTATCTGTGCTGAGCCTTTGCCAGTTCGACGTCGATCTCCTCGGTGCCAGTCCTTACACAATGCACGTACGAATCAGGAACTGGTCTGACAAGCGCGGACCTGGCCAAAAATGAAGCCATAGCGTTCACAATAACCTCGTAGAATTAGGCCTCTGCTTTTTACGCTTTCGCAGATCAGTGCTATTGTAGGACCATTTCGGGCGCATTGTCGGCTAAAGCGAAAGTCTTGTTGAGGCTTTGCGTAGCGTGCCGCACACAGTTGTTTTTATATATACTAAGACAGCACTGAACAATCGGTAGATGCGCTTCAACAGGTGATCGAATGTCGTTCTTCAAGAAACTCAAAGACAAATTGACGCCTCCCAACGCAAGCATAGTGCTCAAACTCAGCCAATATGGCATAGCTGCAGGACAAAATCTTGAAGGCACGCTAACCGTTTCTTCAAATGAAGAGTTCGATGCGACCGAGATAAGATGTGAGATCCAATGTGTCGAAGAGGCCAAAGTCACGAAGCATGCCTATGATCCAAATCTCCGCCGCGAGGTCGACAGAGAGGTTCGGGAATCCGCGACAATCTTCGCCGCTAGACCGTCCATAACAGGTCCAATCCACATAACAGCAGGAGTGAAGGATTTTCCTGTAAGCATAAACATTCCAGCAACCGCGAGGCCCACGTATCAAAGCATTGACAGGAAAGTCACATGGACTATAAAGGGAGTAGTGGGGATTGAAGGAAGACCAGACATAACGAGCCGAATAGCAGAGGTCCAAGTTGCCCCGCCAAGTGCCTCCCCAGTCATCAGGGAAAAGGAGATAATCCGAGAAGTCGTAATGATACCGTGTAAATATTGTGGAGCGCTAATGCCACAGACAGACATCAGTTGCCCACGCTGTGGAGCAAAAAGAACCGCTTAGAACAAAGATCTCCACCAAGCCTACTCTACAACTGAGAATCACCCAAGCAATTCCCAAAGAGCTTGGAAAACGGCTGCTCAAAGTTCACCGCGCGTAGACTGCAGATTCCTGCAAAACAGTAGCCATTCAATAACGGAACGCAAAAACTGATTCTCTGCAACTCAGCGATCCCAAGGTTTGGCAGGATCAATCTTATATTTGCCGATAAAGAAAGCAAGTAGAGATCTTGCATGCTTTCTGCAGAGTATATTACCAAGAAGCTTGACCTGAAACCATTGCCAATAGAAGGAGGTTACTACAGCCAGACATATTGCTCATCAGAGAGAATCCCGAAGATCGCCCTTCCCGACAGATATGTCTCTGACAGACCCTTTGGCTCAGCAATATATTACCTGCTAACCCCAGAGACCTGCTCAGCCCTTCACAAGCTAAAAAGTGACGAAATATACCACTTTTACCTCGGGGACACTGTTATCATGCTTCATCTTCGTCCAGACGGTACAGCAGGAACAATAGAACTGGGACATGACTTAGAAAAAGGACAGAAGCTTCAGGTAGTTGTGCCAAGAGGAGTTTGGCAAGGCTCTTTCTTGCAGAAAGGAGGCAGATTCGCGCTCTTGGGAATAACCATGGCTCCAGCATATGATGACTCCGACTTTATAATTGGCGACCGCGAAGCTTTGGTCGGACAATACCCAGAATCCAAGGAATTGGCGATGAGACTAACCCCTCAAAAGCCAACATGAACAGAACGCAGACTGCGAAGTCCTTCGCTCGCTGCACCGCGTCATGATAATCTATCGAATAAGAATGTGGAAAGCCTGAGCTTCATAGCATTTCCAGCTTCAATAGGCAACCTATGGACACTGCAGAGACGTGTTCGCTAATAGCATCTCACAAAGCGGAATTTTGTTCCAGAGATTCGCCTACAACATTAGCCCATCACATGGTCCGGTAGAGCAGGAATGCAGCCAAAACGTATAGCTTCATTTCTTGCCCTTTTTCTTCTGCTTGTATCTTTCGGCGCACTTCTCACAACAGAAAAGGTATTTCGTGCCATCAATAGTGGTGCTGTAGGCAGCGAGTTTGCATGCTTCTGAAGGAATCTCAGCTTTGCAAAGCTCGCACCGCACAAATTCCGGTTTCACTTTTTCACCTCTCCAGCCGCCTTCTGCTTCTTGTAATAGTCCTCAATCGCAGCGTGAAGCGCATCAGCTGCAAGGTTGGAACAGTGCATCTTAACCGCGGGCAGGCCACCTAGAGAATCTGCCACGTTCGCGCGCGTGATCTGCAGTCCTTCCTCCAACGTCTTGCCTTTCGCAAGTTCTGTTATCATGCTGCTAGTTGCGATCGCAGAGCCACATCCGAAAGTCTTGAACTTTATGTCCTCCAGGTGATTGTCCTTGACTTTAATGTAAATCGTCATCAAATCTCCGCAAACGGGATTGCCAACAGTGCCTACGCCGTCTGCATCGGGAATTTCCCCCATGTTCCGGGGGTTCTTGAAGTGATCCATGACTTTCTCAGTATACATTACCTGAGCAACTCCTTAGGCGTTAGTGGGGATATCTCTCTTAACCTCTTGACTATGCTGGGCATTAAGCTTATCGCATAGTCAATGTCTTCTTCAGTGTTCTGTTTACCTAAAGTGAACATCAGGGAACCGTGGGCTTCTTCATGTTTGAGCCCAATCGCCAGAAGCACGTGTGAAGGTTCCAGTGTCTTAGCAGTGCAGGCAGAGCCTGATGAAGCGTACACGCCCATCATGTCCAAGCTCAGCAACATTGACTCGCCTTCAATGAAGCTGTATCGAACAGACACGTTGTCTGGCAATCGCATCGTTGGGTGACCATTCAGGAATGAGTACGGAATCGGCTTCAGCAAACCTTCGATGAATCTGTCTCTAAGCTTTCTCAACCGCATGCTTTCAGTGGGCATTTCTTTTCTAGCTATTTCGGCGGCTTTTCCAAAACCAACGATGCCCGCCAAGTTCTCCGTTCCTGATCTCAAACCTCGTTCCTGTCCTCCTCCGTGAACCAATGGTTCCAACCTTGTGCCCTCTTTTACGTAAAGCGCACCAACACCTTTAGGACCGTACATGTCGTTTGAAGATATTGTAAGCAAGTCTATGCCTTCTTCCTTGACATTGATCGGAATATGCCCGCAGGCAGCCGTGGCGTCAACATGCAAAGTGGCATTCCTGCCATGTACTATCTTGCTGATTTCTCTTATTGGCTCAATTGTGCCTATTTCGCCATTCACATAGACTATTGTGACAAGAACTGTCTTGTCGGTCAGTTCTTTCTCCAAGCTTTCGAGGTTTACAAAGCCGTACTTATCCACAGGGAGAAAGACAGCTTCAAATCCTTTTGTTGTCAGAAATTTGCATGGGTTGACCACTGACATGTGCTCGACGCTTGATGCGAGAATGCGCGTTCCGCGATCTTCGTTGCGGTAGGCAACGCCCTTGATTGCCAAGTTGTTGCTTTCGGTCGCGCCAGACGTGAAGATTATCGATTCCTTCCTATCCGCACCGACCAATTCCGCAACTTTCATCCTTGCCTCATCGAGCGCGCGCTTTGCTTCTTGGCCGAACAGGTGAAGCGAAGACGGATTGCCATAGAAGGACTTCATATAAGGCAGCATAGCCTCTACTACCAGAGAGTCCACAGGTCTCCCTGCGGAATGATCCATGTAGATACGCTTTTCCGCGGGCAAGTCAGACACGCTCAGAAACAGAGAACGGAGTCTGCCTCTAGAGCTAAGTCATTCAGTGTTGCTGCGCCGACAATGGTCACTTCAGGCGTAAAATCGCCGCGCGAAATGCTCAATAGTTGGCAACTCTGTTCGCAGACAAGCATCTTCACTCCAGCTTTTACTGCTTGGTCCATTACCTCTCTCAGTGATGGAAAGCTGCCCATCTTGATCTTTTCCGCTTCGCCTTTCTTGACAAGTGTTACACCCTTTATCAAGAAATAGACTGCCGCATCAATGTTCATCATTGCTGCCGTCGTTGCCAGAATGAAAGGCGCATACGCCCGCTCAGGAGCGTCAACTCCGCTCGTTTGCACGTAGAGTATTTTCTTCTTCCCAGCCAATTCTCAAACCTCCTAAATCTCACTTCACTTTCCTGATTAGAACCCGAACAGCGTTCCCTTCTTTAGTTACTTCGAGCAACTCTTGTTCTAGGTTCTTGACAAGGCTTCGTATGTCCGACTCGGCCGCCGGATCATCTGCCAGAACCTCCAAGACTTCTCCCTTCTTCAATTCGTCCAGCTCTATGCGTGTCTTGAACACTGGTTCCGGACAGTACAGTCCAAGACAATCCAGTGTCTTGTCGGGTTTGACTTTCACAAAGTGTCCTCCAAGAAGAGGATACAAAAAGAAGAATAAAGCTTTCTGTTAAAATGCGAACAGTCGAAGTTCTGCTTAGCGCAAGAATTAGTAATCCAACTGCTTTGTTTATTGGTTGTCCAACAATCCTCGATTCAATCAAGGCACCGGAAATCCAAAGATCCAGATGGAATGTCAGTCAACGCAGTTTGAGCTTCTTGCGTGACTGAATTAATCGGTTAAATGTATTGCACTTTCCTTCAGCCTCATCTTTAGGGAAATATCTTTTATAATTGGAAAGCCAATTTCTAGGTGGCGATTTTGGTGAGCGTTAATGACTTTTCGTTCTTGATTGGTGGCGAAGCAGGGGCAGGAATCAGCCGCTCAGGTTCTCTTTTCGCTAAGGCATGCATGAGAGGTGGCCTCAGCGTCTTCGGCACAAATGATTATCAATCGCTGATTAGAGGTGGACACAACTTCTACATCGTGAAGGTGTCCGCTGAGCATGTTCACTGCCATCCAGATCTGATATCTTTGGTAATTGCGCTAAACGCCGAGACCGTAATGATGCACAAAGATGAGCTGACGCCCAATGGTGGCATAATCTACGATCAAGAGGATGCCAATCTCACGGCAGAGAAGCTGGAAAGACTAGACGTGAAGTTGTTTCCGATTCCCTTGAAGAGTATCGTGAGAGAAGAGCTGAAAGGGGAACCGATAATGAGAAACACTGTGGCCCTTGGAGCAGCCATAGCCGTGACCAACTACGACTTGACATTACTTGAAGAAGTTCTGAAGGACACGTTCAAGGCCGAGGTTGCTGAGTCAAACATAAACGCGGTTCGCATTGGCTACAGCTATGCTAAAGACAGCTTTCCAAATGACTTCACGTACAAACTGAAGCGAAACAGCGACAATCGACCCAAGATATTCCTGAGCGGAAACGAAGCCATGGGACTCGGCGCAATAAAAGCAGGATGCAAATTCTTCGCCTGTTACCCAATGACTCCGACTACAGGATTGCTCCACTTCATGGCAGAAAACGAAAGACAACAACAAATGATTGTCATTCAACCAGAAGGCGAAATAGCGGCCGCAAACATGGTTGTCGGCGCCGCATATGCTGGTGTCCGAGCGATGACGGCCACTTCAGGCGGCGGATTCTGCCTAATGACTGAAGCTTTTGGATTGGCAGGCATGACAGAGACACCGATTGTCATCATGCTTGGACAGAGACCTGGCCCAAGCACGGGTCTGCCAACCTACTCTGCTCAAGGCGATTTGCGGTTTGCGCTCCATGCTGGACAGGGCGAGTTTCCAAGGGTCGTCATAGCTCCAGGAGACACAGAAGAGTGTTTCTATGAAACAATGAGAGCCTTCAATTGGGCCGAGAAGTATCAGCTTCCGGTGATTCTTCTGACTGACAAATACTTAGTCGAGAGTGAACGATCCGTTGAGCCTTTTGATCAAGGCAGAGTCAGGATCGAAAGAGGCGATTTGATTAATGAAAAATACGACAATTCAGAGGAATACAAAAGATTGAAGTTCACAGAAACAGGTGTCTCCCCAAGAATTGTTCCCTCAGCAAAGAACGCGGTGGCTCGGGTAACGGGCGACGAACATACTGAATATGGGTTCACCAGCGAAGACCCTCAGATAACAGCAAACATGAATGAGAAAAGAATGAGAAAACTATCATTCTTGGCTAACGAGCTCAAAGACAGAAACATTGAAACAACGAAATTCTACGGACCAGACCAAGCAACCGCAACCGTCGTCTCTTTGGGATCCACGAAAGGCCCAATCATGGAGGCAATGAGACTCCTTGACAGAGAGAGTATCGAGACGAACTATCTGCAGATCATTTACTTGATGCCTTTTCCAACTAGTCGGGTTCAGAACGTATTGAGCAATGCCAAGAAGACTATAATCGTTGAGAACAATATGACTTCCCAGCTTTCAGGTCTTATTCAAGAGTACATCTCGAGTCCTGTAGATCACAAGATCCTGAAGTATGATGGCAGACCCTTCAATGCAGCTATTCTGGCTAACAGGATAAAGGAGGCACTCTGAAAATGGCGATGCAGAAGGAATTGAGCACTCCTGAGAAGATTAACTGGTGCCCAGGTTGCGGCAATTTCGGGATTCTTACAGCCTTCAAAGATGCATTGGCGGAATTAGGCATTGACAAGGAAAGGACAGTCATCGTAACAGGAATCGGTTGCCATGGGAAAATGGTCAATCATGTGAACGTAAACGGGTTTCATGGTCTTCACGGTAGAGTGCTACCCGTAGCCTCTGCGATAAAACTGGCGAACCCTGAGCTTGAAGTAATAGGCTTCAGCGGAGACGCCGACTGTTATGACGAAGGGTGGGGTCACTTTTGCCACGCGGTCAGGCGAAACGTAGACATTACGTTGATCGTTCACGACAACAAGGTCTTAGGTCTGACAACAGGGCAGACGACGGCTACGAGCGAGAAAGGATTCAAGAGCAAGTCTACGCCTTTCGGCTCAGTTAATCCACCGCTGAATCCGTTGGCTCATGCGCTTGTGGCTAACGGAACCTTTGTTGCCCGCGGTTTCGCCGGGGACACTAAACACCTTCAGAAACTCATCGTTGAAGCAATCAGACACAAAGGCTTTGGTTACATTGACGTTTTCCAGCCCTGTGTCAGCTTCAACTACCTCAACACTTGGGACTTCTATCGCGAGAGAATCTACAAGCTCGACGAAACCGAGTACGACGTGAGAGACTGGCCGAAGGCTCTCAACAAGAGTCTTGAATGGGGTGACAAGATACCTATTGGCATATTCTACAAGGAGGAGCGGCCAACATATCGCGACAATCTACCGCATGTCAAAGATGTGCACCTCACAAAGTTGCCGATAGGCAATGTGGACATAAGTCAGATTCTTAGTCGCATGATGTGACAAAGTATAAAAATGCTCCTAGGCAAAATAGTTCAAGGCGAAATAAATGGAAACAACCAAGTTTTACGCGTTGCCAAAACTGAGCTATGAATATACAGAGCTGAAGCCATACCTGTCAGAGGAACAGCTAAAGATACATCATCAGAAACATCATCAAGCCTACGTCAACGGTGCAAACGCGATTCTTGAAAAGCTGGACAAAGCTAGAAAAGAGAACACCGACCTGGACATGAAATCCACGTTGAAAGAGCTTTCATTCAACATCGGCGGACATTTGCTGCATTCGATTTTCTGGGGAAACCTAGCACCCGTCGGCAAGGGTGGCGGGAAACCTGGCGGAACCTTCGGTGAAGCTATAGACAAGGAATTCGGCAGCTTTGAAAGATTCAAGAAAGAGTTTACGCAGGCAGCTGTGAGTGTTGAAGGTTCCGGATGGGCCGCACTAACGTTCTGCCACCAGACCAAGAGACCAATAATAATGCAGATAGAAAAGCACAACATGAACGTCTATCCGATGTTCAGGATTCTGATGGTGTTAGACGTTTTCGAGCATGCATACTACATTGACTACAAGAATGAGAGAGCCAGATTTGTCGAGGCTTTCTGGAACATCGTCAACTGGGAAGAAGTGAGCAAAAGATTCGAGGAAGCAACGAAGTAATCCCATTTTTTTCATTTTTTTGTATTCGAGCAAAATCGAGAAGTGATTCGTAGAGCGCGCGCCATCCATGTACAGGTTCAATCGTGCTCTAGTGGGCCTCATCAGCCGGTCTTCTTGCCTATTCTGCTAAGAAATGCTCAGACCTTAAATATTGCGTCAAAGCGATAAGAGACGATCAAATCATCTACGCATGGGAAGAGGAAAAGCGATTGGAGACACAAGCTGATCAGACATCATTCAAAAACTACCTTTTGTTCTTTGCTGGCCAACAGATCTCACTGATGGGTTCGTCTGCTTCTCAGTTTGTTGTAATCTGGTGGATAACCCTTGAAACCCAGAGCACTTGGTACCTGGCTCTTGCCTCAGTCGCCGGATTTGCCCCCATGATACTTTTGACTCCTTTTGCTGGCGTGATCGTTGATCGATGGAGCCGCAAGCTAGTAATAGGCCTAGTAGACCTTTTGCAGGCTCTATCCACGATAGTGCTCATTTCCCTGTTTTGGCTAGGAATTGCTTCAGTTTGGTACATCCTAGTGTTGCTCGTGTTCAGAAGCTGTTGCCAAGCTTTCCACGTGCCAGCAGTAGAGGCTATAGTCCCGCTGATGGTGCCCCGCGACAAACTGGGTCGAATAAACGGGCTCAACTATGTTCTTAACGGAATCATGACCTTGATCGGTCCCGTTGTTGCGGCAATACTGCTAACATTCTGGGAAATCCACCAGATTCTTTGGATCGACCCAGCCACCTTCATAGTAGCAGTGGTTCCTCTTCTACTCATCAGAATACCTTCAGTCAGAAGGGAACGTGAAAAATCTTCTTTCAAGAGAGACTTCACAGAAGGCCTAGCTTTCATTAAGCATTCAAGAGGAGTTATGCCGCTCATTTTCTTGGCGACAGCTCTCAACTTCTTGTTGATGCCTCTTACCACGTTGCTTCCTTACTTCGTCAATTATGATCATCACGGCTTGGCTGCCGAATTTGCCCTAGTTACAGCTGTCACACAACTGGGGCTGTTTGCTGGCGGAACATTCATGATCATAATAAAGGAGTTCAAAAGAAAAATGTTGATGACCGTTATCTTCATACAACTCTGTTTTCTGGGTTATGCGCTAACGGCTTTCACCCCCACTGGTTGGTTCTGGTTCATGTCAGCATGCCTTTTCATCATGACGTTTGCTGTTGCGCCCGCAAACATATTGCTGCGAACAATCACTCAGACGATCGTTCCTGCGCAAATGCAGGGCAGAGTAAACTCTGTTCTCATGTCACTTTCCAGTGCTGCAAGCCCATTCGGAATGATGATTTCAGGAATCATAGCGGCCTACACCGCAACAGCCAATCTATTCCTAGCGTGTGCAATCGCGGGCACAGTAGTCTTGCTTGGTGCGTGGTTCTTTACAGATATGAGGCATGTAGAAGGAATCAAAGAAGTCCCGACTACTCCAGCAGACGAAGCCTCCACAGCACCTGCTCAGGATTAATAGAATTCTGAAAAATATTTATTCGACATCGTTGTTGCATATCACTGGAGTCGATTCTATGGAGAAATTCGACGTTCTAGTAGTTGGCTCAGGCTCAGGAATGATTGTGACCGCAAACGCTATCGCCAGCGGCTTGAAAACGGCGTTAGTTGAACATGGCCGCATGGGTGGCACCTGCATAAACCGCGGATGCGTGCCCTCGAAGATGCTTATCTATCCAGCAGACGTTATTGCGATGATTACTGAAGCAAGCAAGCTAGGCATAAACGCAAGACTGGAATCCATCGACTTCACGAAAATGATGGACCGAATGCATCAACTCGTTAATGGAGATGTTGAGCGACAAGCCCATGCTGTTGAAAAAGATCCAAACGTCAAATGGTTCAAAGTATCTGGAGAGTTTGTTTCAGATTATACTTTGAAAGTCGGTGATGAGACAATCAAGGCTGACAAGATCTTCATAGTTTCAGGCGCGAGACCATCATTACCTCCAGTCAAAGGTCTGGGCGACATCGATTACTTAACCAGTGACACTGTACTTGATCTGAAGTCTCGACCTGAAAGCATGATTATCATTGGAGGCGGATACATCGCAGCTGAATACGGCCACTTCTTTTCGAGCATGGGCACGAAAGTCACGATAGTTCAGAGAGCGACGAGAATTCTGTCCGAAGAGGAGCCTGAAATATCTGACGTGCTAAAAGAAGAAATGTCGAAAAGGATGCAGATATTTACGGATTTCGAGGCGATTGAGGTTAAGAAGAAAGATGGCGCCAAAACTGTAGTTGCCAAGAACCGCGAGGACGGAAAGGTCCAGGAGTTTTCTGCTGAGACTCTGCTTGTGGCAGCCGGTCGCGAACCCAACTCTGACATCTTGAAGCCTGAGAAAACTGGCGTCGAGCTAGATGGTCGCGGCTATATTAGGGTCAACGAATTTCTCGAAACTCGTAAGAAGAATATTTGGGCATTTGGTGACGCAATAGGAAAACAGATGTTCAAGCATGTTGCCAACTACGAAGCACAGATTGTCTGGCACAATGCAAATAGCGATCATAAGGTCAAGATGGATTATCATGCGGCGCCACATGCGGTTTTCACTCATCCTCAGATTGCCGCAGTGGGTCTCACAGAATCGGGATCGAGACGACAGGGTTACAAGATTCTGGTAGGCAAAGCCTTCTATGAGGACACAGCTATCGGCGCGGCTATGGGATCGCCGAAAGGCTTTGTCAAAGTCATTGTCGAACGGAAAACAGGGAAGATCTTGGGAGGACACATAATAGGTCCAAGCGCTTCCATTCTCATCCAAGAAATCATTGACGCGATGGCAGTCGGAGAAGGAACTCTGATCCCCATTGCCCGAGCAATGCACATTCATCCTGCGATGCCTGAAGTTGTACAGATGGCTTTCGTCAATCTCGCAGAAGCCTAAGCGAATGCCCTTTCAGCATGTCTTTGATAATCATTATATCACAGTGCAGTTCTACTGTCTACAGACAGGTGAACATGAATGAACGTTCAAAAAGTTCCAGGCAAGAACAAGAAGAACAAAGTTCTCATTTACGCTTTGAGCACGTGCGCGTGGTGCAAGATGACAAAACAATTTTTCAGAGACAACGGCATCGAGTTCGAGTATGTCGATGTTGACTCGTGCAACGATGAGGACAAGGACATGATAAAGGAAGACATTCTCAACCGAGGAGGAAGCTTAAGCTATCCGACGATCATCATAGACGACAAAACCTTGATCACGGGGTTCCGAAAGGACAAGATCAAAGAGGTCTTGCAGATTTGATCACGCTTGAGAAAGTGCGGCAGCGAGCGGAAAGCGACGCGAAAACCTACGGCTATTTTCTGAACCCTGACCCCGAGTTTCTCCAGAATCTGCTGCAAGGTCTTAAGGAGAACGAGGAACGCTTAGGCTATCCTGCTTGCCCATGTAGACTCGCCTCCGGGAAACTTGACTTGGACAGAGACGTAATCTGCCCATGCGATTATCGAGACCCAGACGTTGCGGAATTTGGAACATGCTACTGTGCCTTGTACGTTAGAAAGGACGTGCATGAAGGCAAAATGCCTGTGCAACCAGTCCCAGAGCGGAGACCAAAGGAGAAACAGGTCCGATCATACGGGTTTCAGTCGAAAGCATTGAGTGAGAAGACTGAAACTGCCACTTTGACGGTCAAACCGCCTTCCGAGATTAAGAAGAAACTGTGGTACTGCAAACAGTGTGGATATGTAGTTTTCCGCGAGGATCCGCCGTACATTTGCCCGATATGCAAGGCTAAGCGAGAGATGTTTGCGGAGATAACGATTCAAGGACTACCTCAAGGATAGGCTCACGCAAAGCCTTACTTGGTCACTGTTATTTCGATCTGCTTCCAGTCGTCCTTTATTCCCCGTAGCGAAGTGACCGCACCCGTGACGGTTCCTGTCAAGATTCTCTGAACAAACTCGTTAAGCTCCACTTCTTCCCCATCGACGTACAACTCAATGCCCAAGTGACATCACCCAAAACAAGATATTGTTAAGCAACTAAAAGCTTTATGCGATGCGTGAATTCAGAGAGGAGCACGTTGAAATGAATGTAGATGAGAAAGAGATTATCCGATACTTGAACGAGTGGCAGAGCATCCTGAGACTTAGAGACTGGGATATTGTGGTCAGAATAGTCAAGACAGCATGGAGAAAGTCTGGAGACGTAAAGATAGATTTGGAGGACAAGAAGGCCGTGCTCTTGATAAATCAGAAACCAAAAACATGCGAGAATATCGAAGAGCTAGTGATTCACGAATTGCTTCATCTGAAGCTCTACAGCATGGATCAAATGATCGAAAACCTTCTCACAGCAGTTTTCGGCGAAAAAGAAGCTGATCCGAAGAGAGAATTCGCCTATACGCAGTTCATGGTGCTTCTGGAGTCCACCGTTGAGGATTTGACGAAGGGCTATCTAACAGCGGCCGGAAATCAGAAAGCATTGTCGTTCAGTCGATTACGAGGAGAGGTCTACAAGGAGCTTGGACCTAGATGACGCATTCAGAAGAAACATTGAGACCCGCAATGATTTGTTTCCGTGGTCAAATACCGGGCACTGAGGAACTCTGTTTGCGAAGAGGCTAACCATTTGAAGCAAAAAAGCGTCGATACGGGGTCTGATATTCAGGCTAGACTGCCACTGATAATTGGGCTACTTGAAAAGGAGCATTCAGACGCTGAGATAGCTCTGAACTACACCAACCCTTTTGAGCTCTTGATAGCTACGATTCTTTCGGCTCAGTGTACAGACGAAAGGGTAAACATAGTCACAAAAACGCTTTTCAAGAAGTACCGAAGCCCAAAAGATTTTGCTGACGCGGATTTGGAGAAGCTTGAGGCGGACGTAAGATCCACGGGTTTCTATCACAACAAGGCGAAGAACATCAAGAAATGCTGCCAGATGCTTTTGAGCAAATATCATTCTCAAGTCCCACAGATCATGCAGGAACTGCTTGAGTTGCCTGGAGTTGCCAGAAAGACCGCGAACATTGTTCTGCAGAACGCCTATGGCATCGTAGAGGGGATAGCGATTGACACGCACGTACGCAGACTCGCCCTGAGGCTTGGGCTTACGGAGAATGATGATCCGAACAAGATTGAGCAAGATTTGATGAAGCTCGTTCCAAAATCGAGATGGATGCAGTTAAGCGATCTATTGATATTTCATGGTAGACGAGTGTGCATTGCGAGAAAACCCAAGTGTGAAACGTGCGTAGTGAACAAACTCTGCCCCTCAGCCTTCGAGATCTCATAGCATACCAGATGGCTTTTCCAGGCCCAAAGAAAGAGGACTTAAACCCACGCAAAGGTTATTAGGTTCTATTTTCGCTATTTGATTCGTAAACGGTGAATGGCGCGATTGGCGTTTGAAATACAGGAACTGCCCGATATTATAAGAATAGTTGTTTTGCTGAACCTAAGCAAGGGAACCACGCTTCAGAAGCCTGCGCTCAAGCACAGAATTGACAAGGTTTGCACGGGTTACCTGTGCGTTGACATGAGCGATGTCGACAAGGCTTTGAACGAAATGGCTTCTGAGGGACTGATTCACCTTGACGATGGCATGGTTCATCTTACTGACCAAGGCGTAAGACTTGGCAAAGAATGGCGAAGCCTGCTGTTGAAAAAGGAGCCTATTATTGAGGTTGTCGCAGGGCTGGTTGATGGCTCCATCACCGGACTTGTAGTGATTCTTTCAGCTTTTATAGCTGGATTGGGAGTCAGGACTGCGACTTTTGCAGCTCTTCTAACCTTGGGCGCCGTTGCCATCACAAATTTTTCCAGCTTTCTGCTCGGCGGAATCACCGAGGACTTGGCAGACATGCTCACGCTTCAGAATCTGATGAACTACAGTCTGAGCGACATTCCAGACAAGAAGGAAAGGGACAAGTCTCTGAAGCTTGTTAAAGATTTGTTCACAGTGCTTCACGGAGAAATAAGCAGGTCAAACATTATCGCGGCGGTAGTTTGCGGGGGAACCACTTTTCTTGCTGGGATAATACCCATTGTGGCTTATCTTTGGTTGCCGAAGCCTTACGACATTATCCTATCTCTAGCCATAGTTGCGACCGTCGTCGGTGTCTTTCTAGTTCGTTACCGTTCAAGGAGGACTAAGGTGCATTGGAAAGTGACGTTATTTGAAACGGTTGCCATCGTTGTACTTGCGGCGCTCGCCTCACTCTTGATCGGCGGTACTGCATGAAACGAGGGACATACTGGAAACAAGATTGACTGCTTTCAGCCTTGTATCGATTATTCGTCGCTATTGAAAAGACGTTGATGCTCCATCTTCATACATCTGTCCATAATCACGGTTAAGCCTGCCTTTCGGGCTATCTCTTCTGCTTGTTCATTGACTATCCCTAGCTGCATCCAAACAACGTAAGGCTTGTCGTACAGCTTTTTCAGCTGAACCGCTTGCTCCACAATGGGTGAAACATCTTCCGAACGTCTGAAGATGTCTATAATCTCGATGGTTTTCTGAACCTCCGTTGGAATATCAAGGAGGCTTCTGTAGCTTTTCTGACCCAAGATCTCCTGTGCTAAGGGGTTGACTGGGATTATCCGAAAGCCATGATCTCTCAGATATTCTGCTACTGCACGACTGGGTTTCGAAGGGTCACTGGATAAGCCGACGATTGCTACGGTCTTGTGCTTCGTCAGGATTTCACTTATTGTTTCTTGACTCAATTTTCCGGCTTCCTTTAATCATAATCCTTATCTGTGCCTTCGAGTTCGCTCGTTCACTTGTTCTCAGACGATATAAAATGGTTTCAGTTCGGTGCTTTGGAGTAGGCAAGTCTTGTATTTCTGAAGCATGTCTCTCAAGACCTGCTCTAGCTGTTCTTTTGTCATGAAACCGACGGTCTGGCCAGTGGATCTTCCGTGGCAGAAGAACATCATAGTCGGAGTGCCCATTACTCCTAGGTTTGTGGCCATTTCGCGGTTGGTTTCGCTTTCCAGAATGTTGAGCTTGACAAACTTGATTCTTCCTCTGAATTCCTCAGTTATCTCGTTGAGGATGGGATTGAGCCTGAGACACCAAGGGCATTCGTCGTGCCAGAAATAGACGAGCGTGAGGATTTCAGACTTCGAGACTTCGCTTTCCCAGTTGGCGGAGTTCACGTTCACGTAGTTAGGCATGTCAAATCACGTTCAAACAATATGAGGGAGAATTTTTAAACGTTTAGCGCCGGTTTCAGCGTAGCGTTTTGGCTTTTTCGTAGGCATAGGCTACGCCTTCGCTGGTGACCACGCCTACAACCTTCAAAGGCTCATGGAACAAGATCGCGCGCGCCCCATATTGAGCCAATTTTGAACGAGTATTTCATGTGAACCTTAAGGACTCAGCGGTTTCTTAGACTTTCGCATTAGTCTTTCGTCTCAATCTGACCCGTTGAATGAAGTAAGCCATGATCACTATGCTTGCCATTATTGCAAGCCCGATTGACACATTCATGATGAGGATGTTTTCGGTTTCCAAGATGAAGGCTAGTGAAACGACTGCAACGAATACACCGAAATACAGACTAAAATTGCTTCTTGCGAATTCGGTGAACTCGTTGCGGATGGTCTTCTGATATCTAACCAGCAAAATAAGTATTGAGGCGAAAGTCAGAAAAACTATTATGAAAGTGTAGGTCAGGCTTGTCCAATAGTCGTTGAACGTAAGTAGCAAACCTATTTCATCTCCAATGAGACCACCACCTGCGCCATAGATTATAGCTGCAATGCGGTCTATGCGTGGGTTCTCAAGGCTTATGCCCAACCAGCCACCTATGGTCAGCATAGCCAATCCATACCAGAAATGGTGAATATGGAGGTCACCGCCAACAAGCAATATGGTGTCCGGGTTTAGTATGGTAAATGATCTGGCGACGATGAATGAGACTACGAAAGACACTAGAGCCAATATTGAGAGATTGGGTTTCTGCTTGATCTCCTCTATTGCAGCCACTTTGGGAAGCACACCTACGCTGTAGCAGTTTGTACGTGAAAATCACTTAAGCATTATTGAGCAGCTGATCCGCGTATCTGTTAAACTTCGGCATAATGGGAGGGCATTCCTACTGCCTTTGAGGGGTTCGCTTCGTCCAAGCCTGCCTTCCCCTGTTGTTCTACATTCATAAGTCTGACAAAAACTGCAAGGCAAGGAAAAGGGCACTTTTTGAGAACTATTTATCGGCAATCCCTTCATGGCATCTTAGTCAGCGTTGTTTCTAGGTTTTGTTCTCCTCCCTTGCGATAGACAGCTATTCGCACTTTGTCTCTGATTCTCCTGTTATGAATCTCGCTCATCAAATCCTCAATACTGTCGATCGCGCCACCGTCGAGCCTCAAAATCATGTCTCCAGCTACAATCCCCGCCTGCCAAGCAGGGCTCTTCTCAACGACCTTTGTAACCAAGACACCACGCTCCGAGGGCAAACTGTAATATCTGGCCATCTTGAGAGTAACGCTCAAACCCATGATTCCAAGCCATGATCTGGCGGAAACCCCGCCTGTAACCATTTCACCTTGACATTCCTTAGCCGCATTTATGGGAACTGCAAACCCTATGCCCTGCGCAAAAGGGATGATGGCCGTGTTGATCGCTACTACCTTTCCTTCGAAATCTACAAGGGGACCACCACTGTTCCCAGGATTAATTGCAGCATCTGTCTGAACAAGATTCTCCAGAAGCCCTCTCTGTGACTCTATTGTTCTGTTGGTCGCACTTACTACGCCTGAAGTCACCGTTGGACCACCTGTCAATCCAAAAGGATTCCCAATGGCATAGACTCTCTGCCCAACTCTCAGCTTGTTTGAATCGCCAAGCTCTGCTGCTGGCAACCCTTCCTTCTTGACCTTGACCACAGCGGTGTCATGCACTGTGCATGAGCCCACTATTTTTCCTTCCAGAATCTCTCCATTCCACAGTGTAACGGTAATCTTGCCAGCTCCTCCGACTACATGATTATTCGTAAGAATGTAGCCCTTCGCATCAACTATCGTTCCCGAACCCATACCACCCACTGGAACCGCCTGATAGAACATATGATGAACAAGCTTAACTGTACTGATGTTCACAACGCTCTTGCTAACCTTTTCAAGAATATCCAACACGGTCTTTTCATCGAACGAAGACAAATGCTCGCCTCTGAAAACTGTCTTACACTGATTCTAATAAGGCTTGATCAAAACGGTAGCCGTGCCAGACCTTGAGCCAACCGAGCAAGAAGTGAAAAAGAGAGTGTTAGAAAGCCTGGCTGTTTGGCTCAGCAGTGAAAGCCAACGCACTAGGAACCAAAGTCTGTTGACCCAGACCTTCAATTAGGTTTCCCACGCACCATGAAGAATGTTCTGACTGCTTTCGGATTATTCCGAAGCCAGATTGTATGTTATGCAGAAGCCGCATTCAGCCGCTGCCATCCTAGGGTCAGCCTTCTCGCAAAACTTGCACAGTATACCCGTTTTTCTTATGACCGTGCACGCTTGGCAGAAGTAAGTCAGAAACTCGGCTCTTTCAAAATCGCCATTGACAATGAGGTCAAGCATCTTTTCCACTAATATCTGAATCTCTTCAAGATCATCTACCTTTATGACGTAGCCCCTGACTTTTCTCGTGTACTTGCTCACAGCAGATTGAGAAATCCCAAGAATCTCAGCCACTTGGCCTTGTTTGAGATTGTGCTTCTCCACAAGTTCTTGTGCCATAAAAGCCTTGACAGCTGGAATTACAGATTTTACCGCAACTTCGCAGGGGATTATCAAGAGGTTTGCTCACCGTTTGTAGTATCTTACCGTGGAAAGATATATAAGCATGACGTATGTCATATTAATTATGACGTATGTCATGACGGAAGTAGAGAAAATTACCTTTTCAAGTCACCCCTCCTTTCTCCCAGAACCGTCGTGACATACGTGTGAGGTTTCAGATCTATGAAGGCCACTCAGGCATTCGCTGCGATGCAAGAAGCAAAAGATAAGGTAAATACGTCTGCAACATTAGGGGAATTGGAAGATAAGTGCAAAAATTGCAGTCCATTGTCGCCAATAATCTGCGTGACCGGTTGCAACACATGGAAGTTGAAGAACGAACTGAAAAAAATGCGTGACAGGGTGAAGGACCCACAGTTTCAACTGAAGCTGCTAAACGCACTGAAGAACGTAAGGCGACTGGAGATTTTAGAGATGGTCTCGAAGGGACGACGCTCTGCAGAAAGACTGCAACAGGAAATGGGAAAGCTGGGTCATCGGCACAGCCGAGAAACAATAGCAGAAGAATACGTGGAGCCATTGATTAACGTTGGGCTGGTAAACGAAGACCGAAGCCAATACTACGCAACTACATTCGGTAACCGGATTTATGCTGTAACAAAAGATCTGAAGGAAATCGGAAATAAGCTTCCTCCCCATTCTGAGTGCTATGAAGAATTGACATTGCGCGCGCTTCTAGGCTTCCCCAAAACCTTTGAAGAACTCAAGGTGGCAGTTCCCTCAAAAAGTCTTGCACGAGTTCTCCATAGACTCCAAGAAGAAAAACTAATCCAAACGAGGACGGAGAAAGATCGTGTCTTCTTTTTCAAGACTCAAAGAAACCCGATCAGCAATAATTTCTCCTCAACTGAGAGAAGAGTGTATGCGAATATACCTGTGGAAGGTATTTCTGCTCGCAAGCTCGCCCAGAAAACGGCAATATCACTCAGGCGAACTTACAGGTACTTGAGGAGACTGAAAGGCAAGAAGTTGGTGTTCACTAGAAATCGCCCTCGACGTTACGCGTTGAGTTCAGAAGGCACTCAGTTGGCCATGGTAATAGACGGAATATTCGATTCAGTTGCAGAAACCCATGGGGCAACAACTCAGACAGAGCAGTATAGAGAACCTCTCGAGACGCAAATTGCAAAAACTCCACTTCTCGAATCAACAAGAAGAAGAACGTAGCCGCCAGCTCTGCGTGAAGCATTGCGTGACGTTTCTTTCCGCCCTGTCAGTGAACACTACTAGACTGGCAATCATGGCTAGACACGATCTGCTGTCAAAAGCCTGCGCAATTATTAAACGTGCTTGCAAGAGATTCTAGAAAGACCAGAGTTATCGCCGGGTGAAGGTCAGCATAATATCCTTGACGTGCTGTGCGGCGCGCGCGACTTTCGTCTTTTCTTTCAGATGAATCTGCAGTTGCCACCAGTCTCGCCGCCGACAAACTTGCTGCCGAGAAACTTGGTTTCCTTCTTGACTTTGATGCAGAGTAAAGGACCAACTCTTGTAATCGTTTCGAGCATCGCAGAGTAGTCAAACGTTTGTCTGATTAGCCAAAACTGACGTCAGTCCATAACGTTCCTGAGAATTCGTCTCAGCCCTTCGCCTCGAGGCGCGCTAGGAGAAGAACCTTTCCACAAGCCTAAGTAGCTGGTAGCCAAAAAGAATCGCAACGAAGTAGGTGGGCCACAATATTACTGGCCAGTTTCTGGGGATATAATTCCATAGGTTCATTGATGTGGCGAAGATCTCCATTGACAGCAGGACGAATGATCCGAGAAGACCTAAGACAAACTGCTCTTTTGCTTCTTTCTTTTCAATGTGTTTTCTTCTCAAGACCGTCAGCATTAGCCAAGCTAGCAGGAATCCGAAGAAAAGTGCGTACCAGCTTGGGCTGAACTGAACGTCGAATGTCATGGCACATGCTATGCTCATGTTACTTAAAAATGTAGCATCAGTTTGGGCAAGTTTTACCCAACACTACGACCACGAGTGCGTCAGTCAGTGCAGAACCATAGATATCGCTTTGTCAATGTCCTGTAATGGTAAGTATCAGATATTCTAGCCATATCGATCCTGAAGCCAGATCTCTCTCAAGCAGGTTGATCATTTCTATTTGATTTTTGATTGGTATTTCTTCGGGTTCTTCTTGAATTCCTCTTCGCAGAATTTTGAGCAGAAGTAGATTGTTCGTCCTTCGTAGTTGACTTTACCAGCTGCTGTCTTGGGGTCTATCTTCATGTCACAAACTGGGTCTAGGGCCAACTCCTTCTTTGCCATAGATTGCACCTTTTCTCTGAACAAGAATATGAAAGAGTACCATGCTTTAACGTTTTCTTCAGGTGAGGCCGAAGCCTTTGTTTGGGTTGTGTTGCTCTTTCTGCAAGCGGCATTTGCCTATCTGAAATGCCAGGGTGAAATTCTCAAATATTACATGCGCCTTAAAACCACACTGGAGGACGAAACTTGAAGGTTCGCATAAACAGAGAAGAATGCATAGGATGCGCGGTATGCGAGGCGCTTTGCCCGGACGTGTTCAAGCTTCTCGAAGATGGAAAATCCGGCGTAGTTGAGAAATTCCGAAAAGGTAACTCTAGCGAAGGTGAAGTTGGCGACGAGTTGAAGGCGTGCGTGGAGAACGCTAGGGATTCGTGCCCCGTGTCTGTAATAAGCACGGAATAAATACTGCTGCTGTTGTTCTCGCTTAGCCTCCGGGAGATCCGTGGAAGGGCACGTTCTTCCAGAGTACGTCCCACCAGTCGTCTTCGGTTATGGTTTCGCCCTGCACCAATATCTCTAATACTTGCTTGAGTAGCTCATGATGCCTCTTCTCGTCCATCAATATAGTCTCTAGTAGAAGTTTGACTTTCTTGTTCGCGACGCTTGGAAGTATGCCGCCGATTTTCTGGATGAGTTCAGCTTCCAGCTCAATGTGTTTTTCTACAAGTCTTCTCTGCTTGTCCAAGTCCTCTTGTTTAAGAGCTTTTGAAACACTAGTCATAAGCGTGACTGCTGAAGCATACATTTCTGCATGTTTCAAGGAGTCTAGGGATATTCCTTTCAGTACTGCTTGGACAGGTGGGTTCTCCATATCGGCTATCCCGCTGTTCAGCGATTTCACGATCTCGTTCTCAATCTTGATTTGCCTCTTGAGGAAGTCCACCAAATTGTCATTTGAGCTCAAGACTTTCAGCCTCTACATTTAGAGAATTCTAAGTTGGGTGAATAAGCCTTTCGGCGATTCTCTTTCCAAGGTGATGCTTTCTTGCCATGTAATTCATTCTTGCGCGGCTTGGCGTGCAAGAAACGCTAGTCATCTAGGCCTTGACATTTTGGGCATATGAAGCTGCTTGTGGAACCAGTCTTAACCTTCTCTACGGTTGTCTCGCACGCTGGGCAGGGTTGGCCAGGTTTGTAGGCTATTCTGTATTGGTTTCTGCCGTAGCCTCCGTATTTGCCATGGAAATCTTTTTCGTAAGCTAAGCCTCCGAGCTTGATGCTTTCTTTCAGGATTGATCGTAGCGATTTGTAGAGAGCTTCTATCTCTTTTTCAGTCAATGATTGGATTTTTCGTTTCGGATGTATTCGCGCTTCGAAAAGAGGGTCTTGTACGTACACGTTACCTATGCCTGCTATGTTCTTCTGATCCAAAAGAAAGCTCTTGATATTTCCACGGTTATTACCGAGCAATTGCCTAAAATAGTCAAGCGTAAATCCCTTGTCCAATGGTGACAAGCCAAGCTTTCCAGTTAACTTGTGTTCTCCCAGTTTGTCTTGCTGAACGAGATGCAGATAGCAGAACCACCAAACGCGAATGGTGAAGCCTGTGCCATCGTGCAGGGTCACCTTCAGCTGGTACTTTTCGGGAAGCTTGTCTTCTGGTTTGAAGTGGATTACGTCAGCACCCATTCCAGGATTGAAAAGAAGAAAGCATTTTGAGTCAAGTTTGATGAAAAGCCATTTGCCTCTATTCTCAACAGATTCAATTGTCTTTCCGACAACGGCTTTTCGGAACTTCTCAAGAGGCATGTTCAAGCATTTCGGGTTGCTCACTTCGACTTCAGAGATCTTTTTTCCCGAAATCTCTTTCTTCATTTGTTGGGACAAAACGGTCAGTTCGGGGAGTTCCATGCTTATTCCTCATGCACATTTGACGAAATGCTCACGAAGCCAAATTTAACTGTTCTCCTTCTTTCTTGGCGGCGAGCCAAATGCAGAGCGAAAACCGCGCCCTTCAGAGAAGTCCTGCATACCTCCCTCTTGTCGCCCAATCTAAAGATTATTAAAAATGCGGAAGGGGAAGTTGCGAAGCGATTCTAGACCTGTGTCTTGGGCGACTTGCGAGCGCCTATTGTCTCAGTAGTTATTTATTTTGGGCGTTGACATAGTGGCTCCTTATTCAATGGTTTGAGATGAAAGAGATGAGAAGACTGCATGCGTTGCCACATAGAGTGTGCGAATCCACATGTTATGTTAATGGGCTGGAGGATCTTGCTGCTTGAGAGGAGCAGATTATGCTGATTTCCTGCTTTCTGTTGTGGGCGGTATGGCTGGTTTTACTTATCTTCGTTTCAAGCGGGCTGATCCGCCATGCATGGTGTACCGGGGCGCAAATCCCAAGTACTTGATGAAGGATCTTGCCGGAATCATCGGCTTTAAGGAGACCGTGATCGAAGGGAAAACATTCAAGAACACGTTTCCGAAACTGAAAGAGTTCATTGAAAATGGGCAACCCGTTATGGCTGGAGCCCTTGACATGTACTATCTGCGATACTACTCGGATCTCTATGAGAAGCTTCATGTTCCCATTCATTATGTCCTCGTCGTCGGGTATGATGATGAGGAACGCGTCGTTTTCGTACATGATTGCAGCCGTGAAGGTGCCCAGCGAATTTCGTACGATGAGTTCGAGAGGTCTTTGGATGTCAACGTATCAGGGATGAGTAAGAGGAATACGATAAGGGTGTTTGCGCTTCCTGAAAGAATGCCTTCCGAGTTTGAAGTTGCCAAGACGGGTTTTTCAAGTAAGGCTGAGCGGTTCTTGAATCCACCTGTGAAGCTGTTCGGAATTCCTGCGATGCGCAAACTGGCCGACGAGATTCTTGAATGGGATAACAAGAAGTGTTTTGAGCACATGGTTACTTATGCGACGACTCCGCCTTTGCTGCCTAAGACTTTCGAAAACAGTCATGGAATGCGGTTTTGGCAAGCTGATGTACTCAAGGTTCTAGGAAGCAAGTATAGCGTGAGTGTTTGGGTGGAGGCATCGACCCTGTTCAGACGTTCAGGAGAAAAGATAACGAAACTCTGTGGGGATGCTTTGAAACAGAATAGACAGGAAGCATCGAACAGTCTGCTGGAAATCGCCGAGATTGAGGAACAAGCATACCGGCTACTCAAGGCCGCGTAGGAATACCCGATTTACTGAAAACTCCACGCAGACAGCGATGCGCGCGCACAGCGGAGACGCCTGCAGAACTTTTTTTGCTTTGAACACTGTACAACTTCTTAAGCGGTTCGGGGTCACGCTCATTCATCATACTTGAGTACATTCTCAGCTGCTTGTGTTCCAAATATCATGTTGTAGATGCGGGGTACGTATGGGCTTTGTGCGGGTCGCTTTTGTGCAAAAACCTCGCAGTACTCCTTTGTGAGTTCTCTCACTCTTTCTTCATCGTCTGCGTATTTCAAATGCAGTATTTCATGTATCAATGCAGCCCTTGCACGACTCCCAGCATACAATATGAACTTATCCTTTCCAAGTTCATGTATGAGCTCTTTGCAAGGCTTCAGCGTTTTTGGGTAAATCTGGATTCTTCCTTTGCTGGTGTTGCAGTTTCCAGCAAGTCCGTTTCCATTCTTCCTTCGAAACGGAAAGACTCTGACTTTCACGTCTCTAACTGTCTGCTCCTCTATGTTTTCGCTTCTCAGCATCCAGAGAAGAAACTCTTGGAATGAAGGCCTTTTCAAGGTTCGAAACACAAAAGAGGCATATTTCATGTAGAAACCAACATACTTTGGAGAGGCTTTGTCAAGTTTTTCTGGACTAGTAGCAATCTTTATCCTGTTAGACAAAGGGTGTATTTCTGTTAGCGTGGGCATCTGCTAATTCCGCCCTGCAAGTCCTGCTTTGCACAGAACGCTCGCAAATAAACGTACGTAGGCCAAGTGTTTGACTCACACACGCGTATCCTATGTTATTCCTTGCTCTTAGCTTTTCTCCAATCTGCAATAGCAAAAGGAGCGCCGTTGTGAGGAGTCGCTGGAACTTGTATTGCACCTAAAAGCAGATTTCTCTCGGGTAGCTCTCTTTTCTTGGCTAGACCCTTTCTGGGTCGATAGTGGCACGCGCTGAGAAGCTTCGTTGGCGAGTCTACGTCTGTTGTTGTGGTGCTTTTTCCGTTTGCGTTGCTATTGTTTGTGGCTCTGTTGGTACTGGCGGTTGCTGGGGTATGGCTATGGCCGTAGAGGGTGGCGACTCTGTTGGCGCTTGCACTGCCTCAGGTGGCGTTGGCACTTTTGTAGGTGCGTCTTCTGTTGCTGGTGGCGGTGGCGTTTCCTTTTTGGGAGTTATTGGGGGAGATGACGGCGTTTTCCTTCTATAGATCAGTAATGCTGAGATCGTTGCGACAATCGCTGCAATGGCTGCAAAAACGGTTGCGATGTTAGTCTGGGAACCTGAGTCTGCAGTTTGAAGTTTGACCGTGCCTAGATCGCTTGAGACTGTGGCCATATCGCCGTCAATTGATGTCACCTTTGCGTGTATCGCATTTGTGGTTGTCTTCAGGCTTCCTAGATCTGATTGTATGATAGCTTCTTTTCCGTTAATGCTGGTAAGTGTGGCGTTGATCGTATTGACGTCTGTTCTTAGGACTCCTATGTCTGATCGTACTGTGGCGACTTTTCCGTCTATGTCGACAAGTTTCGCGTTGATGGAGCTCAGGTTGGCCTTTATTGTGCCTAGGTCTGGTATGACTATTGTTCCGATCTGGTTGTCTATGCTGAGGAGTTGGGCGTTTTGTGCGGTCAAAGTTGGGCTGAGGAGGAAGCTGCCTGAGGCGGTTCCAAAAGCCTGAGTTAGTTGCGTCTCGTAGCTTCCCTGTACCAGCAGAACATAGGTTCCTAACGGAGCTGTGCTTTGGATCGCGTATGGAATTCTATAGAATCCTGTTGAAACGCGCATAATGTCTCCAGATAAGTCTTCTTCCAGGCTGCCATTCAGAAAGTAAAGAGTTGCCTTGTCAATGTGGATGTCGACAAGCTTTCCGCTGAGGGCCGTCTTCAAGTAGAACTCGGCCATTTCTCCTCTGAAATGTACAGACCCTACGTTTACCTGCGCGTCCAGAGGAATCTTCTCGCAAATCGTCAATATGGCAGAAGCCACCTCATTGAGATCAGAAGGTGATTCGCCAAAAGTCTGGAAAGCTGCAACGTCGTACACTCCTGGGTTGGTGATGGGAACCATGAAAGAATATTCAAATGAACCATCCTTTTGAGGCATCAGTTTTTCAGATGTCCACATCAAGTCGACGAGATTCGTTGTCACTATATCTTCTAGGTACAACACGACTGGGGAATAGGGTTGGAAGCCAGCACCTTTAGCAGTAACTATAGACGATCCATTGGCCCTATCAGGTGTCAATGTCAGAATTGGCGACGGCACCGTAAACGGAGTAGTAGCAGTATTGCCCAGAGCATCAGAAGCATTGATCAAGTATGTTCCGTCAGGCACGTTTGGGACGAAGAAAGGTATGTAGAAGGAGCCCTCCATCGATATTATGCACGTTGGATAAACTGTCACGTCAGCGAATCCAAAATGAATTGTGACATTTACAGTGGGTGCAAACCCATAACCACTCGCGAAAACAAAGGCTGATGGGCTGCCGCTCGTTGGGCTAACAGCTATTTCAGGAACGATAATGAACGGGGCTGAGGCTGTGTTTCCCACAGTGTCACTTGCATCGACACTATAGGTCCCGTTAGGTGTCGAAGGAACGTAGAAGCTCGTTTCGAACGATCCCATGTGATCCGTATGAGGCGTGAAAAACGGTGTAACGTCTATTCCATTCAGTCTTAGCGTAACGTTGCTCAGGCTGGCAAAACCGTCACCTTTAGCGGTGACTCTGTCATCATAAGATCCACTATTTGGTGTCAGCAAGATCCTGGGTTCTACAGTGAAGAATTCAGATGCAGTGTCCCCAGATGCCAAATCCAGAGCTACTACTGGATAAGTGTCCGAAGGAATAGCGGGCACAGTGAGGTTGACAGAGTAGCCTCCGGTTTCGTTTGCTTTTGTTGATGTTAGAAATAGGCTTCCGAGCAAGTATATTCTTACTTCGCCGTTCTCGGTCGCGTTGATCCCAGTTACTGTCACAGTGCTTCCGACTGCGACGTTAGCCGGCGAGATGAAGACTTCAATTGGGTCTGCATGTGCAAGCGGTACGAATGCAGATACGATTACCATGAGAATTGTCATCACAAAAGAGAGACCCAACGTTTTCGCGTGAATGATTGATCTCTGAGACATTATACCGTTTCCTGCTCAATATGAAGGGCGACTCTAGTTGAGGTTCAGAGTTTGTTTAATCTTTATGAATGTCAAATTCATATTGGCGCGCGCCAAATGGGCACTGAGCAAAGCTTAGAACGCCGCGATACGTTACTGGTTTCGTTTTATAAGGAAACTTTCTGCTTTCTTTTTCAGACTTTCTCTTGGGCTGTCGAGATGTTTCTTTGCGAAGGAAATCACTTTCTCTCTACTGTCGATCAGGTCAAAGAACTTGTCAAAAGATTCAATAGCTTTTTCAGCTATGACTCTTTTGCATTCTTCCGTCAGATGCGGGCTCGTTGATATGCTTCCAACTTTTAGAAGCTGATTTGTTATCTCCTGGGCGAGGTATGGTTTTGCCAATGCAATTTTCCAAGAATGACCAACGACGCTAGCCACAGTAACCACATACTCGTCACTCAAGAAACTATAGTACTTGCCGAATATTGCATCAAACTTCTTGTCTCTGTCAACCTTGGCCAGATTCGCTATAATAGCCATAGCATTCCAAGTAAGTATCCTGTACTTGCTGTCCAGAAGATCTATGAAGAAATCCATATGTGGATACAATTTCTCTGGGTATTCTTCACTCAAATCCATTAATACTTTGGCACAGCCGTATCTGATCACGGCTTTTGACGAAGAGACTCCGATGAGCACCTCAGGAAGTATGTTCAGGTTTTGTTTAACCTTCTGCAAAAGCTCTTCTTTTGTCATTGATTTGCCCAAAAGTTTCTGCAATAGCTTGGATTCCACAAGAAACCCCCGCTCTTAGTTGGGCATAGTCTTTGATTCCAACTATTATGCCTATCTTCAACTATATCAAGGCTTACAGAGAGGCAAAAAACCAGAATCCAGCAAAGCAAGTAATGTCGCGATGAAGTCGCTTAGGTCAATGCCCACGTTTGAACCCACGGACACGTGGAGATATTTCTCGTAACTCCCCCCCAATTTTTCCTAACTCATGGAGTTCTAATGGGTGAAAAGTTTCTTAAGCTCTCGTAGTGTAATATTGTTAAGCAAGTATTGTTCCGTGGAGACTAGTGTATGCCTTCATTGAAAAAGAAGAATGTTCAAAAGAAGAAAAAGCATTCGGACAAAGTTGGGAAATAACCCGAATTTCATATTTCGTGTTCATGCTGGTCTTTGTCGTTCATCTGCTGCGCCGTTAGCGAGGTCAACCTATTCAGAAAGCGAAGATGGTGACCGCAGGCTTAAGAAACGATGACGCCGCTCGTAGGACTTGAACCCTCTCACAAGTGGAGATGTCTCCCTCGAACCCCTCTTTCTCTTTGGTATGAGCTGCCAAACAAGTCTTAAATCCGACTGGCCTATACTGGGAATCAATATAGATCGTAGACTGAGGAATTACTTGTGTCCAAATTTGACCTTACAGAAAAAAAGTACGTTTATCATCTGGGATTTTGGTCGGCTACTGTTACCACTGTGTTAGTAGCAGTTGCTGGCATAACAGCCACTGCCTCGATTCAGCCATTCGCGACTGTTGTTGGGTTCTTGTTGACTTCGTCATTTCTCGTAGTAATGGCATGCATTCATTGTTACGCGTCTAATGAGAGGAAGGTTTTCAGTCTTGTAGGGCTTTCCTTTGCCATTGTCTATGCGACTTTGATCAGCGTCAATTACTTCATCCAGTTGACTTTTGTTCGACAGAGTAGTTTTAATGTGGAAGTGTTTGCTATGGATAACCCACAGTCCATGATGTGGGTGATTGAGGTTTTGGGGTACTTCTTCATGGGACTTTCCACGCTTTTCGCCGCTCCAGTTTTTGGTTCGGGCAGAATAGAAAATCTGGTCAAATGGCTCTTCGTTGCAAACGGCATTCTGGGTATACTAACCCCGATAGGTTACGGGTTGAGTCTGCCTATCGAAATCTTGCTTGGCGGTCTTATAGTATGGGATATTGTGATGCCCATTTCAACTGCCTCACTTGCAATCTTGTTCAGGCGAACTACGAATACAAGGCAGGAGAGGCTGAATGGTTAAGGACGAAGAATCATATTCAGCGTACTTCGATCATAACAGAACTATCGTAGGGGTTTTGTCCCTGTTCTCTGGCTTCCTGTTTACATCTATAACAATTCTTCTAACTTCCCTTCAAAACAAAGAAGAAATGTTGACGCAAGCGACCATACTATTCCTCACATTTGTTTTTTACGCGGCTCTCTACGTGTTGCTCGACAACCTTGAAATGGGATTTCACTACATCAAGAATATCCCGCCCCTGACGGTGAAAGTCCGCCCTTTTTTCAGCCTTCTGGTTATATTCTATCTTTTCGGTACGGCAACAGTGTTGATGTTTCTCCTCTTCGGTCTTTTCTATCTCTCGCTGGTTTCTGGAGTGATATGGATCATAATCGTCATATCGAGTCTCCGATCAACCGTCAAGCGTTTCTATGAACAGTTCAAGAAGAGAGAATGGGAAAAAGAGAGTCTTTAAGACCGGCGGGATTACGACGTACCTATGCTTTAGCGTGCGCTGAACAGCTCAAAATGAGCTTATACTTGCAAAAGAAGACAAAATAGAGGTTGGTGGGGTCGCTGGGATTTGAACCCAGGATCGCCAACGCCCCAGGCTGGTATACTGAACCAAGCTATACGACGACCCCAAACCACCCGACAACTACCTCAAATAAAGAACTAATCATAAACACCCTAATAAAACTAAAAGCCAACGGCAGAAAAGAAAGCACGCTAGAAGAAACCTCATACAGACTCACCAGACTAAGCGAAATCTCAGACCTAAACAACCCCGAAGAAGTAAAGACCGCAATAGCCAACCTAACAAGCGAAGACAAAGAAAACTACGTCAAAGCATACGCACGCCTAGCAACAGCAAACGAAATCCAATGGAAACAACCATACTACCACACAGAACGAAGAATACCCGTAATCCCAACAAAAGAAAACCTAATGAAAATCATAAGCACAGCCAAAAAATACGCACCAATCTTTAAGACACTCATGGAAACTGGACTAATGCCCTATGAATTAAGCCAAGTCACGCAGGCAGAAATAGACCTAGAAAGAGGAATAATCAACGCAAGAGGATACAAAGGACACACATCCAGAACCTTCAAACTCACACAAGAAACCACAGCCATGCTAAAAGAATACTTAGCGCGCGCTTGCGCCGCCCTCGTTCCGACGAAGCCGATATGCCAACACCCGCAAGCTATCACCCTCTAACTCTAATAAGTGGCACCACAACGAGAGCAACAATACAAGTACCTATACCAAGTCTTACCTTTAAACCTACGAACCCACACCAGCTTTTTCCGCATAAAAGCACCGCAAATACGGCACCTTCGACCCACCATATCGCGCGCGCTATCCAATACTCTCCAAATTTCTCTTTATTCCTTCACCGAGTTTTTTCTCTTCTTTCAGTTGCTCTGCAAGCTCATTGTGAGCCTACTTTAGAAGGTGGCGTTGTGGCGCCTCAGAATCAATTTAATGTCAAATCATCTTGGGAAAAAAGAACCGAACTTAAATCCCTTCATACTGACGTGATATCATCATAGGCGCCATGATTATTTCGACTTTCACCAGCTAAG
>Ga0315279_10001584_pt1 | contig 37384 bp, 21 predicted proteins | sample YL17G06_20_MG_FD_203694 | JGI IMG/M metagenome (GOLD analysis project Ga0315279, IMG submission 203694) | Sediment microbial communities from Yellowstone Lake, YNP, Wyoming, USA - YL17G06_20 | ecosystem: Environmental > Aquatic > Freshwater > Lake > Sediment | place: USA: Wyoming | collected...
ACTATGCCCACGCCTGTAAGCGGAACATCGCCAGTGTTAGTCACATTATACGTGAAAGTCACCGTAGAACCAGTAACAACCTTAGCAGTACCAGTCTTCGTCAACGAGATGCCAGGATGAATAACATCCACTCTGGCGGTAGCCGTAGCCGTCACTGTTCCAAGCTGATGCGTACCAGTAGCCGTAGCCGTGTTAGTGAAATCATCCGTCAAAACTCCAGTCGCCTTAGTGAACGATTTGCTTTCACCAACGGCCAAAGTTTGACCCGAAGCGATAGTACCCAGCGGATCATCAACTATGCCCACGCCTGTAAGCGGAACATCGCCAGTGTTAGTCACATTATACGTGAAAGTCACCGTAGAACCAGTAACAACCTTAGCAGTACCAGTCTTCGTCAACGAGATGCCAGGATGAATAACATTCACCGTGGCAGTAGCCGTAACTGTAACCGTGGCGCCAGTTCCGCTTGTACCAGTAGCCGTAGCCGTGTTAGTCACCGAAGGATTTGCAGTTGTTATTGTCACTGCTTTATTGTATGTCGCGGAAGCTCCTGCAGCTAAAGCGAAATTAGAAGCGATGGTTCCTGCCTTGTCATCTGTTAGAGTCACTGTTAGAGCTATGTTGCCAGTGTTGGTCACAACATACGTGTAAGTCACGCTGCCGCCATTCGTAACTTTTGGCACGCTGGGAGTCTTTGTTAGCGAGAGACCTGGAAGTGCGAGGATGTCTGCGCCCTTGATCTGGTTGTCCTGCGAACCTAGTGAGTAGGTGTCCAGATAGTCCAACTTGAAGTGGTATGGTCCACCGTTCACCATGCTCGAGCCTAGGCCTACGCCCCAAGCGATCGGGTTAATGGCCGGATCGCCGGACATGGATAGGTGCCCAGACAGTTCTACCATTATCTGATCTGACGCAGATGTCCACGAGAGTTGGTAGTTGATGAACGAGTCGCCTGTGTCAGCACCGTTTGCGACATCATGACCCACAAGCGTCAAAACTGCAGATGTGATTGGTTGGTTGCCGCAGATTCTGATAAAGCGATCTCCATATTTTAACTCGTACGCGTTGATTCTAGCTTGCGTTGAACCATCTTTGCTGATGAAAGGGTCATTTGGGACGTTGACAAAATACTCATATGCACCACTACCCGGCGCGTTATGTAGAAATTGAGCTGTGGCGCCAAGAGTGTTGGGCGGGCCAATATTTTCTCCCCATGGAATTAAGGGCAGTATCGGGTCGTTTCCCTGATTCCAAGCTGTCAGGAAATCGTACGCATGTGTTCCGCCTTTTGTTGCCTCATGAGATAGAGTCAGAAAGTGGTTGTTTCCAGCAGTGGAGGCTATATCCCAGAAGATTGGCCTTTGAGGCACGGACATGCCTTCGTAGTATATTGAATTACTAGCCTGCAGTATCGAGTTAATCCAATGCTTAACAGTCAAGTCTCCAATGGTTGCATACTGCTTGAAGTCAACAGGCTGGGCGTCTGTAAATGTTGTTGTTGCTGTGTGTGTTCCGTCTGTTGCAACCACATAGTATGTTCCTTCCACTAAGGGTGGTGGTTGTCCGTAGGTGGATACGAAGTTTCCTCCGACGTCCGAAGCCGCGGATAAAACTAGGCTATATGCCGGGTCGGGTGCGGTAACCTCTATTGTAATACCTGCGTTAGCGTTGAATCCTGATCCGTATATGGTGACGGTGTCGTACGGTCCGTAGTCTGGTTTGTCTGTCCAAATAGTTGCGGTTCCAGCTTTGACAAAGCCTGAAAATGCAGTTATGATTATCATTGAAACAAAGATCGCACTAGCTAATATTGCAAGTTTTTTCATTGTTTTCATTCTCCTTTCTATTTATTTCGTGAATATCACTTCGAATCGAGGGCTATTAACGGTTGTGGAATCTTCTTCTATAATATTCTTCTATGTGAAGTCTCGCGTGTGGAATTGTCATTGGAAGTTTTTTCTGCTGCGCGCGCTTGACGCGAATAGACCAGCCCGGACAATGTGATATTTAGCGCGATCGATCGATCAAGAAGCGCGCGCTTTTTTCATCAAGCAATCTCCAGGCCCTCAAACACTAAGTGATTTGAAACCTGTTTAATAAGTCGTAACAGGATTCTGCAACCGTTTACACGCCGGTGTCTTTGTTGCAAGTTTGTGGCGCGGCGCGCGCGAGTGTGCACTACTGGAACATATCCACGAAGATTAAATGATTTGTTGGCCTCAGAAGAAGCGCGAAAATACCAAAAAAAGGAAGGGAGTTTGAGGTTGTGTTCGTATGCGTTTTAGCTGACCTGGTAGAATCTGACTTGGATGTGCTTGCATCCGCCAATGAGGTTCCAGAGATACAGGTAGTTTGTCCCAGGGTAAAGTGACTCAAGCAGATTGAGGAAGTCGAAGATCCACATTTCGTTGGGGATTGTGACACCGATTGAGGCAGCTTCTGCGACGCTGACGTAGAACATGTCGTGCCCCGATTTCCAGTCTGGCCGCTTGTTATGCGTGACTGTTACTTCACCGATTTTCAGAAGGTACGTGTTATCCGTCGCGTTGTAGATCCATCCTTCCAGAGTTGCGGTTTGTCCAGGCTTGCCTAAGGCGACAAAGTATACCTCGTATTTGCCCGGTCCTATTGTTAGGTTGCAGTGTCCGTCATCAAACATGTTGGGATCTTTGACCGCAAATTCTGCTCCCTGAGTCACCCATATGGTTGCGTTGGGATAGCCTGAGAGCGGTTTCCATTCGTCTACGTCTTCTGGCACGAACATGGTGCGCCTCTCTGAGTCATAATCGGGCTGGCCGCTAAAATCGGATTTCTTCCCGAGAATGTTCAGCAAGTACGTTTGGGCTCCCCAAAGCTTGTTCGGATTGTCGTTGCCTTGAGCTAATGCAGGAAGTTCATAAACTGAGACAGCTAGAACCAATAAGGTAACGGCGCTAATCGACGTGAGCAGCTTTCTCATTTTTTCCCTCGTATATCTGTTATATTGAGTCTTAATAAATATTATTGTAGACCTGTCCAACACAAATACAATTTCCACAAATGACCAAATCTGTAACAAACAACTTGTCCCGGCATTCAGTACTTGGAACTTGAAGAGAAGATGTGGGCAGGCATAGATGCACTCATGCGGAAGGAGCGCGCCAGTAATGAAAAGACCACCGAGATATTCTAATGCTCAATAAAGACCACCTTAGGCCCGAGAAAAAGGAGTTGAGTCGAGAGATGATACCTAGTTGCTTAGGGGCGTGCTTTTGGCTTTTAGGATGTCTTCTTGGATTGTCTGGGCTCTTTGAATGAGGGTTTGAGCGTCAGCAGGTGATATTGCTTTGCCTGCTTGGGCTTGAACTTCATTTACGAAACCTTGCAGCATGTTTTCTGCGGCGTTCAGCATGTTATTGGCTGCAGTTTCTCTTCCCTGAACAATCCATTGTATGGCCCCATCCACTTTCATCTCGGCGTCTGCGAGTTTGGCTAAGAGGCTGCTCCTTATTCCTTCCTTTATGTTTAGGCTGCCAACTGTCTCTTTTAGCCACTGGATTTCCAGCTTGATGTACTCCGCCATGCTACGTTTTGTTGCCTGAACCTGTAATGCGGCTGAAGCCGTGTCTTTCGCGCTTGGATAAGCTTGGCTGATGGCTGATGTTTCAAACGTGTATGTGGCAGTTTCCATTCCAGCCCAGTCGGGCGAAACCGCTATAGCCAGTGTAACGATGCCAGAGTGCCCAGAATTCAACGTTAAGGTCAGCTTGTCTAATGTTGCCCACCCAGATTGAATCACTGTTGGAAAAGCCTCGTATGTTCCGTCAAAATCGTTGAAAGCCAAGGAGATGCCATATGTGTCTGGAACGTTGCCTATGTTGGTTACATTAATGTTGTAGTAGGCGCTTTCGCCCGGAACTATTTCCTGTGAAGGTGGAATTACAGTTAATTGGACGCCGAATACGGTGAGACTCGCGGTATCTGTGCTGCTTGCGCCAAGGATGTCGGTCACGTTCAGAGTTATCACAGGTGAATATTCCATCATTGGCAAAGTAAAGCTGTACGTTGGGTTAGTTGTGCTGATTTCATACGCGCCGTCGTTGTTCAGGTCCCATTCGTATTTGACATTGTCGCCGTCGGGGTCATAGGTGCCACTAACGTTTAGCGTTAGGGTTGAACCTATGACGCTTGTGTAAGGTCCGTTGGCTTCGGCAACTGGTGGATTGTTCACTATGGTTTCAAGGAGTGAACATGATGGGTCGCCATAGAGATTGTAGTCGAAAAGATCTTGCCAACAGCCTATGTCTACACTGAGGTCTTTTGTTTTGAATAGTGCTTTTCCTGCTGGGTCCTCGTCGGTAATAATACTTTTCGTGTAATAGTATGCTATGTCTTCTTCGATGCCGGTGTTTGAGCCTAGACTCCAGGGACTTACAAAAAGCGAGCCTCGAGTTGCACCTACAGTGGAGACAGCTCCGTGTTTTAGGAGGGAATACGCAAGATTGGTTTTGGTCTCAGGATGCGCATTATCGCACGAGCTCTGAAATATGAAAGATGGTCTCGCATCGTCAAGGTTTGGACAGCGTGCAGTGCTGAAGACCTCGCCAGCAACTTCTGCGTTACCATGAGTAAACCATGTTACCACGCCGTAGCCTTTCTTCCACTCATCTTCAACGTTCTGCTCATTGCACGGAGTTTCCTCACAGGGTGGGGGAGGCGTTCCATCGCTCGAGTTGTAGATCCGGTAAGAGGTGAAGCTTTTAGGGTCTGCAACGCCCGTTTTGATTGCTTCAAGTAATGACCATCCTGGATCTGGAATCTGGGTAACTGAAGGATAGGTGGGTAGAAGGATTTTTCTTCGCCAGCTGAGATCCTCTGCTCCAACTACAGTTTCGTAGTCAATCATTTTCTGTAGGATTTCATCCAATTGAGCATAATCGTCATCATAGACTGGAATTCTGCCTACATATACTTCAGCATGAAAATCCACTCCTCCCAGCCCGTTATCTCCTGTAAGCCAAGCAAAACTGACGGTTTCGTCCACTTGGGTGCTCTTAAGATCAGTGAAATCGATGTTATCGTAATATTCTCCAGCTAGTCCTCCCGCGTTACCATTGTAGAACAGTCGATCCTTCGGAATGATTTCCCAACTATTCTTTGTTTGGTTTTGCGACTTCCAGTAAAGCCTAACTATTGCATCGCCTGTGTTTTCGAAGTATTCAAGTTTGATCGTGTGTTTGCCTGTTGATAGGGATTTAGACGCCTCGTTAACCTTTGGAGGGTGAGTCGTCCAGTCGTTTATTATTAGATTTCCGTCAATCCATAACTTGACACCATCATCTGTGAAAGTGCGGAACCCGTATGTCTCGGTGTATTCGGCATCAATCTCTCCAGTCCACCTGATAGAGAAGGTGTCTCCGTCTGAAAGTGAACTTGGTTTAACAGCGTTGTCGATTTTTGTTAACTCGCCGAAATATAGATCGCCATCTAAGTCCCAGTTGCCTGTTAGGTCTGCATAGAAGAAATCCGTAGGGTAGTCCCTGCCCTCGCACTCAATAAAACTTGGCCAACACATTTTCATAGGAATATCGCCGACAAAGTCCGAAGGGTCGGTTTGATCTTCCGGATCGGGGTTTCCAATCAATAAGACATACGAACCTTGTTTGATGCTAAGCGATACATAATTGTTGATGAGCCATTGCCTTATCTTCTCAGCCCGCCCGTTTGGTGCTTGCCCAAACAAACCATCGAAATCAGTTTCAGTAACAACTCTTACAGAGTAGCCTAACCTTTCCTTAAGCCTTATGAAACCTTCGAGTCTAGCACTGTGCGCTACGATATCGTTGGTTGTTATGATAACATAGTCATAAGAGGGAGAGGCATTGGCCTCTCTTAAGATTCCATTCGAAGCTGGCAGCAAAAACGAAATGGCTACGATGCCCAATAGCAAAACGCATTCAGTCTTTTTCACATCTCTCCCTCTCTTTACGCGCTTGAAGGTCATAAAGTTTCGAATTTAAGATTTGTGGAACTTTCTTCTAGAACATTTCTCGCCAGCGCCCGTGTTGTTCGAGAACAAGAACACGCGCTCGATTGTTTGTCAAGTTATTATGTGTTGTAAGCTGTGAGGAAATCGCCCCATCCCGTGTGTGTTGAAAACGCAGTGAACCCGTAATCGGCAGAATGGTAAGACCAGTCTGTGGACGTGCCCCAGTAGATTGTGATCCCCTTGCAGTTTGACGTCTTCGGCGCGTCCCGTACCTTAATCACGTACGTCAGCATGGCTGATTGCGCGGCTCGCGCGTCATTTCCTTCGAGTTCTTGTATGGACGCGCGTTTCCTCTTGCGGCAGTAGGAGGCCCAGTGTAATGTGGTCTTCCTCAGCAGGCTCCGTTGGGCTAACACCCTGTGAACTGTCTCCTGACGGGTAAGGTTTGTGAACCCAATGCGAAGGAGCTTCTAATGAATTGTGGCCGCGAACTAGTCCTTCCTCGGTGAAAACGTAGTTCCACAGTTTTCCATTATCATCTTTATCGACGACAACGACGAACTTGGGCACCTTCACACACACCCCTGTTTTGCACCGTTCATAGCACGCGCTACGAATACTACGAGTTTGGGAACATTACAGGGTCGGAGCAACGATAAAAAAAGGATTGTCCCACTGTTAAAGGTGGAGACAAAATGAAGATCCCCAGTTTTAAGAAGAACACGAGGAGCTCTCGACTCCTCCTACTCATGTTGTTGTTTCTAGCTGTTTCCATAACGGTTACTTCAATGTTTTCGCCAATCACTGATTCCTCGCCCGCCCCCGTCGTGACTATTGGACAAACGGTTGACTATGCTAATCCGAAACCGGGTGACATAGTGAATTTCACAGTGTCCTACTCGAACCCGTCGGGTTGGACGGCGTACAACGTTACTCTGTTCGAGTGGATGCCGTCAAGCTTGATTTTCGTTTCTTCAAAACCGTTCTATGACGGTGTCAGCGATCCTAATGCGGGGTTTCTGAGGTGGAGCAGGGGGGATGTTGCTCCTGGCGGTTCAGGAAAGGTGATCGTCAACGTAAAAGTGGGCAATGTTCCAGTCGGAACTAATGTCACAAACACTGTGCACTTGACGTACGACAGTGGTAGCGGCTCAACAACCGAAGTTCTTTCTAGCGCGAGTTTGACTGTTGCTCAAGGTGCTGGCGTAAGCGTTTACCCAGATCAGGTTCGCGGAGTCCCTCCGTCAACGGGCGCTACAGCGAGTTACAACGTCACCGTCACCAACACGGGCAACGGTCTTGACAGTTTTAACATATCTTTGAGTTCTGTAGCCTACAACCCAAGCTCTGGCGCGAAAAACTGGACGATAACGCTTTACAACTCCACCGGGTATTTGCTGGCCACGGTAAGCGCCCAGCCAAACCAGAACAAATCCTCCGCGTGGACCAACTGGGGAACATTGGCCGTCGTAACGCTTGCACCAACTCAATCGGCAGTTTACCAAATCAGCGTGGTCGAACCGGCGGGCACGAGCGGAGCCGGCGATGCTTGCATCAAAGTGGGCCTTACGGCCACGTCGCAATTTGACCCAAGCGTGTCAGACGGTGCCACGACAGATACGGTTGTCAAAAAGGCCGTCGGCATAACGGTTTTGCCTGACAACGCGGCGGAAGCAAACCCAGGCGAGACAGTGACATACTTGCATGAAATAGACAACGGCGGAGGATGGAAGGGAAATCAAAACGGGGCCGAAGTCATCGACGTGTTCTACAATTCTTCACAGGGCTGGACCTATTCTTTCTACTTCATGAACGGAACAGCCCTAACAGACACGAACAACAACGGCCTGCTGGATGTAGGCCTGATTGCCCAATACGGAAGCATAGGCATTCAAGTCAAAGTGACTGTTCCTTACGGCAACGCCGCAGGCCTCGTTGACAATGCTATGATAACAGCCGTCGGGGCTAGCAGTGGAAGAGTCGGCACCGCGAACGACACCACAACCGTGACGAGGTCGCCCCTCGTCGGCGTAGTCAAAGAGCTCTTCTCCAACAACCCCGCGTACGTCGGAGACACAGCCACATACAGGATAACCGTGACAAACTTGGGGAACACAAAGTTAACGTTTGTCCCGTTGGACGACACTTTTCCGCCAAGCCTTCAGTTTATCAGTTCCAACCCAGCTCCCGACAGCTACAGCGAAATCTCAGGCACCCTTCACTGGAATAATCTTAGCATTCTCGAAACACTCCAGAGCGCGGTTGTAACAATCAACTTTTCCGCAGTAGCAGGCTCGACCAGCGTGAGAGAAGGCGCCTACGTCATCGACGCCATGGACCAGTTCGGCGACTTTGTCAGCGCGACCTCTGTCAACACCCAGCTTAGGATTATGCAGCCATTCACGATAACCGTCACGGCTTCCCCACTGGGAGCCCTTGGAGGAACGTTCAACGTCACGTACACCCAACGCAACGTAACCTACACGAACGTGCAAGAAACTACGAGCTGGGTCCAGACGGTTGACGAAAACACTCTCGTGGCGGTGAGCTACCCACAGGAATACTTGCCTAGCGAGGCAGGTTCCCTCAGCGTCCGCTACAGGTTTGACCATTACGACCCAGCAGCTAGCGTCAACATGACGGCAAACGAAACCATAACTCTGGCCTACACTTCTCAATACAAAGTCACCTTCAACCAGAGCGGGCTGGATGGAACCGCGACGGTAACTGTTCTGACAGTGAACTCCACCAGCAAAGTTTTCGGCGACCTCCCCTTCAGTGAATGGATCAACTCCAGCGACACTCTAACATACAATTACGAAACTATCGTGGACAGCAGCACTGCTAACATGCGATTCGCGCTGAAAGACGTGACAGGCCCAGCCTCGCCCATAACCGTTTCAAGCGCAATGACAATAACTGGCAACTACGCTGTTCAATGGAACGTGACCTTCGCCGAGACAGGCCTAGACGGCACCGCTATCGGAACCGTCGTGACCATCAACGGCACAGCCAAAACCTTCGGCCAGCTACCAAGCAGCGCCTGGATATACGCTGGCTCAACGGTCACATACAGCTACGCCAACCCCGTTGCCAGTAGCGTTGCAGGCAAGCAGTTTAGGCTCAACAGCGTGACAGACCCCACGTCAGGCTTCACCGTTACGAGCGCGGTCACAGTCACAGCGGACTATGTTTTTCAGTGGAACGTCACTTTCAGTCAGGCCGGTGTCGGGGGCGACTACTCTGGCACTGTCGTCACTGTAGATGGAACTGGTCATGGAGTTAGCGGTCTTCCATCGTCGTTCTGGTGGGATGATCAAAGCACTCACAGTTTTGCCTACGCATCCCCGCTCACCTTAGGATCGACCAAGCAGTATGTCTGGACGAGCACGAGTGGCCTTTCAACGCTCCAGATCGATGCCGCATTCAAAGTTTCCGGAGCCGGCGTCATAACCGGCGCCTACAAGACTCAGTATTACGTCACCTTCAGCCAGACAGGCGTCGACACTGACTATTCCGGCACGGTTGTGACTATCAATGGCACTATTAGCGCTGACAGAAACGGAATCTCCTTCTGGGCTTACGATGGCTCCACGGAATCATTTGCGTACGGTTCACCCTTGACAGTCAACACTGGCAAACAGTATTCTCTGGTCAGCGTGAACACAACATCCCCGATAAGCATCACAGACGAAACCACAGTCACAGGCAACTACAAGACACAGTACAACGTCACATTCGGCCAGACAGGAGTTGACACCGACTTCACTGGCACCATGTTGACTGTGAACGGCACGGGCCTCGACAGAAACGGCGCATCATTCTGGGCAGACGCCGGAGATCATTACATATTCGCTTACGCTTCTTCGCTTACTGTCTCGGCGAACGCCAAACAGTACGTTCTGACAGGTTTGAACGCTTCTTCGCCGTTGACGGTTTCAGGCGTTGAGCTCGTCGTCAGCACTTACAAGACACAGTATTACCTGACCGTTGAAACAAACCCGCTTGGTCTCGACAGCCCATCTGGAGGAGGCTGGTATGACAGCGGCGTAATCGCCAATGTCTCAACGGCTCAGTACGCGGATATCGTCCTAGGGGGTTCAAGGTACCGCTTTGACTCCTGGATAGGCGCTGGCGGAACTTACGCTAGCGCGTCTGTGCTCATGGATTCTGCGAAGACAGCGACTGCGAACTACGTTACACAGTATTACCTAACGTTGACAACGAGCCCTCCTGGCGTCGATAATGTAGCAGGCGAGGGATGGTACGACGCCTGTTCCAACGCTTCAATATCTGCAGGCCAGAACGTGGTGTCAGATTCTTCGAGATACGGCTTCAACGGGTGGACGACAACCGACATGTCTGAGATAACCAACTCGTCGGCCACGTCAACCACCGTGCTCGTGGACAAGGCCAAGACGGTGACAGCGAACTACTTGCTTCAGTGCTATGTCACCTTCAGCCAGACCGGTGTAGGCTCCGACTTCGCGGGAATAGTCGTAACTGTGAACGGCACGGGCTACGACAGGAACGGAGTTTCATTTTGGGCTGACGTCGGAGATGTCTACTACTTCACCTACAGTTCTCCCCTAGCTGTCACCGCGAACGGTAAGCAGTACGTTCTCACAGAAACAAACACTTCTTCCCCTCTCACGGTCTTAGGCACCGTCAATATTGTAGGTAGCTACAAGACTCAATATTACATCGCGATCACGAGTACTCATGACTCGCCTACGGCTTCAGCCTGGGTTGATGAAGGCGCTGACTTTACAGCTTCAGTGACAAGCCCAACTGAGATTGCAGCGGGTGATCACCAGTGGGTGTGCACTGGCTACAGTGTAGACGGTGGATCAACAGTGGCTGGCACAAGTCACACGTTTGACGATGTACAGTCTGCACATGCGATAATTTTCAGCTGGAAGCAGCAGTTCTGGATTCAGGTTAACAGCGCCCATGATTCTCCAACAGCCTCTGCTTGGGTCGATCAGGGCAGCGACTTCACTGCTTCGGTGACAAGCCCCGCTGACGACGATGGTGCTGGAACGAGGTACACGTGCACAGGCTACACGTTGGACGGCAACTCACCCGTCACCGACACGAGCACAAGCTACAACTTCACAAAAGTTCTGAGCGCGCACACCGTCACCTTCAACTGGGTAGCCCAGTTCCAAGTCACCTTTGAGCAGTCGGGTCAGGACGGCACAGCCACTGGAACAGTGGTCACGGTTAACGGCACCAACAAAGCCTTCAGCGATCTACCCCTCAACATGTGGGTTGACAGCGGAGACTCGGTAACGTACAGCTACGCTTCGCCCATTTCAAGCAGCGCCACCGACAAACAGTTCCGACTTAACACAGTAACGGGTTCACCCTCACCCGTAACAGTTTCTGGCCCCACAGCAGTCATCGGCAACTACAAAACCCAGTACAACGTTACATTCGGCCAGACAGGAGTTGACACCGACTTCACTGGCACCGTGTTGGCTGTGAACGGCACGAGCTACAACAGAAACGGCGCATCATTCTGGGCAGACGCCGGAAACGCCTACGATTTCACCTATTCCTCCCCATTAACCGTAGCCGCGAACGCCAAGCGGTACGTCCTGACAAGCGTGAATGCTACGACGCCCCTGACCGTCTCACAAGCGGACACCATTAGTGGAAACTACAAGACCCAGTACCAAGTGTCTTTCGCTTCAAACCCGCCTGAAGGCGGAACAACAACACCATTTGGCATCAATATCTGGGAGGACCCTGGTTCGCTTTCTATATCAGCGACAGCCAACTTTGGAAACTCCTTCTCATCTTGGTCAAGCAGCACGGCATCCATCACGTTCGCCAACTCAACTTCCGCATCCACAACAGCAACGATAAACGGTCCAGGAACGATAACCGCGAACTTCCAGTTAACGACTGTTGAGATCACGGTCACGTCGAGTCCCACAGGTTCAGGCTTCGTCAAGGCTGACGGCACGGCTTACACAACACCTCAAACATTCACTTGGGCAATAGGTGATACCCACACTCTTGAAGCCCAGCCCTCAGTTTCAGACGGAGCAAGCATACAATACGTTTGGACAGGCTGGAGCGACAGCGGGGCTCGAACCCACACCTACACGGTTCCAAGCACGTCTACAACAGTCACAGCCAACTACAAGACTCAGTACTATTTGACTGTCGTTACGAACCCTCTTGGCGTGGCCACTCCGTCAGGTGAAGGATGGTACGACGCTGATTCTTCAGCCACCATATCGACCAGTCAATACACCAGCATAATTCCAAGTTCTTCTCGTTACAGATTCGACGGGTGGACGACTGCGGATATGTCCGAGATAACCGATCCAAGCATGATTTCAACATCAGTTCTGATGGACAAAGCTAAAACCGTTACCGCAGGCTACGTGATTCAGTACTATTTGACCGTGACTTCGGCGTACGACACTCCGGTAGGAATGGGCTGGTACGACGCAGGGGCGACAGCGAACGCTTCTCTAACGAGTGGAGTTGTCTCCGGAGGGGAAGGCACGCAGTACGTCTTCACGAGCTGGAGCGGCGACGCTTCGGGAACTGGTCTGACGAGCAACGCCATAATCATGAACGGGCCCAAGACAGCGACAGCCAACTGGAAGACGCAGTACTTCTTAACGGTGAATTCGGCCCATGGCACGTCTGGCGGTCAGGGCTGGTACGACTTGGGCTCCACGGCATACGCAACTGTGAACCCGTTGACCGTATCAGGAGCCGCAGGTGTTCGATACGTGTTCACAGGATGGAGCGGGGACGCTTCTGGCGCTGGATCGCCTTCAAACGCTATAACTATGAACGCGCCCAAAACAGCTACTGCTGACTGGAAGACCCAGTATTGTCTAACTGTTAACTCGGCCTATGGTACGCCCAGCGGCATGGGCTGGTACGACAGCGGAGCCACGGCATACGCGACGCTAAATACTGGTCTCGTTGACGATGGAAACGGCGCGCGCCACGTGTTCACAAACTGGAACGGTGACGCGTCAGGAACAAACTACGCCCAAAGCAACCCCATAACCATGAACGGGCCCAAGAACGCCGCCGCGGACTGGAAGACCCGATACGGTGTCACGTTTTCTCAATCTGGTCTAGACAACTCAGCCTCTGGCACGATCGTAACTGTCAACGGTGCCGCCGAGAGCTACAGCGACTTGCCATACTATCTATGGGTTGATAGTGGAGCTTCAGTCAACTACGCGTATGGCGATGTTTCCAGCTCAGCTGTTGGCAAAAAATTTGTCTTGACGGGTGTGTCTGGTCCTGGTTCGCCGATGACCGTTACAGGCCCATTGACAGTCACGGGCAACTATGAGACACAGTACAGCGTCACATTCGATCAGACAGGTGTAGGATCAGACTTCACAGGAACAATCGTCACCATTGACGGAACAGCCTATAGCGGCAACGCGCTTCCAGCCGTGTTCTGGTGGAACAGCAACTCAGCCCACACGTTCTCATACGCATCACCACTGATAGTGAATATCAGCAGACAATACAGTTGGGCTTCCACAACGGGCCTGTCAACGCTGCAAAGCGGCACGCTTGTCACCAGTGGGTCTGGAAGCGTAGCCGGCAACTACGGGGGCGAAAGCAAGTGCCAAGTTACGTTCAGCCAGACCGGCGTTAACTCTGACTTCACTGGAACCGTCATCGTCATAGACGGGTCCAATTACAGAACCATCGATCTTCCTGTTTCATTCTGGTGGGATGTTTACTCGACCCACTCCTTCGCCTACCAATCGCCTCTGGCCGTTTCTCCAAACCTCACACAATACGTCTGGAGCAACACGAGCGGACCGTGGCCATGGCAGAGCGCAACCATAAACATCACAGCCTCCGCCACTGTAGTCGGGAACTACAAGACTCAGTATTACCTAACGATGGAAACCACCCCCGCAGGCGTTACGTCACCATCTGGCGCAGGATGGTATGACGCTGGAGCCCTCGCCACAATATCCACTCAAACATACATCGACGTACTACCCGGCTCGTCCCGCTACATATTCAAGGGTTGGGCCACGCCGGACATGACGGAAATAACCAGCCGGCTTTCATCGCCGACGACCGTGCTGATGGACAAAGGCAAGACGGTAACAGCATTGTACGCCGTACAGTGCGCCGTGACCTTCAGCCAGACCGGCGTCAACTCAGACTTCACTGGAACCATCCTAACCGTGGACGGAGGAAACTACAACTTCAGTGATCTACCGGCCCTCTTCTGGTGGGACAGCGGTTCCTCTCACACGTTCGCCTACCAGTCGCCGCTGGTGGTCACATCGAATGCCAAGCAGTACGTCTGGGCAGGCGCCACGGGGCTTTCAACCCTCCAAAGCGACTCTATAACGGTGTCAGGCTCAGGCAGCGTGACAGGCGACTACAAGACTCAATACTTCCTCACCGTCTCCTCGCCCTACGGCACTGCAGGAGGCCAAGGCTGGTACGACAGCGGAGCCACGGCGTACGCGACGCTGGATGTTGGTCTCGTTGACGATGGAAACGGCGCGCGCCACGTGTTCACAAACTGGAGCGGTGACGCGTCAGGAACAAACTACGCCCAGAGCAACCCAATAACCATGAACGGGCCCAAGAACGCCGCCGCGGACTGGAAGACTCAGTATTATCTAGCTGTTAACTCGGTCTATGGTACCCCCAGCGGCATGGGCTGGTACGACAGTGGAAAGGTTGCCTACGCCAGTGTCACACCGCTAATTGTGGCAGAGTCCAGCGGAGTTCAGTATGTTTTCACTCAGTGGAGTGGAGACGCTTCGGGAGCAGGTTCGACTTCAAACGGTATAGTGATGAATGGGCCAAGAACTGCGACGGCAAACTGGAACACACAGTACTATCTCACCGTCACGTCGACGTATGGCACGACTGGCGGCGCGGGCTGGTACGACAACGGAACCTCTGCTTACGCATCCGTCTCAACGGGTTTCGTCAGCGGCGAAGCGGGCGCGCGGCACGCTTTCGCGGGCTGGAGCGGTGACGCTTCAGGCTCTGACTTAACGAGCAACGCCATAACAATGAATGCGCCGAAGACTGCTAAGGCAGATTGGAAGGTGCAGTATTACTTGACTATGGTTACGAATTTTGGAACTGTCACGCCTGGCAGCGGGTGGTACGACGCCGGAACAATCGTTCCCATCGAGGCCACTGCTCCGTCCAATGCTACGGGCGAGAGGTATGCATGGAACAGCTGGACAGGAACGGGCGACGTCAGCTATTCTGGAGTGGACAACCCTGCTTCGATTACGATGAACAGCGCGGTAAGTGAAACAGCGTCTTGGACGCGCCAGTTCTACTTGACCGTAACGTCGCTGCACGGCACGACGAGCGGGGAAGGATGGTACGACTCTGGGACGACCGCTTTCGCTGGTGTCACCCCATTAACCGTGTCCGGACCCTCAGGCGTTCAATACGTGTTCACTCGCTGGAGCGGTGACGCTTCGGGCGGTTCTTCACCTTCGAACCAGATAATCATGGATGCACCCAAGACCGCGGTGGCCAACTGGAAAGCCCAGTGCCTGGTCACTTTCGGACAGACGGGCCTTGATGGTACGGCCACTGGTTCCGTAGTGACGGTTGATGAGGAAGCGAAGGCTTACGGCGACTTGCCGTTCAGTGAGTGGGTTGACGTTGGCAGCGCGGTAGGCTATTCTTACCAGAGCATCGTTTCGTCCAGTATCTCTGGCATGCAGTTCAGGCTTGACAGTGTCAGTGGACCGGCTTCGCGATTGAGTGTCACTGAACCCGTTAACGTCACCGGAAACTACAGAACACAGTATTACCTGTGGATGGACACCAACTTTGGGTCAGTTGCTCCTGGCAGCGGATGGTACGACTCTGGGTCAACGGTTAACATAAGTGCTGCACCGCCGAACAACGTCTTGGGAGACGGATACTCGTGGTACGGTTGGAATGGAACCGGCACAGTGTCCTACAGCGGCCCTGAAAACCCGGCTTCAGTCACGCTTGACAGCCCTGTTAACGAATCGGCACGCTGGAAGATTGTGCCTTCGATCACGATATCTGTGTCCAGCGAGACTGTCGAGAGCTGTGACAGAGTGGTGGTGTACGGAACGACGCTGCCGATTAACTCGACGACGTTTGTGCACGTCACGTACACTTTCCCGAACGGAACGTACGTGACTCACACGGTGGAGACAGACGAGCATGGAAACTTCAATGACACGCTCCCGCTGGGAGGAGAATCCTTGTACGCGCTGTTCAACCAGGAAGGAACGTGGAACATCTCTGCAAACCGCGCGGGAGACTTCAACAAGGAAGACGCTTCAAGTTCAACGACTCTCGGCATCCAGCCTCAGGGACTGTTTCAGGTGAACCCGCTCATCCTCGTCCTGCTGATCGGTGTTGCGGTGGCTCTGACATACTTGACTCTTGCGAGGAGAATAAACGGTCGGAAGCCTACGACTAGATCTTGGCGTTTCGCCGCCATCATCCTGGCAGTGACGGGTTTAGTCTTCGGAGTTGCTTCGCTTGGAATAAACTGGATGTCAGTGGCTGGGACTGCAACCACAGGTGGACAAACGTACACTGTCAGCATAGCCTTGTATCCTTACGGTCTGGGCGCGGTGTCTATATCCAACCTGCAGTACATCGGGGACAGGATACCGTCCATGATAGACTCTGCTTGGCAGGCCATTCCGAAGAGCGCTGGGCCAGTCATGTCCCTCTACTTGGCTCCAGCCGGATGCGCCCTAGCAGTTGCGAGCTTGTACAAGCCTAAGACGCAGCGGAGAAAAATAGCTAAGGTTGCCATACTTGCAATCGCGGGACTGCTGATACTCGTGCCGGTGGTTCAATCGTTCATCTTCGTGGCGGCCCAAGCGGGCACGACTGCCGGCGCCAGCACTGGGTACGGAATCGGCCAGTACTTCGCGTTGATGGCTGGACTGTTGATAGGGTTGGCGAGCCTGTTCGCGGTAAGGGAGACCCCGGCAGCCTCAAGAACTTTAGTCACAGAGGGAAAGAGTGGAGGCAAGCCAAAACCTTCCGCCAGCGGCACTAGCTAGACGCGTGCATAGAACTTGGTGCGCTTAAGCCCTAGGTGTTCACGCAGGCTAGGCGGAATGATTAAAGTTGCAGACCCACTTCGAGCGTTGCGCACGCGCCCCAAGAACAGAGTCTTTCAACGACCTCAACGGGGCCAGCGCCCTCACTGCTTAACCACTTCGTCAAGTACGTCTTCACGCGCGCGTGAACTTTCATTTCTTTTTGATTCTTGTGTGGACGCGCGTTGTTTCCTCTTGCGGCAGTAGGAGGCCCAGTGTAATGTGGTCTTCCTCAGCAGGCTCCGTTGGGCTAACACCTTGCGAACTGTCTCCTGACGGGTAAGGTTTGTGAACCCAATGCGAAGGAGCTTCTAATGAATTGTGGCCGCGAACTAGTCCTTCCTCAGTGAAAACGTAGTTCCACAGTTTGCCAGTATCATCTTTATCGACGACAACTACGAGCTTAGGCACTTTCAATCACCTCTGTTTTGCACCTTTCATTTGTTGATGGCCAGAAGGGGGAAATAACGTCTGTTAACATGCAGGTATATCGCTCACTATTAAGAACCGCAGTCTTGCGCCTCTTCTATGGAAGACTATGTTTAAAAACCAAGCATGCCGCCAGCCTGTAATATAACTAAACATTGAAAGCTTGCTTGCTCTATAAAGTCTAGAATTTGGGATTTCACTCATTTTCTTCGCTCCCTGCGCGTAGACACTTTTCGGCCCTTCTGTACTCACTCATTAGCACTTTCAAGAACAGCGCTCGCTAAATACTATATGAATTGCTAATCTTGATTATTGTTAAGTGTAGCAAGCAATGATCAGCTAGCGCGCGAAGGTCTTCTCGCGAATAGAACATTCCTCTATAACATCATATCAGAAGACATATAAGTAAAAGTGGTTCAAACGAACAGTTCGCGCAGTTGAATAACTGCTTATGAGAAAAAAACTGGAGAAAGGAATATGGAAAAGAAAACAACGACATTAGCTTTGCTTGCCATTCTGCTATTATCAATGAGCGCTGTATTTACAGTTGTGACTAGAGCTGCAACCAAGGCCGATATAGAGAACGCCGTAAAAGACGGATTAGCGTGGCTTGTAGCGCAACAGAATTCTAATCCAGCAGATCCAAACAATGGCAGTTGGGATGCATATTTTGGGCAACTGGAGGCGGGTACGGGCTTAGCGTTGTATAAGCTTTGTGTCCGCGCTTACGAATTGAAAAAAGAAAACCCGAACATTGAATCGCCATTTGACCCAGATTATGAGTATAGCCAAAACGTCATTAACGGGTTCAATTGGGTATTTCGTCAATTGACAGTTGGTGACATAGGCATCCAAGATCATACAACTGGAGCAACAGGTACGATGGATAACCCTGACACCAACGGAAATGGAAAAGGAGTAAGCACAAATAATTGGTACAGCAGTTACACCACGGGAATCTTGTTAACCGCAATTGCGGCAAGCGGCACACCTGATAGAGTTGTCAACGACCCAAGCAGCCCCGTTAACGGATGGACCTACGAACAAGTCGCCCAAGACATGGTAGACTTTTTGGCATTCTCGCAGGTTGACCCATCCGTGGATTGGATGGGTCACACCGTTGAGGGCGGATGGGACTATACCCCCGTAAACAATGGTGTCGGAGGCACAAATTGGCAAGGAGACCAATCCAACTCAGGCTACGCAGCACTTGGTCTTGGAGAAGCACAAGCTTTCGGCTGCACGATTCCTGGTTGGGTGAAGACAGAGCTTAACTGGTGGATAGATTGGGTACAGGACGACGTCAATGCAGATGCAAACGATGGAGGTTCATGGTACTCTTTTCCGGACGACGGTGAAGGGGTGAACATACTCAAAACAGGAAACATCATCTTCGAGATGGCATTCGTGGGAGATACCCCCACGACACCAAGAGTCACTGACGCAACAGATTATCTTGTGAGGCATTGGGGTGATGCAAGCGGATTGGTACAGCCACCAGGATGGAATGGCGTCCCCGCGGAATATCAAACAATGTTCTGCGCCATGAAAGGTCTTGAATACATGGGCATACACACATTCGACAGCATCGACTGGTTTGAAGACTTCTCAGACGCAATAGTCGCGCAGCAGGATAAAACGCCAGGACCAACCTACGGCTCATGGCAACATAGCTCAGGAGTAGGAGAACCACTAATCATAACGGAATGGGCATTGCTCACACTGGAAAGAGTGGCTCCACCAACACCTGTGATCACAGTCTTCGTTGACATCAAGCCTGGATCTTGGCCTAACCCGATAAACGTTGGCAGCAAGGGCGTGTTGCCAGTCGCCATCTGCGGCACCAAAGATTTCGACGTGAAGACAATAGACCCTGCAACAGTGAAAATCTATATCGAAGGAATTGAAACAGGAGTCTCTCCGATCCGTTGGACCTATGAAGATGTCGCCACTCCATGGACTGGTGAGCCAGGCGGCGGCCATGCCCTCGGCGGCGACGGCTACCTGGATCTGGTGCTGCACTTCGGCACTCAAAAAGTGGCTGCCACACTCAACTTAGCGGCGCATGCGGGAGAAACTATTCCTCTAACCATCAGATGCAACCTCTACGAGGCCGCTGGCGGAACATCAATCCAAGGCCAAGACTACGTTCGGATAATCAAGCCAAAATATTCAAGTTTGTAGATACTAAACTCCTTCCCCATTTTTTCTACCATTCTACCGTAGACTAATTCTGGTAGCGGCTACGGCCATGAAACTTCAAACGCGCGCCTTTATGTGTAGGCACTGATTCTCGAAAAGAGTTATTTCTGCTTCGCTTACTCAGCACTGTTTTCAGATTGCCTAAGAAAATCTGGGCCCATTTGCACCTAGGGGTCTTTGTCACAAGTTTGCACTGCGCGCGATTGGTGCTTCTTCCCTGTAGAGCCTATCGTATGCCAGGAGCATTATGGAGTAGAAGACGATGATTGTTGATATGGCCCAGGCGGGCACGTTGAAGCCCTTGTTGAACCACAGCACGTAGTCCATGAAGGCGTTGGCGAATTGGACGACGCACGAAACCTTTATCAGCCGTGTTATGACGCTCTTGCTCACCATTGCTGACACTGATGCCCCTCATGCTACGTTAGGATAATTAGGTTATGAAGCTAGGAACTGTACGCAGAATCAATGTTCAGTGTACGCATCTGGTTAAGTTATTAGTAAGCATTTACGCCAGTCACGGTGTGCGCCTATGAGAAGGTCATTATTTATGCTTTTCGCTCGATCCTCTCCGGGAGAGGACTGTGCTAGGAGAATCCCACGGCAGAACGGTTCAGCGGACCCGCGGGGATTCGTATAGACTTTTATGTGGGTACCAGTTCTGCAGTTCAAGGCAACCCCGCCAATTCGGCGCATTCAAGAAAATCGTATTCTCTCAGATCGGGTGAAGGTCGCATGTTTGTTGCTTCGCCCTTCCCAATGACTGCCTGCATTGCCAAACCAAGCCCAGAAATCAACGGACTGGTGGGTATCCGCATAGAATTTTATGCATTTGGGATTTGCATTTCAAATACTGATGGGGAGCAGGGATTGGAACCGAGCCGCGCTGCGCAAAGGGCAAGTCGATAAGCACTGGAGCGGGGTTTGGGTTTGGGATAGAAGTTTCATTCACAAGACATTTAACGGCAACATGCAAAATGTGATACCACTTATGTTTCAAGGGAGAAAGGAGGTGAGAGAATGAGAAAAGAAATGAGAATATTTGCTTTAGCAGTCCTTTCAACAGTAATCTTAGCATTGTTCTTAGGGGTGGCTTCAGCTAAGCCCTCTAGTGGGAGCTTGACAGTAACTATCTTTCCAGATTTTAATCCTGCATTGATTACTAATGGAAATTCGTTCACTTGCGATGTTAATAACACTGGAAGTACAGCAGTAGCCAAATTTCAATTAACGCTCACAGGGGGCACACTTCAACACTGGTATTATCATGCTGGTTGGTCGTTAACGAACACTACAACTACTGCAACCTGGCAAGCCGACTCACAAAAATGGGTTATCGGAAAAAATGATCTAGTGGCTTTCGACGTAGACTGGATTGTTGTTACTTATGCAACAGGCTTTACTGGCAGCTGGCAAGCCTATGACAGAAAAGGAAACACCATAGATTCGGGAACGTTAAGCTGGCACTACCCCTAGTTTCAAGCAAACCCCCCAACCCCCTTCTCAATGCCTGATAGATCGCTCGCGACGCAATATTACCACAGCAAAAGAATCCACGTTTTTTGTTTTTGTTTGTTTGTATGTACTAAAGAAAAGAAGGAAAGAGAAAGAGAGAATGTGAAAGAAAGAAGTGGGGTTTTGGGTTTGGGTAAAGTCTACTCCAACAACGCGCGCTAAGATAGCTTGTTCTTTCTCCTGAACATTATGACCGCCAAAAACGTTGCTACCATGAAGGATGGCAGAACAAGTGGCAGTGAGAACTCAGGAATAGCATATTCCCCCATCAAGGGATACCTATCAGTGTTGTTTGCGTCGATGGCATATGGCGTGTCCCATATTCTCGAGGCATCGATCTCAGCAGCATTCGGGTATTTTTCGAAGTAATCGCTCCAGAAGTTCCCTCCAGAAGGATAACCATTGTCCCAAGAATTCTCAGGTGAACCTGCAAAATACGTGTACACCGAACCATTTACAAAGTTGTTATGAAATATCGCGTTGTCTGAAGACATATCAATACCGTTGAAGGAATACTCGAACCTGATGCTTTCTCCATTGTCCCTAACATCATTTTCAAGAATGATGTTAGTAGAGGATGCATCAAGTATGATTCCAGCAAACAGATTCCTTGTTATCCGGTTTTGACAGATCCAGCTTGAATTGGATAAAAAGAGCCAAATGCCGGCATGGTGGTTGTCAGTCATATTATTGTTGAGAATTCTGGTGCCCAAACAGTAATCAGTCCTAACACCGGCGTCGAAACTTCTGATATTCACATCTGATATGGTTACATTGTTTCGGCCGCCTAGGAAAAAGCCATACCCCGTTCCATTTCCCTGAAGCATGTGACCAAATCCTTTAACCACTACGTTGTCTCGCTCTATTGCGATCGTTTGACTGATGTCTCCGGTGAAAGCGTAAGTGACGTTATCGAAGCTTGAGATCGCCGCTCCAACAGGCTCAATCGACCCGTTTGCTCTGATGTAAATTGTCCCTTGAGCCTTCGCATTCTGCAGTTCGTAGGCACAGACGGCAACTGCAAGAAAAATCAGGATCAAGAATGATGCAGATCTGCCCATATCCATACAAAATAATCTGATAGGGCTTTTATGCTTTGTTGCACTTAGTGAGTGCGTACAGTATAGGACAAAGACCGTGCCTGCTGGAAGTAAGCAGGACAGGAACTGCATTGACCGTTTTTTTTAGAATTCGAGAACAAAAGCAACAGACCTGAACGTGCAGTATACGCGACTGTTTGCAGATTGATACAGAAAACATGATCCACCAACCTAGTCAACGCAATAGAAGTAAGTTCCATTAACCTTTTATGCGCAAATGGCTGACAACAGAAACGCGGAAATCTAGAAGAGGAGAAGGAAAAAATGAAAAGAATACTAGGTGCACTAGCAACTATTCTGATAATTTTCTCAATGTTTTCAGTGTATACACTCAGCGCTCAGGCCACGCCATCAGCCCATCATTGGGCTATTTTGATCTCGGGAGGAATAGACATAGGCAACAATCATGTGAGGTATTGGAACGATATTGGCGAATTGTACGAAACACTAACTTCAACTTGCGGCTACGTAGCGAGCGACATTTTTGTGCTTTATGCAGATGGAAATTCGCCATCAGCATCAAACTGCCACGATTACGTGGATGCCCTCTCTTATTCGACTCCGATCGATTACGCTGCCACCGGGGCCAACATAGCAACCGTGTGCAACACTATTGCTAATGATCCAAGCGCTACTGATAGTGATACATTGTTTGTTTTTTGCACAGATCACGGAGGCGGCGGCAACCCCGTTTGTTTATATCTTTGGGGAGAACACATGCACCCCAGCACATTCGCAGACAGCAGCCACATTGGCAAGATAACAAAATACAGTGTACGCATTTTTGAAATGGAGCAATGTTACAGTGGAGGCTTCATCCCAGACCTAAGCGCGTCAAAAACGATAATTGCCACAGCCGCGAACTCAACTATAACATCAATCGGAGGATACCCATTTGATCCTTGGTGTGAAGATTTCAACGCGGCCATAAAAGGTAGTTACCACGACGGTACAGCTGCAAATGCAGATGCCAATGGTGATGGAAAAGTAAGCATGTTGGAAGCTTTCAACTTTGCATATGACAACAAAAACCCGTGGGACACACCACAATACGATGACAACGGAGACGGCATAGAACGCACTGGCGTAATGCCCTCTGGTAACGACGGAGACCTAGGCAGATACACATACTTGACCATCTACGAATCTCACGTTGCATACGTCTATTCCACATGGGGCATGCAGGCAATGCAAGATGAGATAAGCCATCTTACCTCGCTAGATCCAGACAAGTACTATTCCGACTGGTACGATGAAAACAGCATCGGAATTCTGTGGACAAACTTGGAAAAATACAAGGCCATAGTAATCGATGAAGACACATTCTATTCGGACATTGGTTGGACCGAGTATGGAGGACCCATCTACAACTCGTTCAGAAGTCACGCATCTGGCCTTGAAGCATTTGTTAGGAATGGAGGCGGGATTTTCACAAGTGGCGAAAACGACCTCAATAAGACACAAGCATGGGATTGGCTTCCGACCGGAATGCAGGTAACCAGCTACGACCCGGAAACCACCTCTAACGTTAATATAGTCTTCGACCCTGGAACGCCAAACGGACTCTACAGCTATCCTAACATCATCACTGATTCATACCTCAGCAGTAACGGACACACACATGCTTGGTTCTCGAGTTGGGACACTGGATACACAGTAACTATTAGTAGAACAGACAATGGCAATCCCATGGAACTGTACGGAGTCTTCGAGAACTCGTTGCACACGCGTTCTGGATGCATAGTTGTTAGCCACGTCGAAGCTGAAAGTGGCAATGCATGGGAGTATCTTCAAAACCAGCTTGACTTCGTTGTCCAATCTACTAACTATGTGATGACCGTCAACAGTCCTGTGGAAGGATGCCTGTTCAAATTCGGTGAGAATGCGCTTTTTGAAGTGGCGATTGTTGATGGATTGGGCAATCCTGGCACCGGGGCATCTGTGACTGTGAACAGCCCGACTGGGGCTCCAATATCGCTCATTGAGACACCTGCTGGATCAGGAATCTACATGAACACTTATACGCTGTTGCCGACTGACCCGGTTGGAACTTGGGCAATTTCATTCGTAGCATCCATTGAGGGTGAGTTCCCAAAGAAGAGCGTACCAGTCTTGATACCAGCAGACCAAACGCCCCCAGCAATAACAGTGGTAACACCTCGTGAAACTCCCGTAGAGGCCCTTCAGGACGGAGTGACTCTCAAGGCTACGGTTTCAGATCCAAGCGGAGTTGACTGGGTCAAATTTTCCATTCGAGAGACAGATGGAACTACAATTGATCCAAGTTACGAATCAATGTCCCCGGTACACATCAGCGGTGACACATGGCAACTACCATTCAACACCTATGTGCCAAAACTTCCCGACGGATACTATCTGTTCATAGTTAACGCAAGCGACACATTTGACAACGAAGGATCTAAGACAGTGCTATTCAGCATCAGAAACTGGGCAAGCCTGAAGTTGCTACCAGCCACCACGTCAAACAAAGCTGGAAGAACCATGCCCATCAAGTTCTCGCTAAGAGTGTATGAAACCGTTGATCCAGCCAAACCTTTTGTCTACAACGAGCAATTGACAATCAAAATCTACCAGAAAGGTCATCCGAACCAGATCCTGCAAACGTCAACATACGGCACAGGCTCGACAGACTACAGAATCGACGTGATTGGCGAACTCTACATAACAAACTTCAAAACCCTCGCGACACCGATGACCTACGTCGTCGAAATCTCTAGAAAAGGCATGCTCATAGGCTCATTCCAGTTCAACACAGTCAGATAAACGCAATGCAATACAAGCTCCTCTTTTTTTCACATTAACGAAGAGTACAATCAAAGCATCGGTGCGGGTTTGCACAGATTCTCATACGAGTACCAAATAAGTCGGGACCTTATTTTCTGGGGTGAGTTCCAGATTGGTATTCTTACATCACAGGTTAAATTCAAGGGCAAGAACACAGATGGACATCGTTCTTGGCAGTAACCTAAAGTCCTTTTGAGTTGGGCTGAAACGACAGAAAAATGCTCTATCTATTCGCCGCAATATTGTCAATGCTTTGAAAACATCGTTTGAGCTCGAGGGTCAAAGACATTAATGGTAGCTTACCTTGCGATTATGTTCCAGAAATTCTTGTGGCCCTTAAACTCCTATGCTCAGGTCGTTTCAGTGAGCTCAGCTTTGTATTTTATGGGTGCTCTTTCTGACTCTTAAGCTGTTCCTGTTCTTGGTGTTTGCTTGATATGAAAAGTGTTATAAGGGTTTCTTGTTCAATATCATGCTTCTAGGGATAAGACTATGGTGCGTTTATCCAACGTTGGTATCGCTGGGGCTGTCTTGTGCTTCGTCTGCCTAGTGGGACTGCTGAGTACCTTGCTGCTCTCGTTGCCCTCATTGGTTATCGGTCTGGACCAAGACACGTACATGAACGGAGTCTATGAGAGCATAGCTTTTGGCGCCGTTGCCTTTCTGGGACTCTTGATTTACATGGTTTCGCTGATAATGAGCACCGCAAAGGAGAAGTAGGAAAGAAGGTTAAAGGCGACCTCCCATTTTTCTTTTTCCTTGTCCAATATGCGGCTTTGAACTCTGGGATCAAAGCGAAGGTGCACGATCGCTCACTTCTATAGTATCGTTCTATAATATTCTTCCATGCAACTTTTTAATTGGGAGCAAGAATTATATAATCCCGTCGAAAGTACGTCTAGACACAACTGAAATGAGGGGGAGGTGATAGGCGGATGAAGAAGTTTCGAAGGAATTTGAAGGGTATTAGCACGATTATTGCCACGATTATCATCGTGGCCATCGCCATCGTGATGGCAATCGCCGTGGCATACTGGGCACTCGGCATAGGCGGATCATTCACACGCTTCGAGAAACTACAATTCACAAGCTCATACGTAACTACCAATAGCAATATCGACACGATACATCTCGTGATGAAGAATACAGGTACAACGACGGCTACGTTTGATCCCACCATGATTCAGCTTAATGGAGTACCAATACTTTATTCTGCAGATGTCGTCCAAACTTTTGACACTCCAACGACGAGCATAGATGCTGGAAAAACTGCAAACGGAACCATAGTACTAACCACGGGAACAACCTCGACATGGTCATCTGGTATGAATGTTGAAGTCAAGATTGTGACTAGTGCAGGCAATCAGTATCCTCAAGTAGTAGTATTGCCATAATCCTCCAACTATGCTAATAAACTCTTTTTTTTAGTTTGTTCCGCTTAACAATTAACAAGAAGAAAAGACTCAATGAGTGAAGAGAAAAAAGAAGAAAGGATTTGCTCTGAAGGGCAGCCTAACGGAGTTCAACAGGCGCGCATGTTTAGTGTTAACTGTTGGATGGCCATTTAGAATGGAAGAAAAGAAGAAAGCTGAGAAACGCAGCTTTTGGTCAAAGCTGCGTCTGAGCAAAACTCGTGGGGAAACTCGGAGGGCTAGCAAGCCCGAGCGAAAAAGGGTTTCTGGAGGGATGTTTGCCAAGAAGCGGCCGCTTGAGCGCGCGCCTACGGTCCTCTTCAAGAAGCTTCCACAAGACCCCCAAGTGATAGAGACCTATGAGATTCAACCTCCATACTCAAAAGTCACTGTAGCATCGCTGCTGGAACTTGGCGGCGGCAAAGCCTACTACATAGAAGAAGTTGAACTCACAGAAGATGAAAAAGAAACCCTGCAAAAACTCCTGGACATAATAAGTAAAGAGTTGGAGCCTCCGAAAACAGCGACGGACCCGAAGACCCAGGTTGCAAACGAGGCCCGCAGGCTGGCCAAAAAATACGGCCTCGCAAAGAAAATCAATGAAGCCTCATGGTCGAGAATCCAATATTACCTTCAGAGGAACCTCGTCGGCTTCGGAGACATCGACGTGATCATGAACGACGACATGATAGAAGACCTGTCGGTGAACGGCATCGGCATACCAGTGTACGTGTGGCACAGAAAATACGAAAGCATGCCCACAAACCTCATAATCACCGATGAAAACACGCTGGACAACTTGATAGTAAAACTGACTCACCTCGCCAGCAAGCACATCTCAACAGCCTTCCCAGTGCTCGATGCCATGCTGCCGGGAAAAGACAGACTCGCAGCCACTTTCAAACGCGAAGTCTCGCCCAAAGGCGGGTCTTTCAGTATAAGGAGATTCAGAGAGGAACCCTTCTCAATAGTTGACCTGGTTGAATTGGGTACGTTGAACGAGGAAATCGCGGCCTACTTCTGGCTCCTCATAGAGAACAGAATGACAATCGCCGTTATTGGAGGCACGGGAGCCGGGAAAACTAGCACGCTGAACGCCCTAGTAAGCCTCGTCAAACCCTCGATGAAAATTGTCACAGTGGAGGAAATCCCGGAGATGAACATCCATCACGAAAACTGGGTTCAACTGGTAAGCCGAGAAAGCTACGGTCTAGGGTCCATGAGAACAGGCGAAGTCACCCTCTTCGACCTCGTAAAAACCTCGCTGAGATACAGACCGGACTACATAGTTGTTGGTGAAATCAGGGGTGAAGAAGCTTTCGTTCTCTTCCAGGCCTTGGCTACGGGTCACGGAGGCTTGACCACCCTCCACGCGGATAGCCTCGATTACACTGTTAAACGCTTGACGAGCCCTCCGATGAACGTGGACAAAACCTACATCCCCCTGATAAACGTGGCCCTCCTCGTGGAGCGTGTTCAGCTGCCCAACTCGAAAAGCGATTTGACATTCGGGAGAAGGCTCAAATCCATAGTTGAAGTGATTGATTATGAGGAGTACAGAACTATAAGCACGTGGAACCCGTTAACCGACAGCTTCCAACTGGACCTCAAGAACAGTGAGCAACTCGCAAAAGTCGCCCTAAGACACGGGCTGACCCTTAAAGATGTTCTAGAGGAGGCCAGAAACCGAGCCCTCTTCCTCCAAGGTCTAAAGGTCAAGGGCATTAGAAAAAACGTTGAACTCGCAAAACTCATCACAAACTACTACCTAGAAGCAAAATTCCCAAGGATACCGCAAAGAAGAAAGACGGAGGACTAAAGATGGCGAAACTCGAGTTCTCCATGACAAGCTTCTGCTATCGGCACTTCGGCTGGCTGGGCAGAATAATGGGGAGAGCATTCTACTCCAACAGCCACGTCAAACTGGAAGAGGCTCTTGAAGACGCAGGGCTAAGGGTGTATCCTGAGGCCTACTTCTCCATGGTGGGTTTCCTCTTTATCCTCTCCATAATCATAGTTGCCCCGATATTGGTACTCACAGGATTCATCTTCCTCGTTCCGGTTCCGCTTTTGATAATACTTCTGGGGTATGCGATCCCCAAGATAATCGCTAAGGACAGGGCTCAAAAACTTGATTTGGAGGTTCCCTTTGCCGGAACATACATCAGCGTGATGGCAACTGGCGGGCTGTCACCCTATGCAAGCCTGAGAAAACTCAAGGATTGTAACCTGCTTCCGAACGTTTCCAAAGTGACAAAGCAAATGGAAATCGACGTTCAAATAAAGGGCTTTGACCCGGTTTCAGCAATGGAAAAAACGGCGCAGCATCTTCCTTCAAAAGACTACAAAGACCTCATGCTTGGATACGCCTCTACTTTAAGGACCGGCGGAGACGTGATCCACTATCTTTTCGTCAGAACGGAGAGCATGTTCAAAGACCTAGCAGTGAAAGTGAAGGCCTTCGGCGAAAGAGCCAGCGTGCTCATGGAAACCTACGTGACAATAGGCATTCTCATGACGTTGACCTTAACGATAATGTTCATGACCTCACTCTCGCTTCAACAATTCTGGCAAGGCGGCCTATCCTCTTCTTCCTTCCTGCTTTACGCCTACATAATAGTGCCAATAATCTCGATGCTGTTCATCTACGTCTCCGACTCCCAGCAACTGAGTCAACCACTCAGCGATTGGAGAACCTACAAAGTCTTCTTCGCCTCATTACCAATCATGATTTTCCTGATACTGACAATGTTCCTGCCCTTTGCCACTCAGGGATTTACTCCGCCATTCGCACAGCCCTTCATGGACCTCGCCACGCTGCTCAGAACAACCTTAGGCTTAAGCAAGGGCTATGAAGCAGCTATAGGACTGGGAATAGCGCTCCTTGCAGGGTCTATACCCGCAGCCATCGCCCATGGCTATTACGCACGAAAAGGAAAAGGCATGGAGCACGGCGTCACCAACTTCATGAGAGACCTCACAGAAGCCCGCAAGACAGGAGCCTCCCCGGAAAGCTGCATGGAAAACCTTTCAGGACGAAACTACGGCAGATTCACGCAAATTCTCGCCTCAGCGAACAGGCAGATTCAGTGGGGACTGCCATTCAGAGTGATCTACGAGACTTTTAGAGCAAAAATGAAATCCTGGCTAGCCCTCATCAACGTTTACCTCCTAGTAGACGCCATAGAGGTCGGAGGAGGAACACCTGAAACCCTAGAGACCGTCACCCACTTCAGCGAGGTACTCTACTCTCTGGAAAAAGAGAAAAAGGAAAGCCTGCGACCTCTCATTCTCATGCCCTACATCGGAGCAGGCATTCTACTCTTCTCAACCATCATTCTTCTAGGTTTCAGCAACACCGTACTCGGCAGCCTAGGCCACCAAGCCATACCCTTCGCACAGGTGGTTACCATAATACTGCCCCCGCTTATGGTGCAAACCTTCTTCATCGGCCTAGTAACCGGAAAAATATGCACCGGCGAAACCTCCGCAGGCTTCAAACACGCCGTAATCCTCACAATACTCGCAATCGCACTGCTGCCAATCGCCAATCTAGGCGCAGTACCATTCATATGAGGAACCTGATCCAAAAATGCCAAACACAAAAAATAATAAGAATAAAAAGCCCAAAAGACCGTTACGAAGCCTACTATCCGACAAACGCGCAATCAGCGTCGCCCTTACCACCATGATAATAACCGCCGGCGTAATCGCAGCCGGCATAGCAGTGCTGTACTGGGCTTACTCTTGGGGCAACGTAGCCAACAAACAATACTCTGAGGCAATCGGAATGAGTCAAGATGCGGTGAAGGAAAGCATTGCATTCGAATACGTCCACTTCCTGCCCTCATCAAACCAACTCTCAGTGTACTTGATAAACTGTGGAAAAACCGACAACGTAAAAATCTTCGGCGTTTACATCTACGATTCAAGTTCAGCTCTGATTGCTTCGCAACATACCACAAACAACGACGGAATGACCCTTACCCTCTTCGACAACAGCAACACAACGAGCTTGGACACTGGAAAAGAAGGATACTTTATCTTCAACCCAGGACCACTTTCCCCCACATCATTCTTCAACATCCGCATAATAACTGAAAGAGGAAGAAACTATGATTACTCATTCACAACACCATAGCCTACGAAGAAATCGCAAAGGCTACTCCGGCATCATAGCAGCCATATTCCTAGTCCTCATACTCCTATTCCTATATTTCAACGTATACACGTTCATGCTAGACCGGAACACCGCCTTCCAAGACACTGTAGGTGAAACACAACAAATGAACTTAGAACGCAACACAGAACAAGTTACACTCTCAGATATCACATTCACGGTATTAGGAAACAACAGAATCGACGTGTCATGCACCATAAACAACAAAGGTTCCATCCCTTCACAACTAGTGCGCCTCTGGGTTGAAGATACAACAATCAACAAATACGTCAACCTAGATATACGCGACCCAAATCTACACTACGACTACGTTCTGCCCGCTGGAAGCAGGCAAGGATTTACAACCACCATTGACATGCTAGGCGTTTCGCAGACAGACGAAATTACTATGTGGTTCGTCACAGGCAGAGGAAATAAAGCAGCCTTTTTCCCATACACGCCAACCGAGCATATAACCGCCAGAGAAATTGGCTCAATACTCATGAACTGGATGGAATTCAGATACTACGATTTCGGCGAAAACCCTCCACAACCCAATCAAATGCTGCCGGAACCACATTACAGCTGCGATGTTGCCAGGGATCATTATCTTATCATCGGCGCATTGTTCAAGAATGAAGATCCCGCAGGTCGAACCTTGATACTGACAAGTGACACATACGTTTGGGCGGTTAATCCCCGAGGAGGTGAATCAGAACCATCCCTCAAAACAGAATTCGCTTGGCCAATTTGCAAGGTCGACGCACAAGGAAGGTATATACAGCCTTTTCAGCCTTTTGATTCACAAGTTTTTCTCCCTACGCCCGAGAACAGCAAGGGGGATATGATTTATTTTGTATGTTCTCCGAGCCCCCCGACATTTACAGGACCCTATCAAAGAAGCCCACGAGTGCTGAACATAATTTTCTATGCAAACACCACCACGGGTGCTTACGGACAGAACATCCCGTTCGTCGCATTGAAGTTCCTTCCTACAGTTACAATTACAGTAACTTCCATGCCAAGTGGCCGAGGCTACGTAAACGTTGACGGTACCGAGATCACCACCCCGCACACATTCTATTGGTTCCCTGGAGGAATACATACGTTGGAGGCTAACCCAATAGTCCCGGGTGTAGCAGCAGGTGTAAGATATGTATGGACAAACTGGAGCTGGACTGCCCCACCCTCTGGAAGCAGCACAAGCCAGACTTACACCTACACCGTGCCAAGCTCTGACGATATCGTAACAGCCAACTACCAAACCCAGTACAGTGTGACGTTCGACTATCAGATTTCAGGAGGCGGTTCCCCGACTGCACCCTCAGTCTCATACATGTCTCTTGGCTTGCCGTATTCAGTGACAGCTGGCCCCTCGGCCACTGTGTGGGCAGATTCAGGTTCAACCTATACGTACACGCCTAACCCATTGAGCGGTTCAAGCGAAAGCCAGCGGTGGTGGACGAATCAGAAAAGTGGGACAGTGTCATTGTCGACAACCATCAGTCCAACGTACTATCATCAGTACCAAGTGATATTCGAAGTAAGTCCAAGTGGAGCAGGAGCTACGGATCCAGCTGGAACCACATGGCAAAACGCCGGATCAACCATAACAATAACTGCCACCAAGAGAGGAGGCTTCAAATTCGACCATTGGAGTACCAATACAGGATTAATAACAATTGCAGATCCAACAAATGGACAAGGATCAGGCAGTTCAACCACTACAGCAACAATCAACGGATCAGGAACAATAACAGCATACTTCACATAACCAAGAATGCGCGCAGTGTCATAAACATTGGTATCAAACCCACGGACGAGATAAAACTTCCGGTCGTCAACCAAACTGGCTATTCCGATTACTAGCTTCAAATAGGCAAAGGGGTTAGCAGAGTTTACGCAATAACCGTCTAATTCCGCGTAAAATTCCATAAATCGTATCTCTCTATACTGCGCTTGCGCGCGCAGAAATCGTGCAGCTTAACATCGCAGGTAGAACCCCCGTGATCGTAAACTTCGCATGGAACACCACGGGCCTCGCTTATGGCAACTACTCGATAAGAGCATACACTGAACCTGTTCCAAGCGAAACTGACGTATCAGACAACAGCCTCGACAACACACTCCTCTACATTCAAGTGGAACAGGCGATTTTCGGACTCGATAACGACGACGAATACACCGTGCAAACCACAAACGACAAGGAAGAGATGAAGAAACTCTTATCCGTCGGCTTTGAATATGTCTACCCGAAAGATGACATGCTGTTCTCCAGAAAACGAAAATAAAAAGAACCACCTAAGAAACCCAGCGGAATTCAGAAAAACCAGGCTAAAACAACGAGAAAAACCCCGCAAAAACCTGTGGGGTTGAGGCAAAACTGGGCGGGGTTGAATGTGAGGGACCGCATTCTCACAGCGCAGAAACAAAACATTTAATACCCCACAGCCTGATTCAGAGAGCTTTATGGCGTTTTTGAGAAAAACAGAAGAAAAATGGCAGAAAAACTGGGAAAACAGCAAGATTTTTGAGGCAGACCCAGACAAGAACAAGCCAAAATTCTTCGTCACCTTCCCATATGCCTACATGAACGGCCCACTACACGTAGGCCACGCCTTCACCGCTTCTCGCGTAGACGTGTACGCTCGCTTCAAGCGCATGCAAGGTTACAACGTGCTGTTTCCTTGGGCATCGCACTGGACAGGTCAGCCCTTAGTAGGCGCAAGCGAACGCGTTGCCAAAGGAGACGCGGACTTCATTAGAGGTCTGAGAGAAATAGACGGCGTACCCGAAGACGAACTCAAGAAATTCGTGGATCCGCTTTACATGGCCACGTACTACACGAACGAAGGACGAACAGCCGCCAAGAGAATGGGTTTTTCCGTAGACTGGCGCAGAGAGTTCAACACTGTGATGCCGACCTACCAAAAATTCATCGAGTGGCAATACGCAAACCTGAGAGCCCTTGGTTATGTCACGAAGGGCACACATCCGGTTGTCTGGTGCACAAAATGCCAAAGCCCAACAGGAGACCACGACCGACAAGTCGGCGAAGGCGTCAGACCAGAAGAATACACTCTCATAAAATTCAAGCTGGACAAAGACACCTTCTTGCCCGCTGCCACCTTCAGGCCAGAAACCATCTACGGCGCCACGAACATGTGGATAAACCCAGATGCAACCTACGTTGAAGCCCAGGTCGATCATGAAAAATGGGTAATAAGCGAACAAGCCGCCGAGAAACTGAAAGAACAAGGAAGAACCATTAAAGTGCACCGCCCGGTGAAAGGCAGGGCATTGATAGGGAAGACTTTTGAAAACCCAGCAACAAAAGGCAAACTGCTAATCCTGCCAGGATGGTTCGTCGATTCTTCCCAAGCCACAGGCGTCGTCTACAGCGTACCTGCCCACGCGCCTTACGATTGGCTGGCACTCAAAGACTTGAAAGACAAGCCCGAACGCCTGAGAGAGTTCAATATCGATCCTGAAACTGTCAAAAGCATCCAACCGATCTCCCTGATCAAAGTCGAAGGCTATGGAGACTACCCTGCCCTTGAAATCACAGAACAGCTGGGCATAAAAGACCAAAACGACCCCAAAGCTGAGGAAGCAACCAAGCAACTCTACAAAAAAGAATTCCATAACGGTGTACTGAAAGAAAACTGCAGAGAATACTCTGAAAAAAGAGTCAGTGATGTCAAAGAGACGCTGATAAGAGACTTTAGAACCCGCGGAATCGCAGATTCGATGTATGACTTGCCCCAACAAGTAACTTGCCGATGCATGACCCCATGCTTGGTCAAGGTTCTCCAAGATCAATGGTTCCTGAATTACTCGGATCTGGAATGGAAGGAAAAAGCAAAGCAAGCCCTCGGAAAAATGAGAATTTATCCTGAAACAGCCAGACCATGGTTTCTAGCGGTCATCGACTGGCTGAAAGAATGGGCATGCGCACGGACAACAGGGTTCGGCACGCCTCTACCATGGGGCAAAGGCTGGATCATCGAAACCTTAAGCGACTCCACAATATACATGGCCTTCTACACGATAAACAAGCACATAAAACAACACAACATAAAACCAGAAGCCCTAACAAAAGAAGTGTTCGACTACTTCTTCCACGGCAAGGGAAAAGCTGAACAACTAGCCACAACGACTGGAATCAAAACGAACGTACTGAAAGAAATCCGAGAAGAGTTCCTATACTGGTATCCTGTAGACCTCAGAGTGTCAGCAAAAGAGCTCGTTCCAAACCATCTGACCTTCTTCATTTTCCACCACACAGCACTGTTTCCGCCAGAACACTGGCCCAAGGCCATCGGAGTAAACGGCATGCTGATGGTCGAAGGCAAACAAATGCACAAATCAAAAGGAAACTTCGTAACCATGAAAAAGGTCACAGAAAAATACGGCGCAGACGCCATAAGGTGCGCTTTGCTGATGGGAGCCGAAGGCATGGAAGACCCAGACTGGAGAACCGAAAACGCCAAAGACACTCAAAGCAAGCTTGAAGCCCTCCACAACTTCGCAAAATCCATAATTGAAAACCCGAAGACTGACGAGAACTCTCACATGGAAAGATGGCTGACAAGCGTCATGCAACACCGCGTCACCGACGTGACTGAAAACCTTGAACAAATGAAAACCAGAACAGCCTTGGAAACAGCTCTGTTCGAAGTCTGGAACGACTTCCGCTGGTATGCCCGAAGAAAAGGAAACACCGGCACGAAGGCTATGTACGAAGCCTTGAAAGTGTGGCTGCGACTGCTCGCCCCGTTTGCTCCACACATCTGTGAAGAATTGTGGAGTCAAATGAACGAAAAGGGTTTTGTCTCGCAAGCTGAATGGCCAAGAGCAGATGAAAACCAGATTGATATGGCTGCTGAAGAACAGGAGAATCTCATAAAAGAAATCATCGAAGACACCTTGAACGTTCTTAGAGCTATAAAAATCGTTCCGAAAAAGATCTGCTACTACACGGCTGCCAAGTGGAAGTGGAAGATTTACCTCAAAGTGCTGGAGAAGTCAGCACATGGTGAAGCAAAGATGAACGAACTGATGAAAGAACTGGCAGCTGACAAAGACTTGAGAAGCAACATGAAAGATGTAGCAAAACTCGTACCAAAAATGGTGAAAGAAACAGGTGGAATACCTGAGGAAAGGAAGCAACATCTGTTAGAAATCAAAATGCTCGAAGAGAAAGCAATAATCGAAGACGCTAAGGGCTTTCTGGCCGAGAGATTCAAAGCCCAGATCGGAGTCTACGACGATGAGAGCAAATGCTATGATCCCAAACGGAAAGCTAACACAGCAATGCCTTACAGGCCAGCCATTTACTTGGAATAAAGAAAAAAGGGGTTACAACATCCTTGACATTGAACTCAAAGTGCGATCGTTGACTTTGATATGGTAGTTCCGCCTTCCACTACTAGTCGTCGTCACGAAGAAATCCTTCTCTTGATCAAGCTCAGCACCGTACAACATTGCCAGAATCGTCCGACAAACATTAACCGTCGTCAGTTTATCATCCTCAAGTTTCTTCTCAATCTCTCCCTGCAGAATCCTCGGATTAATCGTGTAAACAACCTCAGAACCTTGTCCGGTCCTGTAATAGCGCATCTCCATATCTTTCATGAGAAACTCTACTATCTCGTAATATGGCCTTTTCCGATTCTTTATCAAATATATATAGTTCACGAGAGGAACTGGAACGTCAGACACTTGATCCTCCCCCATAACATAGAGTCTTTCAGTTATTTAAAAGGCTTAAGGAACATTCTTCTACGCAGCCAAGCTCCCGGCTTTTCTCAAAACGCAGCATTTACAGACAGATAAAACTATATCCGACATTTTATATCACTGTTGGCGGGGTCCGTAGCGCAGCATGGATAGACAAATCCCAGAAAGCGCGGCGGCCTTCTAAGAGCAATGTCGAAGATAGCCGCAGGTCCTGGGTTCAAATCCCAGCGGACCCGCCAAGCTTCAAATCCAGCCTCATGATGAAACAGCAGATCATCATCTTCCATGCTCGCAACACGAACGGAAATTTTAAATTGCCAAGTCAATAATAAATGAGGAACATGATGATATTTGATTTATCGATGTATAAGGGATGTTTATGAGTACACACGCAGAAGATTTGAAGTTACGGTTAATGACGATTGAACTACTTAGAACAGCAAAGTACAAGAGAAACATAACGTACCGCGAATTGTCGTCAAAGACGGGCCTGCCAGTTACTGTTCTGAGCAGATACGCAAAAGGGCATGTTCTTCCGAACACGGCCAGAGCCAAACAACTGTGGAGAGTTCTAACAAAACTCGTGGGCTTAGAGCCTGAACTCCGCAGCAGAATAAAGTTCGACGAAGATGGATATTTCGACAACACTGAAATAATAGGCGACTTCAACATACTCCAACAGGCAGCTAATCATGCGCTTGCCAACTTTGCCGGAAAACGAGTGACGAAAGTCTTGACAGCCGCCGCTGATGGCATCCCGTTGGCTACAATGGTTGCAAATTCTTTGGGAGTGAATCTTGTAGTTGCCAAAAGAAACAAAGAAGTTGGTGTCAAAGCTTTCTTAGAAGAAACCTATGTTCTGGGCAGGGGGTCGGGCGTGACAATGACGCTTTACATTCCAAAAGAAATACTGAAAAAACGGGACAGCGTGCTCATCGTAGATGACATGATAA
>Ga0315279_10001585_pt1 | contig 37372 bp, 23 predicted proteins | sample YL17G06_20_MG_FD_203694 | JGI IMG/M metagenome (GOLD analysis project Ga0315279, IMG submission 203694) | Sediment microbial communities from Yellowstone Lake, YNP, Wyoming, USA - YL17G06_20 | ecosystem: Environmental > Aquatic > Freshwater > Lake > Sediment | place: USA: Wyoming | collected...
CTTGTCATGGACAAAAAATAATGTGGAGTGATAGATGGGTGCCGTATCCGGATGTGCGGCACCAACGAGATTTGCGTCGGTGAGGGGTCGGCTACTTCACATTACGCAACGCTTCACATGAAACCCGTAATGTTGAGCTTAACATTACGGATGGAGATTGAGGCGATCGCCGTAGCTCTGCACGGAGAGGACCACGCCCGGGACGGCGGATGAATCCGAGGAGACCTCCTGGAACATCTGCCTGAGCGCCTGCCAGGCGGATTTGCACAGCAGGCCGAGTTCGCGCCGGTGGAACTTGAAAATCGGGCGCAGGAGCTTGGGGATGGTGAACACATACTGGGCGTGACCGACCGGCTGCAGGATGTGACGCCGGAGCTCCCCGCGATCAATTGCGGCACTCCCGACGTGGCTCTCTATTTCTTCTTGTATTTGAACGTCACAGGCTGATCAGCCTCTATGTTGACGGAGGTGACGACCACGAGTTGCGTTGCTTCGATGGATACGAGCTGAGTAATCGTATGCAAACCCGTCGAACTGGTGATCTCGAGCTTGTCACCATTCCACTTCGCCGTCACGGGGATCTCTCGGCGCGGACTGAATGAGTCGACCACCGACGTCTGACGGCCGTCCAGGTGCAGCGTTACAGCCGGAGCCGGTGTCGGGTGTGAGGCGAGGTGTGCCTTGTCAACCGTCAGCATCTGCCCCTTCTGGACGATCGTACATTCGCTGCCACAGTTGAAGGCGGCCCCGCTGACCGTGTTCGTCGTATGAACTTCGCCGCTCGCTTGAGGCGTTCCAGACCTTCCTATCGTGCGGGCAGCCGGAGTGGTGGCCGTGACGAGCACCCAATCGCCCGAGAGATCGGGCGGACGCTGTGCTGCCCCTGACAGGGGCACGAGAACTGCCACGGCAACCAGGCTTGCTACTATCTCCCTGAACATCTTCGACATGTTCATCTCCTTTCAATTTAATCGTCAGTCGCCTGCCCGCCCAAATGTCTCAGGTTGCTCGAAGCGCATCGGAGGGATTCGTTCGTCGGAGGCGCCACGCGGCCGCCAGTGCCGCGATCGTGGTGCAACTCAGCATCAATACAGCAACCAGCAAGTAGGTAACAGCGTCCAAAGCGCTGATGCCTACAAGGAGAGCCGCAAACACGTGAGACATGATTCCAGCAAGAATGAGTCCGGCGGCAACGCCGGCGGATACGGGAGCCAATGCGGCGGCGAGTCCGCGGCGCACCAGGTGCGACATGTCCGCGCCCAAGGCAAGCCGTATACCGAACTCGCGTCGCCGTGACTCGGCGAGATAGGCCACGAGGCCAAACGCGCCACTAACACCCAAAAGTAGAGCCGCCAGACCGAATCCAGAGAAGAACCATGCGCCAAGTCGCTGGCGACCGATATCGCGAGCGACCACCTCCCTGCCCGTCGCCACCCGAACGACTTCTCCCTTGATCGTGCGGCGGACCATCCCTACGACCATCTCGGGGTGGTCGGTCCGAATGACGAAGTTGGAAACCGTCATCCCGGTGTCCAGGGAAGCCGACACGACGACACCGCTGCCAGGCTGCACCAACGACCCGAACGCCAGGTCGCGCGCAATCCCAACGACGACGTAAGGACCGCCTCTCAACTGTGGCATCTTGAGCGTTTGGCCCAGCGCGCCTCCATCAGGCCACAGCCGCTCGGCGAGCGACCGGGTGATCACGGCCGGATGAGGGATCGGCGCCATGTCTGCAGCGTTCAGCGGACGGCCAGTCAGGATCGGAACGCCCAGGGCAGACAACAGATTTGGACTGCCTCTCAGCCTACCAACCCTCAGTTGGTACTCCCGATCCTGCACCTTGACCGTCGTGGGAAGAGTCAGAGTACTCGAAGCATCCGGACTGATCGGCGAAATGCCTACCGCCACCTCGCTCACACCGGGCAATTCGCGAAGGGCTGATGTCAATCGCGACAAGCGTTCGGCAATGAGAGCGAACCGATCCACGCCGGGTGTGACCCACGGCGAGCGCTCTTGAACTGACAGAAACACTGTTCGGTCAACGTCAAAGCCGGGTGCCCTCCCGAACCCATAGTTCACGGCCCTGACAAAGAGACCCGCCGCTACCATCACAATAATCGTCGCGCACACCTGAAGGGCGAGAAGTGTCTGGCGGACGCGATGGGACGCCAACGAAGTCGTGGAGGGGCCCGATAGCACCTCACCTGCCAGGCGAAGGCGCGTCGATCGGACGATGGGCCGCGCAGCGGCCACAAGGAGCGTCAAGACCGTGGCGATAATCGCCACCGCACACACCCGCCAGTCGATCGACAGGTCCAACCGGCCGATGTCAACGCCTCCCGGCAGGCTCAACACGGGCACCACTCGCGATCCGAGAATGGCGACCAGGATTCCGCCTGCGCTCCCCGTCACGCCGACCCACGACAACTCGCGCACCAGCTCAAAGACGAGCCGCCAGCGCTCGGCGCCCAGCGCGATCTTGAGCGCGAGCTCGGGCCGACGTCGTTCGTAGTGCACCAGAACCAGGGCCGCGAGCGTCGCGCAGCCGCCGAGGAGCACGAGCATGGCCAGTCCGGAGACCACGAGAAAGGCGTTGCCCTCGTGGATCATGAGCGTCCGCGTTTCCGGCGTGCCGTAGACCTCGCTCAGCGGAGTAACGGTTGGAAGAAAATCTGGAGAGAGCCTCGACAAGTGGTCCCGAAGCTCCGGGTCCATCAACTCCCGATACCGCCGTTCCACCATCGGCACGGTCTGGCCCGGGCCCAGCCGTCCGAAGATCATAACCGGCAGCGGATTCCCCTTCCAATCGGCAGGAGCAAGGCGACATACGAGACTGGTCGGTATCCACAGGTCCGCCCGTTCCCCACGGCGTGCGCCTTCGAAACCCGGTGGCGCGACACCGACGACCCTAATTGAGAGCGGCTTGGCGGGCAACATTGCACCGATCACGTCGGGGCGACGTCCCAAGGAGCGTGACCAGAGACGGTCACTGATAATCGCGACCGGTTCAGCGCCGTCCTGCTCGTCCTCGGGTGTAAAGTCGCGGCCGCGGATGGTCAGACCCAACACCCTGAAGTAGCCGGACGTGACGCCAAGGGTTTCAGGGACCTGGCCGGCGATCTCGATCTGAGGGCGCAGGCCGGCGTTATAGTCGGTAGTCTCTACCTGACCAGCAACACCACCCTCAAAAATCCTACGCTGAGGATAGTCGCCCCAGATCAGCATCTCCTGTAGGATGGTCACGACACGTTCGGGCTCCGGAAATGGCAACGGCCGAATCCAGAGCGCGTTGACTACAGTGAACACCAGCAGGTTGATCCCGACCGATACCGCCAGCACCAAGGTCGACATTGCGACGTACCCGCGATGGTTCCCGAACAAGCGGGTCAAGCTTCGCATATAGCCTCCTTCCAGTCCCCTGAACCCAGTCGCACAGCTATGGAGCTCGTCGCGGATCCCATGCGCAGCCGCCGCGAGCAGTTCCCAGGCGTACCAAAGCTGGGCCCCAAACCATCCGAGGGACAACCTCTGACGTGAACGGTACTCCTGCTCAAGGTCGCCGAGGATGGCCTCGCCATCGTCCCGACGGATTGCCATAAGCAGCCAATTCAGAGGGTGACGCATAATTCTCGCCTCAGTAGTTGAGATCGGTGATGCCTTCGGCCATCCTGATGATTGCTGCGTGCGTGGCTTTCAGCGCGGCCCTGCCGCGCGCGGTGAGCGCGACGTGCTTCTTCGCGCGTCCTCCCCGCACGGCTTCCGGTTGGCCCTTGAAGGACCGCACCAGCCCCTTGGCTTCGAGCCGACGAATCGTGCTGTAGATTGCACCGAACGATGCGAGGCGCTTGGCGCGCTCCATAAGGATCTGCCGGATCGTCACGCCATAGGCATCCTCGCCCAGGCGCGCAAGCGCCAGTAGGACGAGCTGCTCGAATTCGCCGAGGTATTCAGCCACGCCACGTAATTTACTGTACAATGCACACAAAATCAACATGATCTTCCTGAGGCGATCATTCTCTACGACATGGAGGGGACAAGCTCGGCAGCTGGCGTGTCAGGCTGCAGTGATGGAACCACGGACCGGCCGGCCGATCCTGAAACAAGATAGTAGTTTGCATTTTCCTGCTTGGAGCAGAATAGCACCGGTTGGGGGAAATCACCCGGAATCCTTCCACCGGGCAGGTCAGGTAGGGGTTTTCACCAAGTCAGAGGGAGCGAATCGGCGCAAAGCGTGAGGAGAAGCATCCCTGGAGCTTCGAGGACGCTTCCCCTCGCCCTTCGGCCGGACACACCTTTCTCATGACAGCCCGGATGTGTTGCGGCATGAATCTCAGGGCAACGTGTCGAACGTCTCAGTCGATACCATCAAACAGCCGGCTGGCGGCCTGCCGGGCAAGAAAATCGGCATCCGTTTCCAGGGATATGGAAGCCCGGGGCGGTGCCGCCCAGGGCTGTTTTTTTATGGATTGTATGTACTGCGTGATTGACATTCCGCGATCTTATGCTGATGAGCCTCTGGTAACCGTCCTGTGAAGTCATCTTCCCGAGCTGAGAACCATGGGTCATATTGCCCAGCGGATGAGGCGGGGATGCGTAGCGACCAGCATGCGTTTGCTCATAGCTGGAGGGGTGCGGATGAGTGCCAAGCGTCCAGGAGTCAAGCCTGCAGGAATTATTGAATCCGCAAGTCATGATCTTCGCACTGCCTTCAGAGATCGGGATTGGGTCTGATTTCTACCCGATCCTTTTTCATTACCGTTTCATGTTAGGATAATGCACCTCTCTGAATGCGGGTTGAGAAGTTGAGAATGCCATGGGGAGAGATCGCGGTGTCATGAAACCTTCAAGCATAAAGTGCTGGTGGTGGACCGGCGGCGATTCGAGTGCGCTGCGATGGGTTGCCTTGCTGCTGATCACTGTCAGCATGGGCGTCGGCTCACTGCGCAGCCAGGAGGCTGAGCGGTCCGCGAAGCCCGTGCTGTACCTCATTGCGACCGCGCACCTGGACTCGCAATGGAACTGGACCGTGCAGGACACCATCCGCCAATTTGTGCCCAACACATTCTTCACCAACTTCAGATACTTCGAGCAGTATCCGCACTACACTTTCTCGTTCGAGGGCGCGATCCACTACATGTGGTTTCAGGAATACTATCCCGAGGCCTGGCCCACTCTGCAGAAGTACGTGGCCGAGGGACGCTGGCGCCTCGCGGGATCGTGGCTCAACGCCGCAGATGTGAACATCCCCTCGCCGGAATCGCTGATGCGGCAGGCGCTCTACGGGCAGCGATTCTTTCGACAGGAATTCAACAAGGAGAGCCAGGACGTTTGCCTCCCCGATTGTTTCGGCTTCGGCTTTGCGCTCCCCTCGATTGCCGCTCATTCAGGCCTCTCGGCGTTTTCCACGCAGAAGCTGACCTGGGGATCGGCCGTGCCTATTCCCTTCTCGATCGGTCAGTGGAAGGGCATGGACGGCAGTACCGTGGTGGCTGCGCTGAAGCCCGGAGATTATGTCACGCGCATCCGGAGCGATATTTCCGTCGATCCTCAATGGTCGAATGATTCCACGCCTCTTGGAACGGATCGTCAGGTTTTGTTCCGCTACTTCGGCACGGGCGATATAGGTGGCGCTCCCGATGCCGGATCGCTGGACTGGCTCGAAAAGGCAATGGCCAATCCGAACGGCAAGGTCGAAATCCGCAACACTTCCCCCGACCAGCTATCCCGGGATTTGGCGCCGCGCGAGTGGGCAGCGCTTCCCGAATATGAAGGGGAGCTGCTTCTCAAGACCCACGGCGTCGGCTGCTACACCTCGCAGGCGGCGATGAAGCGATTCAACCGCATGAACGAAATGCTCGCCGACTCCGCTGAGCGTGCCGCGGTCGCAGCCGATTGGCTCGCGGGGCTGACCTATCCAAGCGAGCGTCTCCGCAGCGCCTGGTACCGCGTCCTGTGGCATCAGTTTCACGACGATCTTACCGGCACGTCCATTCCTCAGGCGTACATGTTCTCCTGGAATGACGAGTTGAGCGCCGCCAATCAGTTCGCGGGCGTCCTCACCAGTTCCACCAACGCGGTGGCCGGCCTGCTCGAAACGCAAGGCACGGGCATCCCGCTCGTTGTTTACAACCCCATGGCAACCGCCCGACGCGATCCGGTGGAGGCCACCATCGATTTCCGGAGTCCTGCGCCTACGGCCATCCGGATCGTCGATCGCGCCGCCGGGCAGGACGTACCAGTGCAAATCCTCGACCGCCAGGGAACTCAGGCCCACATCCTCTTTCTCGCGGATATGCCGCCGGTCGGGTACAAGGTGTTTGAGGCAAGAGCGGGCGCGCCGCCGCAAGGCCCTGCTTCAAAGCTAAGTGTGACGCCAACGTCCCTCGAAAACGCGCGCTACACGGTCAAGGTCGATGCAAACGGAGATCTGGCCTCGGTCTTCGACCGCGAGGCGGGAAAAGAACTGCTGAGCGCGCCGGTCCGGCTCGAAATGCGAGACGATCCTTCTCCGGACAAGCCTGCCTGGCGCATTCTCTACCAAACGCTTACGGCAGCGCCGCGCGAGTATGTTAGCGCTCCGGCCGTGCGCGTCGTCGAGCGCGGGCCGGTGCGGGTGGCTCTCGAAATCACGCGCAAGGCCGCCGGGTCGACGTTCGTACAGCGCGTCATGCTGAGCGACGGCGGCGACCGGGTCGACGTTGAAAACCGGGTCGATTGGAAGTCGCCGAACACGCTTCTCAAGGTGTCGTTCCCCTTCGCCGCATCCAACCCGAAAGCAACCTACGATCTCGGACTCGGAACGATCGAGCGCGGCAACAATTCCCCGGACCGATATGAAGTGCCCGCGCAGAAGTGGGCCGACCTGACGGACGCCGCGAGCGCCTTCGGCGCCGCCGTGCTGAACGACAGCAAATACGGCTGGGACAAGCCTGCAGACAACGTGTTGCGCTTGACTCTGCTCCACACCCCGCTCCCAAAGGCTTATCCCTACCAGGGCAGCAACGATCTGGGCCATCACCGCTTCGTCTATGCGATTGCAGGCCATCGCGGCGACTGGCGCTCCGGACGAGTGCCGGCGCGTGCGGCTGCGCTGAATCAACCGTTGGTCGCATTCCAGACGACGCCGCACGCCGGCTTGGCCGGGCCCAGCTTCTCGATGCTGTCTCTCGACGATTCAAGCGGGCAGGTCGCAGTAGTTGCCCTGAAGAAGGCCGAGGACACGGATGAAATCGTGCTGCGCCTGCAGGAGCAGTACGGCCGTCCCGCCAAGACGCGCATCCAATTCCCCGGCCAGATTGCGGCGGCACGCGAGATCAACGCGGCCGAAGAACTCGTGGGAGACTTCCCCGCATCGGGCAGCGAGCTTATGGTTGACCTCAGGCCCTACCAGCCGCGTACCTTTGCGCTGCGCTTGAGCCGTACCTCGGCGGCAAACCCTGCGCGCACCGCTGTGCCGCTCAACCTGCCGTTTAATCTCGACGGTGTCTCAACCGACACCGCCCGCACAGACGGCGACTTCGACGGGAAGAAGCACACGCTGGCGGCTGAGCTGCTGCCACAAGAGCTTGAGCTTGACGGCATCCCTTTCAAGTTTGGACCGAGCGCCGCGGGGGCACAAAATGTGCTCGTGCCGAAAGGACAGCGGCTGGTTCTGCCGAGCGCCTCTCTGGATCACCTTTACATCCTGGCCGCGTCGGTCGGAGGCGACGTGGCGACGTCGATCGGCGTCGGCTCCCCGGCTGCTCCTGCCGAGCGGAAGGTAACGGTGCGCGAGTGGGAGGGAGCGATCGGCCAGTGGGACAGCGGTCTCAAGGATTTGAGCGCGCTGCGCGAGCCTTTCGTCCCCGCGAGCAAGCAAGTGCCATCGGAGAATGAGATTCGCGCCGATATGGTCGTGCCCTGGGATCCTCAGACTTTCGCGCTAACCGGCATCGATCAGATCCGGCCGGGATTCGTCAAGCGCGACGAGATTGCCTGGATCGGCACGCACCGGCACGCAGCGGACCGTAACCAGCCGTACATCATGAGCTACGTTTTTGCATACGAGATCGATCTGCCGGCTGGGACGCGCGAAGTCCGCCTGCCCAGCGAGGACCGGCTGAGGATCCTGGCGATGACTGCCGTGCGCGAGCCGCACCACCTGCAGCCCGCGGCAGCGCTGTATGCGCCGGAACTGCCCGAGCCTCCGGCTGCGCCGACGCGTGCATCGGGTGACACACCTCACAATGCAGCTTCAGGTGCACCATTCTCGAGGCACTGCACGGCCAGCGGGCCGCGACCCAGCCCGGAATCCCTGCATTGGCAGCCAAGCGCTTGTTCGCTTTCATCCCGGCTTTCTCGGCTGCCGGGTCGACCGGGATTTGATTTTTCGCGATGATCTGAATATTTTAGAGTCCTGATCTTGCCTGAAACTACGACGTAAGGGGGAGGCATTATGGACGGCGACCGCAGTAACAATCGTCTCATTCAAGACCGCCGCGATTTCCTCAAAACCGGGGCCGTCGTCGGCTTGGGAGCCGCACTATCTGGACTGGGCGCTCCCGCTCGAGCGGAACCACGCGCGAAGGGAGAGGCCCGAACCCAGTTCAAGGTGAAACCCATCGATCCGGTCCGCGTCGGTTTTGTCGGCGTGGGCGGCATGGGTTCGACTCACGTCCAGAATTATCTGAACATCGAAGGCGTGCAAATTAAGGCCGTGTGCGACATCGTGCCGGCAAAAGTCGAGCGCATCCAGAAATGGGTCGTGGACGCGGGCCAGCCCAAACCGGGCAGCTATTCCAACGGCCCCTGGGACTTCGCGCGGATGTGCGAAACCGAGGATCTGGATCTGGTCATGAATGCCACTCCGTGGGAATGGCACGTTCCCGTGTGCGTAGCGGCCATGAAGAACGGCAAGCACGCCGTGACTGAGGTCCCGGCGGCTATGAGCCTCGACGATTGCTGGGAACTGGTCGAAACCGCAGAGAAATACGGCAAGCACTGCCAGATGATGGAAAACTGCTGCTATGACCGGATCGAGCTTATGACCCTCAACATCGTCCGACAGGGCGTGCTCGGCGAAGTCCTCCATGCGGAGGCCGGTTACCTCCACGATCTGCGCGGGGTCAAGTTCAGCAGCGAGGGCGAGGGACTGTGGCGCAGGGCCTGGTCGCAGAAGCTCAACGGTAACCTGTACCCGACGCACGGCCTGGGGCCCGTGGCCCAATGCATGAACATCAACCGCGGCGACGCGTTCGATTTTCTCGTATCCATGAGCAGCCCCACGCGTGGACTGCACGAGTACGCGGCCGCGCAATTCGGCCCGGATTCGCCGCAAGCTAAGGAGCGCTTTGTTCTGGGCGACCTCAACACCAGCCTTATCCGGACGAAGCTCGGCAGGACAATTATTCTCATCCATGACACCAATCTGCCGCGGCCCTATAACAGAATCAATCTGGTTCAGGGGACAAAGGGCCTGGCCCATAAGTGGCCCGACCGGATCTACATCGAGGGAAGGTCGACCCGGGTGGATCAGTGGGACGACTTCGAGAAGTTTGCGGCCCAGTTCGAACACCCGCTGTGGAAGGCAATCGCGGCGAGAGGGGCGGGCCGCGGTCATGGCGGCATGGACTACATCGAGGACTACAGGCTGATCTGGTCCCTGCGCAAGGGGGAGCCGCTCGATCAGGACGTATATGACGCCGCGGCCTGGAGCGCGATTGTCGGAGCCAGCTGCGAATCCGTGGCCAGGCTCAGCAAACCCGTAGCAATCCCCGACTTCACGCGGGGAAAGTGGAAGACAAATCCACCTCTAGGAATCGTCACGGAGTAATCAGCGCATTTGTGACTGCGGCCGACAAATCCTTTCCAGCTCAGAAAAGATCTGCAGCTTACCAGCCCGAACAGTGGCAATCCAGACAGTGGTGCGCACCGCTTGGAGTGATGCTGTCGCAGACCAAAAACGAACCACCAAGACCTCCAAGACCTCAAAAAACCAAGAGTTAAGGGGGCTTTGGCTGCGCCGGAGGCGATTCTGCAGCTGCGCTGCGGAATCCACTCCTGGCTCGGGCATCGGGGACAAGCGCATGGGGGATGGGTGCGACAGGGAGGCCCAGGGATCTCACCGTACGCTCCAGGGTCCAGGATAGCTTCTTCTGCGCGCTTGTCCCCGATGCCCGAGCCAGGAGTGGCAGCCAAAGCCTGTTTCCGGCGTACCATCCATCACTATCCTGTGTAATCCCAGGATCTTTGTGGTCTTGGAGGTCTTTGAGGTTCCAAAGCCATTCGGATGATTGACATGCAGTGTCCGAATCGCTGCACAAACAGCACGAACCTTGAAAATCAGGGCAATCCTGTGATAGAAGCCGGAGCCAGCCTTGACAACGGAGGATCCCATGAGAGGAAAACTAAGATTGGTTCAGACGGTTCCCGTCATGGTGGCGCTGGTTCTCCTCTGCTCGGTTAACCTAGGCCGAATCGCAAAGGCACAGAGCCAAGTCACGTCACCTGAGAAGTTCTTTGGATTTCAGCTCGGCAGCGACAAGAAAATGGCGCGCTGGGACAAAATGGTCGAGTATTACAACCTTTTGGAGAAAGAGGGCGGTGGAAAGCTCAGGGTGATAAACACGGGGTCGACCACCATGGGCAATCCTTTCCTCCTGGTGATCATCACTTCCCCGAATAACATGGCCCGGCTGGAGCGGCTGAGAGAGGTGAACGCAAGAATCAGCGACCCGCGGGGACTCGGCGAGCAAGAGGTCAGGAATCTGGTCGACGAGGGCAAGGCCGTCATCTGCCAGTCCATGAGCCTCCACGCTACAGAGATCGGTGGCAGCCAGATGGCGCCGGAGCTTGCGTACGATCTGCTCAATCGAAAGGATGAGGAGACGCAGCGCATCCTCGACAACGTCGTCTTCCTCATGGTGCCGTCGTTCAACCCGGACGGCGAGATCATGGTCACCGATTGGTACCAGAAAACCTTGGGCACGGAGTATGAAGGATCGAATCTGCCCTGGCTCTACCACAAATATGCCGGCCACGACAATAACCGCGACGCCTTCCAGACCAACCTGGTCGAATCGCAGTACATGGCGAAGATCATGTTCCATGACTGGAGCGTCCCGCAGGCCTATGTCGACCACCACCACATGGGCAGCAATGGCGCCCGGATCTATGTCCCGCCCTACGCCGAACCCATTCGTCCGTATGCGGATCCTCTGATCTGGCGCGAGCTGAGCTGGTACGGGGCTCACATCGCCTACAAGGAAGAGGAAGCCGGCTTGTCAGGCGTTCTCAACGATGCCCAGTATTCCGGCTGGGGACACTTTGGATTCCACTGGATGACACCGTTCCACAACATCGCCGGGATGCTCACGGAGTCGGCCAGCGCGAGACTCGCGAGTCCGATATACATCCATCCCGATCAGCTTCAGGGTGGTAGTCGGAACCTGCCTACCTACGAGGCGGAGACCATCTTCCCTAATCCCTGGCCGGGCGGCTGGTGGCATCTTCGTGACATTGTCGAACGGCAGAAGACCGCTGCGTGGGCAACGCTGGACCTGGCGGCCCGTAACAAAGAAACCGTCCTCTGGAACGCATATCAGAAAGCTAAGAGGCAAACGGAACGGGGCGCCCAGGGGAAACCCGTCGCTTATGTGATCCCAGCAATCCAGCACGATCCGTTAACCGCCGTGAAGCTGGTCAACAAGCTCCTGGTGCAAGGCGTCGAGATCAAGCAAGCGCCGAAAGGCTTCACCACTGAAGACGGAGCAGCCTACCCGGCAGGCTCTTACGTCGTCTCGTTGGCGCAGCCCAAGATGGGCTTGATCCGGTATCTGCTCGGCCGCACGTTCTATCCCGACAACGAGTGGACACGGAACAGAGACGGCTCTCCGATGCGGCCCTATGACATGGCAACAGACACCATGTTCGAGTTCATGGGTGTTCGGGTCGACCCGGTTGACGAGGCAATCACGGCTGATTTCCAGAAAATCACCGGCGCGATACAGCCCGCAGGCAAGGTGGTCCAGGGCGGGATTGGCTACAAGTTCGATGGCAGGCTGAATGACAGCTTCAAGGCGCTGAACCTGCTCTTCGACAAGGGCGTCGCAGTGCGGCGCATCGACAAAGCCGGCCAGGGGCTTAGGCCAGGCGATTTCATCGTCGCCCCAGGTGCAGAAGCCATTCTTGCAGACGTTGCCAAGCAAACGGGCATTGACTTCACAGGGCTGAAAGCCGATGCCAAGCCAACAAGCCACGAGATGAAACGGCTGCGCGTCGGCATGTATCAGCGATATGGCGGCGGCAACATGGACGAAGGCTGGGCCCGCTTTGTCCTCGAGCAGTTCTCTTTTCCCTACACGTCGGTGATGGATGCCGAGATCAAGAAAGGCAATCTCAACGACAAGTACGATGTCATCATATTCCCAGGCGATTCTTCGGCCACGATCACAGGCGAGAGGGGAACGGCACTGCCCGGAGCGCCGGCAGCCGCCGCTGGAGGCCGTGGTGCTGGCGAGGGAGGCGGAGCGCGCGGAGGATCCGTGCCTCCCGAGTATCGAACCGGCATCGGCGCCGATGGTGTCAACGCGCTCAGAGCTTTTGCCCAGAAAGGAGGCACGCTGGTAACTCTGGCCGGCGCGAGCGACTTCGCAATCGAGAGGCTAGGGCTGCCCATACGCAATGTGCTGGCAAACAAGAGCACAACGGAGTTCTTTTGCCCGGGATCGACGCTCCGTGTGACATTCGACAATGCCAATCCGCTGGCCTACGGAATGCCGGCGGAGGGATTGGCAGTGTACCTGAGCGGCTGCCCGGCATTCGAGATTGGATCGACGGATCGCGGCGATCAATACGAAACCGTCGTCCGCTATGTTGACCGCAATCTTCTCCAGAGCGGGTGGCTCATCGGGGAAGCGAATCTGGCAAAAAAGGCAGCGATGGTCGCAGCCAAGTATGGTGACGGGCGTGTGATCCTCATCGGATTCCGGGCCCAGCACCGGGCCCAGACTCATGGCACGTACAAGCTGCTGTTTAATGCCCTGGTGCGCTAACGCATGAAACCGCTGGTGTCAGGTCTGGAACATTTCATCTTGGGTCACTGCCTTCTGTTATCTTTTGTGGTTGCACAGGACACAAATGAGATTCCCCAGACCTGACACCAGTCATTCCATAGTAATTTGGACGGCAGGCCTGGCAAGTCTACTGCCTCTGGTCGTATTCTCGCATTCCTTCCAACAGCTCTACTTTTTCCACGACGATTGGGAGCTTCTCGACGGCGCGGCCCGTTCCAACCTTTGGGAATGGTTGTTCCAGCCATTTCTTGGAGAGAGTATTATCCCGGTTTTCAAACTGCTCTGGCTTGGTGCGGTGCGCCTGTTCGGAGGCGGCTATTTTGCGATGATCTGCCTGCTCTGGGCGACGCATTTGGCCAACTGCCTGTTGTTCGGGTGGTTGCTCGCACGCTTCCGTGTGTCGCCGGCGGGAATCGGATTCGCAGTGCTCACCTTCGGCCTGGCCTGGAGCAACATCGAAACGCTCGGCTGGTCTATGCAATGGTGCTTGCTGCTGGCGTTGCTCTTTTTTCTGGTCGCCTGGCACTGGCTGCTGCGAATCATGGAGGGAGGACGTGGCGTAGCCGGATATGTGCTGTGCCTGCTGGCGAGCGCGCTCTCGTCATCGCGCGGCATTGTCTGCGGCCTGCTGCTTGCGCTGTTCGTGCTGCTCTCGCCTGCCGCTCGGAAACGCAAGACGTTCCTGTGTGCGGTTTCGATCGCGCCCCCAGTCCTGGCGGCTCTTGCGATGTACCTGTTCGTGGTGCGCCACGGCAGCGGCCGGGACCTGACGGCGGCTCTTTCCTACGGCGCCCACTATTTCCTGCTGAATCCTCTGTACCACCTCCTCTCGATCCCAAAGAAAACCGTAGGTACGCTGGCGCTTCTCCTGTATGGGATTCTCAAGATCGCAGTAATCGTCTGGGCGCTGTGGAAAGCGGACACCCGGTTGCGCCCGCTCTTGCTGGTGCTCGTTGCATTTGACCTCGCCAATGCCGCTGCGCTCGGGTTCGCGCGTTTTCACACCGGCCTCGACACCACCGTCAGCTCCCGCTACCAGTACCTCTCGCTGTTCTGCTTTGGCCCGATGGCCGGTCTGCTCGTGGCGCGTCCAAAACGGCTCGCACGGGCGGCAGTCTTTCTGGTGTGGATACCGCTGCTGGTCTACCCGTGGAAGCGGCACGCTCCGCGCTGGGCGGGCTGGCGCGGTGTGCAAATCCGCGAGCGGCTCGCTGAGGTTCCCGACAGTTCCCACTTTGATCCTTCGTCCGTCACGGCGGGCAGAGCACGCGAACTCGTTACGCTTTACCACCTGCACTGAGTCGGCAGGCAACCCTAAGGAAACTATGCGATACGATCTTGATCAGGTCACTGAGCGAAGAGGCACGGACAGCCTCAAGTGGGGGATGTATCCCGATGATGTAATCCCCCTCTGGGTCGCGGATATGGACTTCAGGTCTGCAGAGCCTGTCATCCAGGCTCTGCATGAGCGCATCGATCACGGCATCTTCGGGTATAGCCGGCCCACACAGGCGCTAAGGCAAGCGCTTCAGGACAGGTTAGGCAGACTTTATCAATGGGAGATAAGCGAGGAGGAAATTCTCTTTTCGCCCGGGATCGTAACGGGTCTGAACGTTGCTTTTCAGGCCTTTGCCGGTCCCGGAGATGGCGTGTTGGCGCAGCCGCCTGTGTATTTCCACTTTCTCAAAGATCCGGTGCATCACGGCAGAGCGGTGCATGATCCCCCTTTAGTCAGGAAAGGGGATACTTACGAAATCGATTTTGACAAATTCGAGAAGGCAATAACACGTAGGACCCGTGTCTTTGTACTCTGCAATCCGCACAACCCAGTGGGCCGGGTTTACACAAGAATCGAGTTGGAGAAGATCGCCGAGATCTGTCTTCGTCATCACTTGATCATCTGCTCCGACGAAATTCATTGCGATCTGGTTTATCCGGGAAACCGGCACATCCCGATTGCAACGCTCAGCCCTGAGGTGGCCGACAGAACCCTCACGCTGATGTCTCCAAGCAAGACGTACAATTTGGCCGGCCTCGACTGCGGGTATGCCGTTATCACTAACGAAGCACTGCGAAGAATCTGGAAAAACACCAGCTATGGCATTGTCCCTGGAGTAAATATCATGGGACACGTAGCTGCGCTCGCTGCCTTGAGAGACGGCCAGGAGTGGCTGGATCAGGTCATGATCTATTTGCAGGATAGCCGGGATTATTTGGCTGAGTATATCCGTGACAAGATGCCGGCAATCCGGATGTGTCAAATGGAAGCCACCTACCTGGCATGGCTCGATTGCAAAGGAGCCGGCATTCCAGGAAATCCTGCCGAGTTCTTTATGAAAAGAGCGCACGTAGGTCTCAACAACGGGCCCGACTTCGGGAAGGGCGGAGAAGGTTTCGTCCGGTTGAACTTTGCTTGCCCGCGTAAGACTCTTGGCGAGGCCGTGGATAGAATGGCGGCAGCAATGAGCGAGTTATAGACAATCTGCCGGTCGCAGCACCAACAGGAGCAAGCCCAGGACGAACTCTAGAGGTGGCGCCACCACGAGTAGTGCTGATAATGCAGCTCATCCATAGTGGGCATGCGATAGAACACGATCAAGGCCGCATCCGCGAACCAAAACCCGGGCTGGATGGCCTTGTAGCTCATTACATCCAGGTTGGGATTGAGGCTGACGGTTTTGGTTTTCTTGTCGGGGTCCGCCTGCAACTCCTTGAGGGCCGTCGGCAGGTTGGTGGGGTTGACGTTGGGCAGGGGCCCCATGTTGAACGCTTGTACCTCATTGCGGCTCACGACCGCTTCCACGTCGATATCGTATTGCGTGAAGAAAATCTTAGGCGCACCCTTGGACCACGCTTCCGCGGTAATGTACTTGCCAAATTCGTGCGGACTCAGATTGGAGGCTACCAGCAGTCGCAGCGGACATATTTCCTGATACACGCGAACGCGGTCCCTGGTGCCGTAACTCGGCGGCTCCTCGCTCCGATCCAAGCCCAGCGACGCTCCGTCGGTGGTAACGAGGTACAGTTGGCGCAAGGCTGCGAAATCGATGTGCTCGAGCACACGATAAGACTTCACGAACTTCGTGCGCTTCGGCACACCGGGCTGCCCCGACTCCGTGTACTCCAGGTATTCATCAATCCGCAGGTACTCGTTGCGGAAGCTGCTGTCCACCTCGGCAAAGATCACCTTGCCCGTAAAGTGCCGGGAGCTGCCGATGGAATAGTGCTTGCCGAATTCTTCCGGCGACAATTGCGATGCTACCAGTGCTTCGTTGGGGTAGAGGATGAGGTAAAGGCGCTTTTGGAACTCAGACATTTCCTGCTCCTGCTCTCTGGGAATCTGAGGCAGCGTTGAGGCCGCCTCACAAGATATCATGCTATCATCGCGAGACCTTCCATTCAACGCCGCGAAATTCGGTGACAGGCACCGAATTGCTGCATGGATATTGAATCCTCACAACTCCAGCAAGGCAATTTGGTGCCTGTCACCGAATTTCAACTGAATGAAATGCCCGATCCAGTCTTACTTTTTGCCGATATAGATCTTCTTTTCGACAACGCCGCCGCGGGTTGAAGCGTACTGGATGGTGCAATCGGTGCCGGCGATGCCGTTGAGGCGGACCTTAAATGTTGCCGGCTTTGTCTCATTGCCGGCGAGCCGATCAACGGTGATCGAGGTCCGGCCTTGCGGCTCCACCATTATTACTTTGTCCTGACTCGGGGTTACAGGCAGTTGCTGTTGTCCGGCCTCTCCACGGCCGCCTCCTCTGCCGCCACCGCCTCCTCCGAAACCTCCACGGCCGCCCCTTCCCTGCCCTGAGACCATGCCTGCTGGAAACACCAGGGAGACTGTGTCGGGGCGCACGATCTTGACCAATTGCGCCTGGCGCAGAGCAGTGGGGATGAAACCCTGGTTCTGGACGTTGACCTCGATCGTGTACTCATCGCCTTGAGAGGTGATCTTCGGCTCCTGCATCACGACATGCGGCAAGCTGCCCGCCAGCATGAGGTTGAAGCGAGCTTCCTTTTCGGCCCACTCCTCGAGTTTCTCGGGGGGCGGGTTTTGGTTCCAGAACTTGGGGTCCCAGCCACCCACCTCCACCTCGCCGTAATCAGGATGAATCACTTTGGTCCAGGGCTGGAAGCGAGTGACTTTAAGTTCCTTGTCGTTGTACTGCAGGCGGTCCAATTCATCGACCGTTCCGTCCTTGTTGTAATCGCCGACGCTGCGGCCGCCGTCATAGAGTTCATCGCCATACCAGATGGCGCCGTAATACCAGTAGCCGAAATCGGGACCGTGACCAAAGAGAGGACTGCCGCGGCCGCCGCTATAATCGACGTACACGTCGCCGGCGCGCGCATAGCCGCTAATCTCCTTGCCACGCTTGTCGAACTCATGGTACAGGCTCAGATCCTCCGGATACATGCGCTCGTCACTGGGGGAAGTCGAAGGCGGCCGCAGGTGCATGGGAACCGCGGTGTCCATCGAGTTCGCGGCGGAAACGTTGGCATGAGACAGGAGAAATGTGACGACAGCGCGGGTTTCGATTTCCGAAAGGGGATATTCGCCGGCGCCACCCTGCGTGAAACCGCGGCCGGTCGCTTCAGTCATTGGCCGCCAGTTTTCAACGTAGTTGCGGTGAAGGTCGAGCCCGCCGATGCCGTCTTCACCCATTCTGCCGTCCTTGTCATGATCAATCCCCTCACGCATGACCTGATAGTCGCCCTGGCCCTGGGGAACCGCCCTCATCAGACGGCCCGTCGGATCGCGTGGATCGATCACATAATTCCCTTTGCCCATGCCCACATGGATGCGCATCTGGCGAATCCAGCCGTCGCCATCTAGATCGGTGGGCGGATCCTCATCCAGCAGGCCATCTCCGTCGTCATCGTAAGGACGAATCGTGCTGCGGTTCGACTGTGCGGTTTCGAGATAGAGAAGGTTGCCGTCGGGATTGTTCACCGGGCGGAAATAGAAGGAAAAGTTGTCGAGGAGGCGGGTGACTTCTTTGTCCTTTCCATAGTTGGTGAGCATGTAATTCAACATCCAGAGCGCCGATTCGGCCGCAGTGACTTCGCCGGAGTGGCGGTTTCCTTCGATGTACATCGCCGGCTTGTCGGTATCCTTTCCGGTCTTCTTGTTGGTAACGGTCAACTGACAGATATCAATGCCGCCGAAGCTCTGCGCAACCACGTAGAGATCGACAAGGTTCGGGTACTGCTTCTCCCACTTTTTGAGAAAGTCGACCACTTCCGTGTACTTGTGATAGTGCTTGAAATCCATGACGCCTTCCTGCAGAGGAGTGGTCTCCACCAGGAAGTTGCGGCGAAAATAGCTGGGGCCATGGCGGTATCCGGGAACCAGCCAGAACTTAGCCGCGCCTTCCTTGGGCGCCTGAACCTGGGCCAGGGTGTCGCCCAGGACAGCAAGTGATGTAGCACAGCAGACCAGTAGTAGTGCTCTTATTGCTCTGTTCATAAGTCGTCTCCTTGTTGCAGCTCACACTGCATTAGAGGACATTGGGATTGGATCTGAAAACGGCCGGTCCGACTCTACCTGAATCTCTCACGCTCAGCCCGTTGGCGAGATTCATGAGCGCTTGCCGCCATCGGTTGTCGGGCCTGAAAGGACAAGATAAAACTCCACTCCGAGGAATGCCACAAATTTCTGCTGCCTGCATGGCGAGAGCAGCCGCTCTCTCAAGACGCTTGGTCCAGCTTCCATTTGCAAGTATGATCAAGGCGAACTTGCCTTGGTTTTGTCCACTCACGATTGGCAGGAGCAGCCGTATGAACAGCGCTTCGCTCTCGAGCGACGATGGAAGCTGGCTGCGCATCGGAGGCGCAACGGTGGTCGATCATGACGGACCGCATGCAACCTCAGAGAAAACCGGCCGCGTGGCTTTGAGCAAGGGAGTTTATCCATTCGAACTCGGCTACCTCCAGGCCACCGGAGGCTCATCTTTGAACCTGTGGCTGGAAGGACCTGGAATGCCCAAGCAGACAGTTGCCGGCGGGATACTGTTTCACGACAAAGACCCAAAGTAGGCAACGTTCGTTGCGCGCTCGACAGGGATGAACAGGATGAATCTCAACAGGGATACGCAGGACACACGGGACAAACATGCTTTCCATCCCGTGTGTGCTGCATATCCCAGTCGATTTCTATTCTCCTGATCCCTGTCGCTGCTCGTCCAGGGCGGGAAAGGAGCAGGTCATTGGAAGGCCACCGGCGCCGTTCCTCCGGATTTGCCTCTCTGGTTGCGGCTGGAATTCTTCTCAGCCGCATCGCAGGTTTGATTCGCGAGCGCGCTTTCGCCCACTACTTCGGCGGCACGTCGATGGCCGCCGGCGTCTTCCGCGCCGGCCTGCGCATCCCGAACTTCCTGCAGAATCTCTTCGGCGAAGGCGTGCTCTCCGCGTCCTTCATCCCCGTATATGCGCGGTTGCTGGCGCAAGGAGAGGAGGAACTAGCCGGCCGGGTGGCAGGTGCGATTGCCTCGATCCTGGCCGTGTTTGTCAGCATCTTCGTGCTGCTCGGCGTGATCCTGACGCCCTTGACCGTCGACCTCATCGTTCCGGGATTCAGAGGGGAAGCCCGCCAACTCACGATCCAAGTCGTGAGGATCCTCTTCCCGGGCGTCGGCGTCTTGGTTCTGAGCGCCTGGTGCTTGGGAATCCTGAACAGCCACCGCAAGTTCTTCCTCTCGTACGTGGCGCCCGTGCTCTGGAACGCAGCTATGATCGCCACGATGGTTGCCCTGGGAACGCGCCTCAGTCAGGTCTCTCTCGCCGTCGCCCTCGCCTGGGGAACCGTTGCGGGCTGCTTTCTGCAGTTGGCCGTACAACTGCCGTTTGTCTTCCGCTATGCGAAAGGAATACGGTTTGCGATCAAGACTTCGCTTCCGCCGGTCAGAACGGTCATCCGGACTACCGGCCCGGCCGTGCTGGGTCGCGGAGTAGTCCAGATCAGCGCCTATGTCGACCAGTTGATCGCCAGCTATCTGCAAAATGGCGCGGGTGCTGTTTCAGTTCTCGGTTACGCCCAGACGGTCTATCTGCTTCCCATCAGCCTCTTCGGTATGTCGGTCGCCGCGGCCGAGTTGCCGCAGATGTCGAGCGCCATCGGGACACAAGAGGAAATCATGGCGAACCTGCGCCGGCGACTCACTGCCGGCGTGCGTCAGGTAGCCTTTTTCATCATACCGACGGTCGTTGGATTCCTTCTGATCGGGCATATGCTGGTGGGGGCTCTTTACCAGACAGGCCATTTCGGACGGGCCGACAGCACCTACGTCGCGTATGTCCTGGCTGGCTCGACGATCGGCATGCTCGCGGTCACGCGGGGCCGCATCTACAACTCGGCTTTCTACGCCCTCCACGACACGACAACTCCGCTTCGCTTTGCGACCGTCAGAGTGGCGCTGACGGCGGGACTCGGATATCTGTTTGCCTTTCCCCTCCGGCCGTTCGTCGCATGGGTGATCTCGGGCCTGCTTCAATTGCCCGCGCCGCGCCCCGAAGACACCGCGCTCGTATTCGGGGCTGCGGGCCTGACTTCATCCGCCGGCATCGCCGGTTGGGTCGAGTACCTTCTGCTTCGCGCAACAATGGAGAAGAGAATCGGCAGGGTTCGGATCGAGCCTGCTTTCTACCTCAAGCTATGGGGACCTGCGCTTGCCGCAGGGATAGTGTCCCTCGTGGGGATTCGCTTCGCACTGCCGGCCTTTCATGGGATCGCAGCAGTTCGTGCTTCCCTCCAGCCGGTCATTGACGGGCTCGGCGCTTTGGCTGTCTTTGGAGTAATTTATCTTTCCGGGACCCTGCTCCTGGGCATCGAAGAGGCAAGAAGGCTGCTGCGTCGCCGCCTGTGAGTGACGAACTCAAGCGTCGGCACATCAAGCCCGAACAAAACGATGTTATTATATTCGCCAACGCCTGACCTCAACGGAGGCTGCCATGTCTTTTAGAGAAAACAAGGGATTGTGGCTGAGTGTGGCTGCGGTCATCGTCGCGATTGTGATCCTGATCTGGCTTCTGCTCAGTGGGGGGCCGCGGACACTGGTGGTTCTCTTTCCTGATATCGGAGATTTGAAAAGAGAGGATCCGGTTGTTTGGCATAGTTACACTGTAGGAAGGGTGACAAGAATCGAGCCCCTCGTCGACAACCAGATCGGCGTCACCATCCGGTTGAGCAAAGATTACGCGGCCAGGATCACTCACGGTACGCGCTTCACGCTGAAGCGCGCGTCGCTGTTTGGACTCGTCGGCAGCAATGCCATTGAAATCGAAACCCCGGCCCAACCCGGCCTTCCCTATGCCGACGGGGAAAGGGTTCAGGGCATAAGTCCTCCTAAGCCCACATTAGTCGAGCAGGGAAAGCAATGGACTCTCGCGTACTGGCAACAACTAAAAGACCAGGCTGCAGCGCTTCTTCAGGAGTACAACCAATCGCCTTATCGAAAAGAAGTTGAAGATGCTCTGGGGCAACTCAAGGTGCTGGCCGAAGAAGGAGCCAAGCAGGCCAAGGAAGGGTTGGAGCAGTTCCGCAAAGATCATCAAAAGGATTTCGACAGCGCCCTGCAAAAACTCGAGCAGGCGCGCGATTGGATGCGGAAGAAAGGGGACGAAGCCGGGGCACGCCGCCTGCAGGAAGAGATCGACAAACTAAAGAAGTGACGAGTGACAAGTGACGGGTGACGAATTACAAGTGCCATTCTGATTCACCAATTTGGAGGAACGGAACCATGGCTCGCAATCTTATGAAGATTCTGGCTCTAGTCACGGTCGCGGCCGGACCTTTCTATCTCCAGGTACAATCGCCGGCGGCGCGTCCGCCGCAGTCGCCAGGAGTCCGCCAGCCGATGATGGCGAGCGTAGATCCTGCGCTCTTCAACGGGTTGCATTATCGATTGATCGGGCCGTCGCGGGGCGGACGTGTCACAACCGTGACCGGCGTGCCGTCTCAGCCACGCACCTTCTACATGGGCGTCGCCAGCGGTGGGCTGTTCCGGACGACGGATGGCGGTGTCACGTGGGTGCCGCTCACTGACGGCAAGGTCCCGCTCGGATCGACCGGATCGATCGCTGTCGCCGACTCAGATCCGAACATCATCTATCTCGGCACCGGTTCGGACGGCGTGCGCAGCAACGTATCGACGGGCCACGGGGTGTACAAGACGGTCGACGGAGGCAAGACCTGGCAGTTCGCCGGGCTTTACAACGCCGGTCAGATCGGCGCGGTTCGAATCCACCCGACCAATCCGGACATCGTGTGGGTGTCGGCAACGGGAGACATCTTCAAGCCCAACAGCGAGCGGGGCATCTTCAAGACAACCGACGGCGGCAAAACGTGGCGCAAGACGCTATTCATCTCCGACACCGTCGGCGCGATGGACGTCGAGCTTCAACCCGGCAATCCAAACGTCGTCTATGCCTGGATGTCGCGGCTCGAGCGCAAGCCGTGGACCATCATCAGCGGGTCTCGCGAGGGCGGGTTCTACAAAAGCACAGACGGTGGCGAATCCTTTACGAAGATTGCGGCCGGCCTGCCCGGCGATCTCATTGGCAAGGGTAACCTCGCCGTCACCAACGCGAATCCGAACCGCGTCTACGCGCTCATCGAGGCAAAACCCGGCGGCGGTTTCTATCGCTCAGACAATGCCGGACAGACGTGGACACTGATCAACTCGCAAGAGTCGCTGATCACGCGCCCGTTCTATTACACGACCCTCGGCGCCGACCCTACCAATGCCGATATCGTGTACGCCGGCGCCGAGCAATTCTTCAAGTCGACCGATGGCGGCAAGACGTTTGCCAGGTTCGGGACACCGCACGGAGACAATCATGACATCTGGATCAGCCCGAAAGACGGCAACACGATGATCCAATCGAACGACGGCGGCGCGAACGTCTCCTTTGACGGCGGCAAGACCTGGTCGACACAGATGAACCAGCCCACGGCGGAAATCTACGGCGTATGGGTGGATAACGAGTTCCCGTACAATCTGTACGGCGCGCAGCAAGACAGCAACACGATCATCATCACAAGCCTCGCGGACCCGTTCAACCGCGAGGATTTCCGCTCTGGCCCCGGCTGCGAGACCGGCCCGATCATGCCGCACCCGCGCGACCCGAACATCGTCTACGGTTCATGCAAGGGCCAGTACGGTTGGATGAACCTCAAGACCGGTCAGGAGAAAAACTACTGGATCGGTGCACAGTCGCTATACGGCAACCCGGCGAGCGACCTCATCCTGCGGTTCCAGCGCGTTTCGCCGATGGCCACTTCACCGCACGACCCGGACATCCTGTACTACGGATCGCAGTATCTTCATCGAACGCGCAACCGGGGCGTGACGTGGGAAACGATCTCGCCCGACCTGACGGCGAAACCGGAGTGCTGCCAGGGCATCAGCGGCGAGCCGATCACCCGTGACATCACGGGCGAAGAGTTCTACAGCACGCTGTATGCGATCACGGAGTCGCCGCTCGAACGGGGCGTCATCTGGACAGGAGCGAACGACGGGCCGTTCCACATCACGCGGGATAACGGCAAAACGTGGACCAACATCACACCGAAGGATCTGCCGCCCGGCGGCCGCGTCCAGTACATTGAGGCGTCGCCGCACCGGAAAGGCTCGGCATACTACGCGACCTACCGATATCTGCTTGGAGACTACCAGCCGTATATCTACCGAACGGACGATTACGGCAAGACCTGGACACGGCTGACCGACGGCAGCAACGGCATCCCGGCCGATTGGCCCACGCGCGTCGTTCGCGAAGATCCCGACCGTGAAGGATTGCTCTATGCCGGAACCGAGTTCGGCATGTTCATCTCGTTCGACAATGGCGCGCACTGGCAGCCGTTCCAGCTCAACCTGCCGAACGTGCCGGTCACGGACATCAAGTTGCACCGCAAGGACCTGGTGGTCGCGACCCAGGGGCGAGCGTTCTGGATTCTGGACAACATCAGCTCGCTTCATCAGCTAACGCCGCAGGTGACACCGTCCCAGGCATATCTCTTCAAACCACGCGACGGATACCGCACGCGTCTCGGGGCGAATTTGCTTGGGCCGACGATCGAATACTTCCTGCCGAACGAGCCGGCGGGTACTGTGACGATCGACATCCTGGATGCGGCCGGCAACCTGGTCAACACGTACAACAGCAGCGCGCCCGCAGCCGCCGGCGGCAGAGCCGGGCGCGGGGGCGGGGGTGGCGTCGGAGCCGGAACGGTTGCCGGCGATCCGGATGCCGCAACGATGCAAGGCCGGGGAGGTCGCGGCGGCATGCCGCCCGCACGCGTGACGAAAAGCGGCGGGCTGAACCGCTTTGTCTGGAATGTCCAGCACCAGGCCGGGCTGACCGCGCCTCCGGGGCAATATCAGGCCGGGCTGACCGCGCCTCCGGGGCAGTATCAGGCCCGGCTGAAAGTGGATGGAACGGTGTTGACGCAGCCGCTCAATGTGCTCATCGATCCCAGGGTCGCAGCCGAGGGTGTAACGGCGGCCGACCTCAAGGAACAGTTCGAGCACAACGTGCGCGTGCGGGAGCTGGTTGAGGAGGCCAACCAGACAGTCGCGCGAGTGAAGGAGGCGCAGACGAAGCTGCGCAGCGCTACCGGGGCAGACGCTGAAACTGCAAAGCGCCTGGAGGCCATCGCGGCGAAGCTTCTCACTGAGCCGGTCCGTTACGGCAAACCCGGGCTGCAGGCACACATTACGTACCTGGCAGGAATGACGGCAGGAGTGGATCAGAAGATCGGGCGCGACGCAACCGAGCGCTATCAGGTTCTGAAAAAGGAACTCGACGCGATTCGCACTGAGCTAAACAAGCTGCTCGGGCCGGGACAGTAGCCAGCCCGCGGGACCGTCGATGGGACTAACAGGTTTTCAGCGCGTGATGCGTTCGCCCGCCGGGGAACGGGGGACGCCACCCAGTGTCTGACCTTTGCACGCACCTGTTTGACAAGCACTGAAGTAAGGAGACATCCCCGGTTTCTGTGCCGCCTGCGGCAGAAGATAGACAAAAGAAGTGACGAGTGATGAGTGACGAATGAAAACCTTGCTGTTGTTTCACTCGTCATTCGTCGCTCGTCACTCGTCATTGCTGGAAGGAGGGTAACCTATGAGCACAGCAGCATTCCCCGAGTTCGTCACAAACCTTCCCGAAGCTGACATCTCGTTTCCAGGCGTCCGGGGTAGGATCTCACAGGCTCCGAACCATCAAGTCATATTCATGGACATCGATCCCATTGGCGAGGTGGCGCCGCACCGGCACGGCGAGCAATGGGGCATCGTGGTGGAAGGCGAGATGGAGCTGACCATCGGAAGGGTGACGCGACGATATCGAGCTGGTGACTCGTACCACATTCCTGCCAACGTCGAGCATGGCGCCACGTTCCTGACGCGGGTGCGGGTGATCGATGTATTCGCAGACGTCAACCGGTACCGAGCCAAGAGATAGCCGCTGGGGAAAGCGGCGGTTTATCTTATTGGAATGAGCCGCGCGGTTGCATCCGGTCGGCATTCGTCCGCCAAAGAATTCGCTGGAGATTTCAGGCCCAGCTATCGCACACTAGCACTCGTGAAGAAGGTGTCCTCCCATGATGACGCAGGCTCCTGCCGACGGCATCATGGGACCAGGCGTGGCTGTGGCGAGCGGATTTGGGAAGCCGGGAGAGGCCATTTCGCGCCGGAGCTTTGCTGCGGTGCATCAGGCCATGCCCGACCGCCTGATCCCAGTCAGCGCGCCGATATCGAGTTTACCAATCGTCATGGCACTTCATTCTCACTCGCTGGGAGGAACACATCGATGAAACTATCACCAGGCAAGTGGGGCGGAATGGGATTCATCCTGGGAGTCTGTCTTGTTCTCGGGGCTGCGCCGGCATCCTCGGCGCAAAAGGTCCCTATTTCGTTCAATGATTTCCACGGCTACACCGGAACGGCCGACTATTTGAAGAAGATTGCCGCGGCCTACCCCGACATCATCGAACTGATCGAGATCGGCAAGAGCAACAAGGATCGTCCCATCTACGTTGTGGCAATTTCAAGCATGAAGACGGGGACGACTATCGACAAGCATGTCCCGCTGCGCAACATGCGCAACGAGCCGAATACGCAAAACGTGATTCCGATGAAGCCGTACCAGGGCAAGCCCGGCATCTGGATCGACGGCGGCATCCACGGAAACGAGTTTACCGGCACCGAGGTTTGTCTTTATATCGTCGACAAGCTTGTATCCAACTACGGTTCGGATGGCGAGATCACGAAGCTGATCGACGATAATACCTTCTATATCTGTCCCGTCGTTAACCCTGATGGTGTGTTCAACAGCGTCGAGGCCGGCATTTTGCAGCTCCAGAATTCACCGGCTCCGGACGAGGTGGCCAACGTACCGACCGGCGCCGGCACCCCCAGGGACGTTAACGGTGACGGGATTATCTCGCAATTCCGTTACAGGGACCCCAGAGGGCGGTATGTCCTCTATGAAGCAGATCCCCGAGTTCTGGTGTCCCTGGCTGCGGGCGAGAGCACAACCAAAGAACGCTATTCCCTTGTGTGGGAAGGCCAGGTGAGGGCGAGCGAAGGGCAGCGGACTGAAAGCGCCCCAGCTGCCGCAGGGATCGACGTCAACAGCAACTTCCCCGAAGGTTGGTACAAGGATGATGGCTTCCAGGGCGGCAGCGGCTACTATCCGTCTTCTTCACCTGAAGGTCACGCGATTCTGGAATTCTTCACTAATCACACGAACATCCTGATGACGCAATCCTTCCACACCTCCGGCGGGTTCACGTATCGTCCCTTTGCGCGCTGGCCCGACAGTCGCATGGATCCCAAAGACATGGCCATCTTCGACATGGTTATGGGCAGAAAGTACCTGGAGCTGATCGGTGAAGAGATTCCCGAGGCCTGGAAAACACCCACGGCTCAGGAGAGCCGTCCGGCTGCCCAGGCAGCGCAAGCGCGGCCCGCCGCAGGAGCGCAGACAGCGCAGGCGCGGACCGCAGCACGACCTCCATCTGCCGGTGGCAGCGCTCGGGGACCGCAGGGGTGGCGTCATCCTTACAACGAAGAGCAGAGGAGCCCCTATGGCTATGGCTTCTTTCTTGATTGGGCATACGCCGAGTTCGGCGCATACGCATTGAGCACCGAACTCTGGAACTGGCAAAAGGACTCCAGAGGCCTTCCAGGCTACTCCGGCGAGAATGATCGCGGCCTATGGGAAAGCGCATACATCAAGTATCAGGAGACGGCACTGGGCGGCAAAGCGTTCGTCCCTTGGAAGCAATTCAACTACCCCGGCTTGGGTGAAGGCGAAGTCGGAGGATGGGTGTCGAAGTACAGTCCCGGCAACGCCATTCCGGGGGCGTCTCTTACAGCCCTCTGCGAGACGCACTGGCAATTCGAGCTCTACCAGGCGAAGCTCCTGCCACGCCTCGAGATTACCGATGCCAAGGCAACCGTCCTGTACACCACTGATAATGCCAGCGACGCCAAGGTGGAACAGCAGAGGGACACGTTTACGGTTAAAAAGGGGAAACCTGTGGGAAGGTATAAGGTCGTTCAAGTGGCGGCGACCGTCAAAAACATGGGCCAACTCCCCACCCAAACTGCCAGGGGCGCCACGCTGGCCGGCAATCGTGAGGATGCAATCTGGCTGATCGGCGACCGGGATAAGATTCACTTTCTGGAAGGCAGCCAGTGGACAAGGATTGGCGTTCTCGACGGTGCCATGGCCATTCCTGGCTATAGCGCTCCTGCTCAGCCCGAAGCCCCGGCAGGCCGCGGCGGCCGAGGCGGCGGGCCCGGTGCGCCAGGAGTGCCTCCACAGGCGAGGGGGCGGGGGGCCGCTGCGGAACAGCAGCAGGTCAAAGGGACCGGCAACACTCGAGAAATCACCTGGCTCGTTGCGATCGAAGGCGACACGCCGCTTAAAGTTGTTCTGACGTCACAAAAGGGCGGCACCAAAGTCACGGAACTCAAAGTTAATTAGGACGGGGGCCCATCATGCATACGAATAAGTACATCATATCGATTCCGGTGCTTTTCCTGGCTGCCCTGGTGACAGCGTTGGGTTTTAATCCGGCGATCGCGCAGAAAAAACTGCAGACGAGTCCCGGCGGCTACCATGGCGAGCAGGATTTTCCCATCAGCTGGAAACACTACTACTCGTACGCCGAGTGGACCAAGATCATACACGACTTGCAGAAGCAGTACCCCCAGCTGGCCGATATCAGCAGCATCGGTAAGAGCCGCATGGGGCGGGATCAGTACCTGTTGACCATCACAGCCAAGTCTACCGGCAAGCCGGAAGAGAAGACGGCGATGTGGGTCGATGGCGCCATTCACGGGAACGAGATCAACGGCATCACCTGCTCCTTGTACACCGCCTGGTACCTCCTGACCCGCTACGATTACGACCCGTACGTGTACGATCTCGTCAACACACGAACGTTCTACTTCCTCCCCGGACTGAATGTCGATGCCAACGACTCGTACGCCTCCTTTCCGAACACCGCCAACAATCCGCGTGAACCCTATCGCATGGAGGACAACGACGGCGACGGCCTCTACGATGAGGACCAAACCGAAGATGTCGACGGTGACGGCGAGATTTCCGCCATGTGGGTCGAGGACCCTGCCGGCGACTACAAGCTGTCACCCGACAAGAGACGGTTCGTTCGGGTTACGGATCCGAGCGATGAGGCAAAGCGCTTCCGCCGCATCGGCGAGGAAGGCTACGACAACGACGGAGACGGCAGGATCAACGAGGACGATATCGGCGGCCCGGATCCCAACCGGAACTTCTCTTACGGCTGGGATCTGGCTTCCGGCTGGCCGTATCCGCTCTCGGAAGCCGAGACCCGCAATGTAATGGAGTTTCGGCGAAAGCACGGCAACATTTTTGCCAGCTTCCACTTTCACAATACCGGCAGGCTGATCATGTTTTCCGCTCCGCCGGACTCACGCGGCACGCTGACCCCGGAACAGCGGCAACAATCCGCTGCGCGGGTCACTCAGCAGCTGCAGGAGATGCGCAAGACCAACAAGTACGCGCAGCTCTTCGACCGGACGGTGGCGCCCGAGTATCAAACGGACATGAACACTCAGATGGCCATCGTTACGCAAGGCGCGCGCATCCTCAAAGACTACAATCCAACCATCAGCGGCCTCTCCGGACAGGCGCAGGCAGATTCGTATTACACGCTGGGCGCCTTCGCTTACCTGATCGAGCTGTGGGGCAGCGTGGCCTCAGAAGCGGATCTGAATAACGACGGCAGAGTCGATGATGAAGAGTATATGAAGTGGATTGACACGGAGCTGACCGGTGAAGGCTGGATTACTCCCCACAAGTTCAATCACCCTGACCTCGGGGAAATCTGGATCGGCGGCACTGCCAAGAAACACGTGGACCGGACTCCGCCTGCCCGATATATGGAAGCAGAGGCACTCAAGCAGGCGCAGTTTGTCCTGTATTGCGCCAGCCAATTCCCCAAAGTGGAAGTCGGCCAGGTGTCGATGGTCCCCGCCACCGGTGATCTCTACTGGGTTGACGTCACAGTTAAAAACGACCGCGTCTACCCGACTTCTTCGGATCGGGCGGTCCAGCTCAAAACCGCGGTAAACGACAAACTGACCGTCTCGTCATCCGACAATATCACGCTGTTGGAAATCCCCGCGGGCGCACCCAGACTGGATGCGCTCAATGCGGCGAGTGCCGTGCCGGCTCTGAGCAAGCAGGGGGCAGAATTCCGCTTGCGGGGAAATGACAGCAGACGATACCGTTGTCTGATTAAGATGTCGGGCAACGAAGGCTGGGTGGAATTCAATACCACTTCCAAATACGGCGGGAAAGACAAGAAGCGCATCGTAATCAAAAATCAGTAACGGCGTTCCTTGGAGTGCGTTCGGATCCGGGGTCGGACCGACGCAAGGCAAACTTTGTCAAGACATACGAGAAAAGCGGGCTCCGAATAGCGCCTCAGCGACGATTTTTGATCCCGTTTTTCGTGAATAAGAGAAAAAGATCTTTAAGCGCGGCCCAAGAGTTGCGAGAGCCGCGCTCAAATGTGGAGGAATTGATTCGCCGCGGACAGGTGCGGCACCAAACTCACGGACGCTGCTGATGTCCTCCTTGGCCTAGACTTCGAAAACGGGCTCCCAAATCGAGTTTAAGCCTTAGTTTTAACGCCGTTTTTGAGTTTAAGGACTGCACAGATTCAGTTTACCTTGGTCCGACACATGATACCTGCGTACCGGCTTACTTGACCAGCTTGCTCCCTATTTTATCGCTTGCCGGATCATAGACCACCACCTTGAGTGCTTGATTAGCTTTGTTCAGCGGTAGGGACACGGAAAAGGGAATTCCCCCATGCAGGAACTGCTGGTAGGTTTCCTCCTGCAGCTGCAGGTTCATGGTCTTCCATTCTTCACCGACGAGGCTATCCTTGCCGTCCAGGGCGAAAACGGCAATGCGGAGCCTCGCGGTTTGCCTTTCGCCTGCGATCCCGAATGCGACTTTGGACGCGTCAATGAGCAAATCAACCTTGCTCTGCGGCCTGCCAGTGGCATCCTTGGCAGGTGTGAGGATGACTTTAAAGGGAATATCCTCAATGTCGAATTCATAGCCTGCAGCAGCTGAGATGCGGCTGTAGGCGAGAAACTCCTCGCGGTTGTAAGGTTGGATTGTGTCACGCGCGTAGTAGCCATGCCGGAAGGACACCTTCAGGCCGGGCCGGCGCACCTTCACGGTGATTTGTCGATATTTCCCGTCCCAGGTCTCGTCCTTGGGATAATAGCCAAGCAGGTATTGAACACGCGTCGTCTCGTTGACGAGCGAGAGTGCCTGGCTGACGTTGGTGTAGACCGCCGTGCGTCCTCCCGTGAGTTCCGCGACCAATCGGATGCTCTGGATTGCATAGGTTTCAGCGGGCGGATTGGATTGGGAGAAGGGTGGCGGATCGGGGCGAATGATCGTGATGCCACCTCCCGGCCCGATCTCTATTTTGGGAGCGCTCACGCGTGGCATGGGTATCGGCGGCACTCCGCCGGTCTGGAAGACATCGATGGCCACTCGCGCGTCATTGGCAACCGCTGCAAGCCACATGTCGTAGGAAGTATCCCCCTTTGGGAAGAAAAGGCCCTTTTCAGTAAAGAAGAGCAGGTGTTTCTCCCCTTCCATGTACCGCATGTACTCTATGCAGGTCAGAATGTTCCGGACGTCCTGTTGCGTCATGGCCGATGAACTCGCAAATTCCTCGAACGACAATCCCCCGGAAATCATATCTGCTTCCATTTTGTCAAATTGACTTATCTTAGATGCTTCCTCTGACCTGTTTTCCTGCGCCGCAACTACCCGCGCGCTTTGGTCCGTGGCGGTCTTGTTCGGGATGCCCGCCGGCGGCACTCGCCTGGAGGCCACCGCTCCCGGGGCGGAAAAGATCTTGTCGATTTCAGCCTGGAAGGACTGAGGCAGTTCCTTGGTTCCATAAATCGCCGCCAGGCCGCCAAAACGAGATTCCAGCAAGGACTCCAGCCTCTCGTTCACCTTCTTGTAGCGATCGAGCACCTGGGCAATCTTTTCGTGGTCGGTAGCAAAGTCCGTGGCCCGGTTGTAAGCGAAGACTGCCACCCGATCCTGCGGGAGGAGATCATTACGCGCGAAATGGATCAGATCATCCACGGATTTGAAATAGGTCTGATGGCGGCCTCGCCCCAACAGAATCAAGAAGGTTCGCGCCGGTTGCGAAACCAGCTCCAGAGTCGGCACCTTGCGCAAACCTGAAGGTTGACCGGATCCGGAAGTGATTGCGGTGAGTCTCTCAATTGAAAAATGGCCGATCTCCTGCTCGCGGCCGTTCTCGAGAATCTGGAAATCCTCCTGTTTCAGATCGGTCACCGGCCGGTCGCGCTGGTCGGTGACAATCACATCCACAGGAATCAAGCGTACGCGAACCCGTATTGTCCCTGGGGGACCTGGTTGCTGGTTCTTCGAGGCGCCCTGCAAGGCAAAGTCGAAAGTGCCGGACTTGGGTCTGGCCGTGATAACCAGGTCGCTCAGTATCACAATCGCAATCAGACTGACGGTCTTGAGGATTCGCATAGCGTCCTCGCCTTGCGACTCTTAGCCGAGAGCAGTTTCGACGAGTCTGTCAGAAACGGAAGTTCAAATATTAGAACACGGAGATCATGAAAATGTTCAGAAAAATCATTTCATAATGATGGATAAGCTCTTTCTGCATGTTTTCCTGCAATGCCAAAAAGATCAACTCGGCATTACCGGGAAGGAGACGCGACCGCCGCACGCGCCGGGCCTGGAAATTTGTTCCGTGCCCCTGCCTGCAGGCTGAACCACGCTATTGTAAGCCTGCGGACCTATCTTCGATCGTGATTTTCTGAAATGAGGATTCTCGTCAAGGCATGCTTGGAGTCCCGGCGGCGTCAATTTCCGCCGCTTACCCTCCCCCGACCGAATGAATGCAATGCTCATCAAATAGGAACTATGCTATGCTGCCGCCTGATCGCTAAAGCAATTCCCTGCCATTGAAAGGAGACATTTGAAGTCGCCCAATCGCGATGGAAACCCTCCTTCAGGATCTGAAGTTTGGCGCAAGGCTCCTGCTTAAGAGCCCGGGCTTTACAGCGGTGGCCTCGTTGACACTGGCGCTCGGCATCGGTGCGAACAGCGCGGTATTCAGCGTCGTAAACGGCCTCCTCTATTCGGTGTTGCCGTATCCGGATGAAGGCAGACTCGTGCGGATATGGTCGACGAACCTCAAGAGGGGATTCAACAATTCATCGGTTTCCTATCCGGACTACGAGGATTGGAAAAAGAGGAGCAGGACCTTCGCAGGCACGGCGATTTTCACAGGTACTCTGCTCAACCTGACGGGAGTAGGGGAACCGGAGGGATTGCGGGCCACACGCTGCTCCTCGAGTCTTTTCAGCGTCCTGAAGCGCGCTCCCACCCTTGGACGCACATTCCTCCCGGAAGAGGAAAGACCGGGCGCTGATCCGGTGGTGATCATTTCCTATGGCCTTTGGCAGCGGCGGTTCGCCGGCGAGCCGAACATCCTCGGAAAAACCATATCACTTGACAATATATCCCACACGGCAATCGGGATCATGCCGGAGGATTTTTTCTTTCCGGACCCCCGAAATGAACTTTGGGTGCCCCACCGCATTGATCCGTCACAGGCACAACGAGGCTCCCGCAGCTACTCCGTTGTGGGCCGGCTTGCCGACGACGCCTCTCTGGAACAGGCGCAGGCGGATTTATCCGCCGTGGCCGCACAACTGGCGCGCGAATATCCAAACAGCAACGAAGGATTCGGAATTGCACTGATGTCGCTGCGGCGGCAATCGATAGGCCAGGACGAGATGCTGTTGATCACCATGGTATATCTTGCGGTTACTTTCGTGCTTCTCATTGCCTGCGCGAATGTTGCCAATTTACTGCTGGCAAGGGCGGCGAGCCGCGAGAAGGAGATTGCGATCCGCATGTCCTTCGGCAGCAGCCGCGGGCGGCTGGTGCGCCAGCTGCTTACCGAAAGCGTCATGCTGGCCATGCTGGGCGGGATCTTCGGCTTGATATTCGGATTCTGGTTTTTCAAAGCGCTGCTGGCGATCGCGCCTGCGGATATGCCGAATCGAGACACCATGGGGATGAATCAATGGGCTCTGCTGTACACTCTCACCCTGTCGCTGCTTTCCGGCTTGATTTTTGGTACTGCGCCGGCGCTGCAAGCCACGGGCAGGCGCATCCAGGATGCGCTGAAGGAGGGCGGCCGCGCATCGGCCGGCCGTGCCCGGCATCGCCTCCTCAGTGCTTTCGTCGTGTCCGAGGTTGCGATGGCTATTATGCTCCTGGTCTGCGGCGGTCTGATGGTGCGCAGCTTCATCGGCCGGATGAAGGTCGATCCTGGTTTTGACGCCAGGAACCTGCTGACCATGCGGATCATGCTTCCTGAGCATAGGTACCCCAAGGCGCCGCAACAGATCGCCTTTTTTCGCGATTTCCTCGCGCGAGCCCAAACCATACCGGGAGCGAGGGCGGTTGCTGCCGTGCAGACGCTTCCGCTGGATGGTTCCAGTTGGATGAGTTCGTTTTTTATTGAGGGACGCCCTCCTGCCCTGCCAGGCGAGCAACCCATAGCCGGGCTCCTGCTTGCCACTCCTGACTATTTCCGTGCCCTGCGCATTCCGCTGCAGTTGGGCCGCTTTTTCACCGAAAGCGACGACGAACAGCACCCGGCGGCCATCATAAACCAAACCATGGCACGGCAGTATTTTCATGACGAATCGAATCCGATCGGCCAACGGATCACTCTTGGAAGAGGAGGACCGCAATCGAATTGGGTGCCGATTGTGGGCGTCGTGGCGGACGTTCACCATCAGGATCTCGGAGAGCCGCCGCGGCCGGAGATTTACGTGCCCTACGCACAGCAGACTTCCCGTCGCATGACGATCGTGGTGCGCACCGACGGCGAACCGCTCAGCTATGTCAACTCCGTGAGGAGTGCGGTCTGGGCTGTCGACCGCGATCAGCCGGTGTCAGCGATCCGGAGTATGGAGCGTGTCATTGAAGACCGGATTGGAGCTTACCGGGCAGTGACTCAGGTCATGGGAGCGCTGTCCCTCTGCGCACTTCTCCTGGCTGCCGTGGGTATCTTCGGCATGCTTTCTTACGCCGTGAGCGAAAGGACGCACGAAATCGGCGTTCGCATGGCTCTCGGGGCTCAGCGCGGAGATATCTGCCAGGTGGTGCTGTTCCGCGGGATCGCGCTTGTGCTCGTCGGCCTGGGCATCGGGATCCCCGGCGCACTCGGATCAATGCGGTATCTAAGCAGCCAGCTTTTCGGCGTCAGACCAACCGATCCACTAACCTATGCGACAACATCACTTGTTCTCTGTGGTGTCGCATTGGCCGCCATGCTGCTACCGGCCCGCCGTGCCATGGCCGTCGATCCCGTCCTCGCGCTGCGCTCCGAGTAACTCGAGCCTTGCCCATGAGCGCTGGGACTGATACAGATGAAAGAATCTCTGCGACGGTATATGATGCGGGCGCAAGTTCGTTGACCAGACAGTACAAGCAGAGCACGTGGGCTCCCGGCCAGCCGGCCGCGCTATAGAGCAAACGGTCGGACATGCAAACGCGCGCGCTGGCGGTCGACTGCTCAAACAGGAAGGAGAGTACTCATGAGGCGCACCATCGGTAGCTTGCTCGTGGCCGTGCTGGCGGCGTGGATGTGGAGAACACTCCCGGCCTCCCAGTCCCCCTCGATGCCAGCCCAGACTCCGGCGGCGACTTCGCAGATTCCGGCGGCGATCGACAAGATCTTCGAGCGTTGGGACCGACCCGGATCCCCTGGCTGTGCGGTCGGCGTCGCCCACCGCGGAGAAGTGGTGTACAAGCGCGGTTATGGGATGGCCAATCTCGAATACGGAGTCCGCATCCGTCCCGACACCATCTTCGAGTCTGGGTCCGTGGCCAAGCAGTTCACGGCGGCCGCCATCGTTTTGCTTGCGCTCGATGGCAAGTTGTCGCTCGACGACCCGGTAAGGAAATACGTGCCGGAGCTACCCGACTTCGGCACGCCGATCCTTATCCGCCACTTCCTGAATCACGCGAGCGGCCTCCGCAGCCAGTGGCCGATGCTCACGCTGGCGGGCCGGCGGCCCACGCAGGCCGTCCACACGGTGGACGAGATCCTCGAGCTGGTCAGCGGATACAAGGAACTGAACTTCAAGCCAGGCGACGAGTACCTTTACAACAACACCGGCTTCACGCTGCTCGGCGTCGTCGTGGAGCGCGTATCGGGCAAAAAGTTCGACGAGTTCTGCCAGGAACGCCTCTTCAAGCCGCTTGGCATGACCCGCACCGAGTGGCGCGACGACTTCACCGAGATCGTCGAGAACCGCGCCACGGCCTACCGCCAGCTCCCTAACGGCCAGTTCCGCACGAACATGCCGTTCACCAACGTCATCGGCAACGGCGGCCTGCTTTCCACGGTGGGCGATTTCCTGATCTGGAACGACAATCTCGACAATCCACGGGTGGGCGGCCTGGCCATGGTCGATCTCTTGGAGACGTGCGGCAAGCTGAACGACGGCTTCGTCATCGAGTACGCCATGGGGCTAAACGTGACCGACTAGCGTGGTGTCCGCGAGGTCAGCCACGGCGGTTCGACCGCGGGCTACCAAACGTTCCTCGCACGGTGGCCCGACGAGCGGTTATCGGTCGTGGTGCTCTGCAACACGACGGGGACCAATCCAGGCGGCTACGCGCACCAGGTGGCCGACCTGTTCCTGGCCGGCAAACTCAAGGACCGGCCGGCGATGAAGGCCGTGGACGTGCCGGCGGACACGCTCAGCAAGCTCGCGGGTGTCTACCGTGAGAAGTTGACCGACGCCGTGCTCCGCGTCACATACGACGCCAATGGGAAGGCCATCCGCTTCGGTGGACAGGCCGTGGTGCCAACAGCCGCCAACATCCTGTCGACCACAAACGCGGAGCGCACCTACACGGTCGACTCCAGCGTACCGGGAGGCGCGGTGCGGATCACGGAGAGCGATGGTGGACGGTCAAAGCCTCGCATCTGGGAGCGCGAGCCGCCGTTTGCGCCGACGCCGCAGGAGCTGGCCTCTTACGCCGGCGATTACGTCTGCGAGGAACTTGGTGGTCTTACCTACACGGTCTACCTCGAGGGCGACACTCTGAAGGTGCGGGCCCGGCCGGCGCAACGCATCACCCTGGTTCCGACCTTCCCGGATGGCTTCATGGCGGACGGCAACACCATCCGCTTTACGCGAAACGCGAAGGGAAATGTTGAAGGATTCCGCGTCTATGCCGGTCGCGTGCGCAACCTGCGGTTCGCGAAGCGGTAGGGAACGCGCGGCCCACATCCTCCGAGGGATGGCGTGGAAAGGGGCGCCCCTCGCCGCCAGTCCGGCGGTTGCATAGTTGCGCGAGTTTCCAGGGGGGGTGCCTCCCCCTCGTTCGATCCGGGGAAGGACTGCACGGATTCAGTTTGCATCGGTCCGACCTAATGCCGTTAACTTAACTATAAGTCGTTGATATAAAGACACTAACGAGAAGTTTGACACCTTCTCCTTCGTTTTGCATTTCTCCTATAAGACCTTTCCTTTCTGCGTTTGCACGATTTTTCTTGACAGCAATGTGTCAGTCTATTATAAAGTGATACTTAGTTTTTACTTATTTTCGCCGGCTCCAAAAGCCTATCGGAGATCTTTGCCATGGACAAAGAAGATGTCAAAGAGGTGTTGCTTCAGGTACTTGAACTTCAG